>Ga0105239_10002248_pt1 | contig 24682 bp, 29 predicted proteins | sample KBSC44metaG_FD_92761 | JGI IMG/M metagenome (GOLD analysis project Ga0105239, IMG submission 92761) | Corn rhizosphere microbial communities from Kellogg Biological Station, Michigan, USA - KBS C4-4 metaG | ecosystem: Host-associated > Plants > Roots > Rhizosphere > Soil | place: Michigan, USA...
GAGGAACTGCTGCTTGCAGATCGTTCACATTCAAGCGGATGCCCAGGTGGCGAAATTGGTAGACGCACTGTTTTCAGGTAGCAGCGCCGTAAGGTGTGCTGGTTCGAATCCAGTCCTGGGCACTTTTATAGCCTTGTAAAATCTTGATTTACAAGGCTTTTTTATTTCCGGTGTGTCAAAAAAGTGTCGCTTTTTTCCGCTTTCTACCACTATTTCTGACACATAATTGACACACCGAATGACACACGAAATTGCGTGCTTGCTACCAGCACACGACCAGCACACCTGGGTAGAAAAAAGCGTCGAAAAGCCCTTTTTGACACACAGTTTGACACATGATCTGACACACCGTCTTTCTCACGGTTACAGCCTGCCGGTGACAGGCACAATGGCAGCACACTTCAGGAACACTTCAACAGCCAGGAAAAAAAGTTATTCCCGCTTTTTCACGCTTCTTTCCTTCGGCTCCTGCGAGCTGGCAGCATTGTCTGAAATGGCATTCCCATTGTACTCCTATTTATTAACCCTTCAATCCAATACCCTATGAACATCTTAGAAAGGTTAAACGCCAAAGGAGATAAAATCACCTTTTACTATGACTTTGGCCGGGGTCCTGGTCAACGTCCCAGCACCGGGATCTTTATCTATGCCCATCCCAAGGACCAAATTCAGAAGAATCACAACAAGCAGGCCCTTGCCCTCCTGGAAACTAAAAAGAGCCAGCTTACAATAGAGCAGCAGGCCATCGGCAGCGCTTTCATACCAGCACATAAGTTTAAGGCCAATTTCCTGGAATATTATGAGGATTATGTCAAGGAGAACAGCCGCAAGGGGAATCGCCATCTGGCAAACAGCCTGACGCAATTCAAACTGTTCATTAAGAGTGATTTTATTGCCCCTATTGATATTACCGAAAATTTTTGCAAGCGTTTCCGGCAATTCCTGCTGGATAAATACACCGGCGAAACTCCAGGGAATTATTATGCGCGGTTTAAGTGGGTAGTCAATGCGGCTGAAAGGGATAACTATTTTCATAAGAATCCCACGGAATATGTTGTTGCTAAGACCAATCCGAGCACAAAGCTTAAGGAGAATCTGGAAGCTGAGGAGTACTTTAGCCTGCTGGATACCCCATGCCTGAATGAAGAAGTAAAGGCAGCTTTCCTATTCAGTTGTTATACGGGGCTGCGCTGGGTGGACGTCAAGCGATTAAAATGGGCAGATATTCGAGGGAATGCCTTAACCACCAGGATCATTCAGAAAAAGACGGGTCAGCCGGTCATTCTAACCCTCCATCCGGTGGCTTTAAGTGTTTTTGAAAAGCAAAGATCGAAATTGGTGCTTGCACAACGTTTACAGGAACTGGTATTCTCCCTACCCTCCCAGGATGGATCGAATAAAGTATTGGAGACGTGGATGGAAACTGCTGGGATCAAGAAGCATATCACCTGGTCCTGCGCAAGGTTGAGCTTTTCCATTCTATTGCAGGATAAGAATGTGGATGATGCTACCGTAGCATATCTTATGGGGCATACTACTACAGAACAAGTGAGAAAGACTTACAAGAGACATAGACCAAAAAGCCAAGAGCAAGCCATTAGTAATCTTCCCTCTATTGACGGACGTTTCGGGTAGGCGTTTTTGCCTACCCTTTATTTTTGGAAATTTACATTTGATTACAACTTGAATGGTCTACTGCCGGCAATAATGGCTTTTTGAGCCATAAATTCAATTAATTCGATATCATGCTCCAACAATTTTAATTCTTTTGAATAAGGCAATAGCAATTCCTGGTTTTCGTCGTCTTTGGAATGTACTACGCGACAGCGAACTTCATAAATTCGAAGTGCAGCTTCAGCCCTAACGTCTGTTTCTAATGAATGAAAATTAATTTTTTGTTTTGCTAAGCCGTTATTCTTTTTATGACTGTCAAAAAAGTCTCTTCTCTCGTTTGATTCAGAAAAAAATTTGATTAATGAATCTTGATCAATGATACTTAGGATCGTGGCCTTTATTTGGCTTCGTTCATCACCAAGAGTTTTTCCCTTTCCTATTACCTTAACCAACTGAATAATATGAGAAATGTCTGCGTCTCTATTCGCATTAAACAAAGGGTTTTTTAAATAATTTCTAATTTTTTGCTGCGCTTCCAAATTAGAGTATATCGGAAAGTAGAATTCTAGTACTTGATAATACGACAAATATTGAAGTAATGGCATCTGTCCAGCAGATCTTGCATACATATACAATGATATGGGTTCCTTGTCGTACTCATATAGTAAGTCATGGGGTTTTGAAGGCTCTTCTCCTTTATGGGACAATTTCCCCCAAGGCGTTAAGCTATCTTTTCTCATCCCTAAGCGTAAACATATTTGCGTATGGAGATCATATTGAAAAAGGATAGAATGTGAAATTTTAATAAGTAAATTGATTGCAGATTCATGTGTTTCTATCTTTGCCCCTTCGATTCGTATAGACAAATCTCCGCGATATCTACCATATCCTTGTCTTTGAAGTTGTTCCAAAAGCCGAAATTGCGTACTAGGCTTACTTATCAATATGCGCAAGCCTTTATCAGGAAGGATAAGGTCAAGAATTTTTGAGTCCGAATTTGAGGAATGCTCTCTGGCATTCACTTCGTGCACCTCCTCGGAGTATAGAGGTTCATCATGAAGGAACCATAAGAAATCATGGCTATCATGATTATCCAATCTGCATTCAATAATCCCTAAGTCTTTAGACCAAATACCATCATAGGTGCCTAAGAATTTAAACTCCTCAATGCTTTCTTGTAAAATCATTTCAGGATTGTCTGGTTCTGAGATAAATATTAATCTACTTTTCCGTTCCTCAGGGATTTGAACTTTTAGGGTTGTGTGAAAATTTGATTCAATTTCACCTGAAGGGGTCAGCATTTCACTTTTTCTTTCCGCCACCTCAATTGTATAACCTTTGTGTTCGAATTTAGTCATTAATAGAATCAGCGCCTTATTTTCCATTTGAATGAAAGTGATTGATTGTATAATAGTTTGGTAATAGATGCAATTTGATATTTTGGAAGCTATAACCTATAAATGGGGGAAAGCTTCCTTGGCAGCACTTACAAGCTTGTCATTAATTTCACGGTTCATCGTAATAATGACGCTTGACAGGTGTTGATATTCAACTTTCAATTCAGACCCAACATTAAAGATGGCAGGAAGGAACTTTCCCCCTTCCGTTTCGATTATGTAGCCCATACCATTCCTATAGCTTGTAAAAGAGGTATCCTGTTTGTATTTTTCAATATCAATACTTCTGCCATAATTAATAGGCTCAACGATAAACAGGTTTGTTACAAATTCCTTATATCGGATAATTATTTCTGTATCCTTCACCTCTGTTTCACCTCTTAATGCTGCCACGGCTGTTATTAATAGAATATCACCATCATACCTATAATGTAGTATAATAGCTGGTATAGGAACTTCAATATTTCCATTTTCATCAAACTTCGCGTGATTTACTATATAAGTAATATCATCGAACTTAGTGAATTTTCGACCATCGAAATAGACCATTTCAAAACCGGCCCCCCAATGCTTTTTCACTGTATGGAGCCTGGCCCTCTCTTCGGCTAAAAGAGAGCTTATCAATATAATATTTGACTGAACTGCATATTCAATACTATTTTCCGAATACCCAGTTATTAAAGTCCCACTCCTATTAACACCCTCTAAGAAATCTACTGCACCAGACCCGTTTGCCAATACCTTACCGTATATATTTGAATCCAGCTCCCGCCAATTTCCCCGCTTAAATTGGCCTACTTTAAAGTCCTGACCTTCTTTTTCAACCGTCATAATTAAAAATGACAAATGCTCACCAGCTGATCCGAGGTTATACCGCTTTAAAAAAACATTAATATCCTCTGCTGTTATTGTTTTCCGGCTACTGCAAAAGTATCTGAGGTCTTTTAGGAATTGTTTTAGGTAGGAAACTGTTCCTGCCAATGCAACACAGACATTATCTTTTAATATATATACTTTTTGATTGAGCCTATACGGATGAAACCTGCTTGGCTCTGTAAGATAATCCATTATATTTTCCGAAATCGACGGCAACATAAATATGTCTCTTCTCACCTCATCGGAAACTAATAGATCCCCCAGCAGAATTGGGAAAATACGGTTAAGTATGCAGGCTATCATGGTCATATTTTGAGCTATTTAATTTATCTAATAATAATAGTTGAAAGAATAAAGTGGGAGCCGCCTGCAGTAGGCAGCGGCCCCCGATCTCATTATATCCTATGCAGGATTTCAATTAGCGCTTTGAGCACCCTTCCTATAGCCATGAAAGCGTTAGACCAATCAAGAATCCTCGATGATAATGCAGTTTGCTGTTTGGTTTTTATAGCTTTTGTCATACGCGGCTGCCTCCTTCCTCAGCCATTTTATGAGCCAACGTCCCTAATGGTGACTTATTGATTACTGAAAAATATTACTGAATTTCTTATGTCATTCAAATTTGTTCGACACAAAATGGAATGGCATGAGATATCTATTACAACCGTTCGTCGGTTATAATACAATAGTACATCTACAAATAGGTGATGGGAAGTTTTAATCCGTAGGCTCACGAAATACCTATTGGTGCACGAAAGTATTCCGGGTAAGCTTGAAACAGGAGAAGAAGTGGTGCGACAGGTACGGGTTATCTTTATTCCTGGAAATTCCGCTTACAATTGTAAAACTACAGATGTTTTTCAAACCAGCAAAGAGAAGAAAAAAAATTATTAATAATATTTTTTTCCGGGAAGAGTAGTACTAAACAACTCATTGCGTGTTCTTGGCACTCGCCTTCTTTGTGAAGGCGATGCCGGATATAACAAACTTAGAAGTAGAGCCAGTTCTCATTTATAGCTCTTTGTAATTTGCTCGCCTGACAGAATTTTATTTAAGTCCTCTCTTTTATAATACCCACTATTATTTTTGTAAATCTGGAATTCGTCACATTTTTTGGCAAACTGAGTTCTGCCCAGGTTACAATAAATCAGGGCTTCTTCAGGCTTCAAATAAGGCTTAAAACATAAAGCGATTGCCCGCATTACAACAGTTTCATCATGAGTTATCATAGGTTGAAATTTAATTTTCTGAAAATATTTGCATCTCGCCTCCCTGATTGAACCTTCCATACTGAACAGCTCTACCCTTCTCTGGAATTTCGACCACAACATCGACGTCATGCTGAAATGAATTAGCACCCCGGAAATTACCGTCCTTTGTTGATTGGAAAACGAAGACAAAAGACTTATCCGGATTCGCTGATCTCAGCCGGATAAGATCAGCCGGCAGCAGCCTCAGGCGATTTACACTATCTAAGAATATAAAATTATATGCGTCCAAACTGGCTGGCAACTCGGCAGATACAAAGAGGTTGGGATGAGCTACATTTTTATCGGATAGCTTTTTTTGCAAGGTCATATCCAGTCCTTCTTCTTTTGCTACATAAAGAACCTTACCATGGTGACGCGCCAGATACCCGGCAAAGTCAATACAGAGATAGGATTTACCCATTTTTGGCTTACCGAACACCATGGCGGTAAAATTGGGCGAAGGATCGCCGATAAGATCCCGCCATTTCCCTCTCAGGCCGATAGTCATAAACCGCATATTGGCAAAATCCATACTGTTCATTAGGATGGGCTTATCATCGGGGCCATTGAGAGACTGGCAGGTACAGCTTAAGATGCCATTGAGACCATGAAGCGTTGCCTTCTCAATTTCCAGCACCTTCTGTATTTTGCCGGTTGCGAAGGCGTGCAGGTGCTTTTTCAGCTCATGTATTTGTATGATATAGGGGTCGCTGTCCGTGATCTTACCTTTATCTATGGCTCGGTTGATCTGTTCCAGCAGCTGACGGGCTTTTTCCTTCATGCCGGCTTTACCGTTCATACCGATGTACCGCTTAATGAAGTTAATGGAAGGCATGACCTTTTGTTCGCCGGTCAGCTTCTTCAATGCCTCATAGGTCTCCGGTTTCAACTCAATCTTGATCTTTGCTTTCATGGTATTGTATACGTCGATCAGCTTGTCCTGGATATACCGGATTTGTTCTGCATAGGCGGAGGTCTTTCGGATACGCTTTTCCACAATAGCCTTCTGAAGAGAATTGATAAAGCGAAGTATCTCTTCTTTGGTCTTGCTCTTTCCGTCCAAATTAATGAACCGCCGGATGATTCGTATTTCTTCCGGTATCCGTTCCACCAGATCGATCTGCTGAGGAGAAACTTCAGGGCGAGCTGCTTTCGCCGCCCTTGGTTGAGTGGGTTTTGCCGGAGCTTTGGGAGTTGGGGATGATGGACGTTCCTTTTTCTCTTTGGCGGGTGCTTTTTTGCCAACCAGTTCGTTCAACTTGGATAAATACAGATCAATGACCCGCTTTACCGGTTCACTGCCATGATAGTTGGCCCAATTTCTTCCTTCCTCTGTGGCCATTTTCATGTAGTCATTCCCTTTGCGAATGGCTTCCGGGTAGTTATCCCAGATGAAGTTCCTGGTCGCGTCAAAGTAATTATCAATTGTAATCATAAAAGTGGGATTAGGCGGCTAACAATTCCAATTCCAACACCAATGCTTCTGCCTCCAGTTCCAGCAGCCGAATAGTGGCTGCCTTCCAGGTGATTATCTCCTCGGGTGGTGGCAGCTCAATGGGTTTCCTGTTCCTGTACGGGACACTCTCTGTTTTCAGGTACTTGGAATCCGATGAATGGATGGTGAGGGAGCTGCCATGATTTACTTGTAATAGCTCGACCAATTTCTCAATATTGCCCTCCGGCAAGAGAGCAACCATCTTATCGGCAACCTTTTCGAAATTGTTCTTTTCCACCAGGGCCAATATCTGCTTATCCAGGTATACGTCACCACCCCTAGCCCGCGAAGCCGGGACAATGATCTTGAAATAATTGCCTGTTCTAATAAACGACACATTGTTATTGGTCGTAATGTTCTTTCCTTCCACCAGCGATTGAATGAGGGGCAAGGCTTTCAATATGGGAACGATGATCTTATCCTGTATTTCTTCCCCGGCCTCCCAATGCTCCGGCAGCAAAATACCTTTCTTTACCTGACCGTCCTGGGTGGTGTAACTGACGAGCTTGCCTTTGCCATCACTGAACGCCTGCAACAAATTGCCGGTAATGATGTGCCTGATCCGGCGGTCCACGTTGTTGTCCTTCGTATAACTCTCCCATGCGCGAAGGAGAGTAGGCAGCTCTGGTTGACCCACGTCCGTGCTCACCCCAATGATGGCATTGATGCTTTCTGAATAAGAGGCGGGGATAGCTATGTACTTGGAGCTATTGGCAATGGCAAACCGCAGTTTGATCTGTGAGGGTGCATAGGGGTTTTTCTTTTTGGCGTCGATCATGAACCCCAGGAAAACGGAAGGGACCAGCTCGTTGCCGCTCTGGTAAGTCTCCACGGGATAATTCAAAAAACGGCCGACATAAAAGAACTTAAATAGCCGTTCCAGGTATTGCCGCCGGTTCACCATGATCTTCTCCAGGTTTTGGAGCTGGGATTGCCGGGCAGCATTTAACTCCTGCTCCCTTTCCGCGACAGCTAGTGTCCAGGCTCCCTGTCCCTGCTTTTCCAGGGTACGCATGATCTTCTTTTCCTGGGGTATTTCCCGAATGAGCTCATCATACTTGGCATGGACCTCCGCCTGTTCCTCTGCCAGCCGCTGGCCGATGGATGCCTGATAACCCGCCAGCAGTTCCTGCTGCAAACGCGCAGCATCATTTCCTTTCAGGGCTTCCGTCAACAGGTTTTCCAGTTCAGTCGCGGTAAAAGGCTTTTTAAGCACGTTGGCCCGCACCGTTTCCAGGGCGCTGTCATTGCCGAAGGCGCTGTCACCACCCTTGCCCATCTTGATCACCCGGGAAGAAATGGTCTCGGCTTCCAGGTTCATCGCCTCCACCTCCAAGTCATATTCCCCGATCTGGCGGAGGTACTCCACATAGTCGTCGTATCGCTGTGCCACTTCGTTATAAAAATCTTCCTGCATCTTGGTGGATAAGACCGCCACCCGTCCGGAAACCTTCATCGCGGCCTCTTCCAGCACATCCCCGTCCCGGCCCCCGCTGTCTGCGCTGGATTTTTCCAGGTACAAGGGATCGTCCAGGAGCTTATTGACGCCAGGATTCTCCATAAGGTATTCCTTCACGATCTTATCGCCATACTTATTCAGGAAGTCCGGTACGTCCAGGATTTTGGAAGATTGCTTTTGGTTGGAAGTAGTATTGGCATCCAGGGACTTCAGTTTTTTCTGTAACATCATCATCAGCCGCTTTTCGGCAGGAATGGCGGACACCAGGTAATCATACACCGGTTGAAGGATCTGTCCCGTCCGGTTAATCCGGCCCCGTTTCTGGACCTCGGTCGAAATGTCCAGCTCGGCCTGCAACACGATCATGACCCGCTGCTTTACCTCCGCTGCGGGTACTTTGGCCGTAGGGATCGCATGGGCCGATGCACCTGTAGAGCCGGATTGATTGATCAGCAGCACGTCAACTTCGTTATTGTTGAAGCGGCGGAAAGCATCATTGGTATTAATGCGCTTGCGGGATAGGACCAATGCCTTACGTTCTTTACCGTTGATTTGTAGCTCGTATTTTCTGCCGGTCACTTCCGCCACGGAATACCCGGCCTGCTGTATCCGTTTAATGATGACATCGATGGGAGAGATCGTAATGCCGGTGGAGACGGTGTTGATCTTTTCCTGGATACGGGCATACTCCGCTTGCGCATCTGCCGCAAAATCGCTTATGGCAAAATGCTTATGGATCGGCCTGCCATCTACGTCCCGCTCTGTATAACGCAATACGCCATCCAATCCCCGCCGGAGCACTTCGCTAAAATCCGCATTGATGGTATCGCCTTCGCTCACGGGCATTCCCTGCTCGTTCTCCATCGTCTCGATAAAGCTGCCCATCGTGGAGGCAAAGGCAATCACCGGTTTCTTTCCTTCCTGCAAGCGTTGCAGAGCTTTTTCTGCCACCGCCTCCGCTTTCAGGCTGAACAACATTTGATTGATCACATTGAACACTTTGGAAAAATACGGCTGATTGTCTACACCCGCTTGAGAAGTGCCTTCGCGCAGTTCCACTTCCTTGCCCTCCGCCACGGCTATCTTGTCCAATTCCTCTACTTCCTTATCGACGTGATTGCCCTGGAAAGCGATAATGTCCCGCAGGATACCGGTTATGTTATCGGCAATGGCCTTGTGTTCAGGTGCTTTGTCCTCAAGAGTAATGTAATTGACCTCTACCCCTTCAAAGCTCCGTTCCCGGCGGATCATTTGCCCTTCGGCCACCAGCTGGGCGGACAATACTTCTTGCAACGCCACTCCACCCCGTTTGATGGCTTCTATCAACTCGTCCTTGCTCATGTTACAATCACTGACGGCCGTTTTCATGGCATAAATGGGCATGTTGTCGGGCCGTTTAGCAAAAGTGGCAGAAAGGAATACTACTCCCTTTGTCCTGGCTACTACCCCTTGCAGGAACTCCCCCGTGTTGGACGAGCCGCTGGCGTTGTGCGCCTCGTCCAGAATGAAGATGTTACCCTCGGCTATGGACAATAGAAAATTAGGCTTAACCGGCTTTTTCTCTGCTGAATTAAATTGAGAATACGTGCCGACAACAAAATCGAATTTGGCAGGAACCTCTCTGGCCTCAAAGACGGCCTGCTGTTCGGGAAGGGCTGGCGCCTGATAGACCACGTTGCCGTCCTCATCCTTGATGTCTGTTTTGGATTCACGGGTGTTGACAATGAACGGTCGTAAATGCCCGGACCCGATGGCCGAAAGGTCGCGGTAAATATCTGAGAACAGGTTGGCCTTCTCGGTGAGGAATACAGGCTTTAATCCTTGTGCGACCCCATACCGAATCATGGCCGCCGCCACCCGGCCTTTACCAATCCCGGTCTGGTCGCCAATGATCATACCCTGCCCACGAGCTTCGATATTGTAGAGGGCCATTGCCACCGCATCGATCTGCTCGGCAGACAACACGGCGCAAAGAGCCGCTTTGGTCGGGTATCCTAACCGGTGCCGGACAAGATTATCCATATCACCGCCGACCTCCGCCTTGATCTGCTGGAGGGCGGCTTGCGTCTCGAAAGCCATGCTGTCAGGTACTTGAGTATTCAGCACTGTACAAGCTTCGGAGGCGGGTATATAGGGAGCATCCAGTTCTCCCATATCAGCAACCTGTAAAAGTTCCAGCTCAAGGGTCAATGCTTCCGCTTCCAGAGATAAATTGCCTTTCATAGTAATAGTTTTCGCCACGTGTTGCATAACCCGTTCAAACAATGTCTTAAAACTGTGAACAACCGCGTCTAGTTGCGTATTTCGGACTGGCGCATTCCCGGAAGCTGTCGCCTTTCGGCCATCGATCAGGATTAGCCGTACATCGAAAGCAGTTCCTTGCCGGGCATAGAGCTTCTTGCCGTCAATGTTGATCACATCTTTTACATTATACCGGCTGTAGAGATAATTAAAGAAGATACGGTTCCGCCCGGCCTGTATCCTTCCTTTGTCATCCCACCGGGTATGCCCGCCGATAATGATGGCCGCTTTTCCATTCGCCGCCATCGCGTCCAGCGCCCGCAAGGCCATGAGGTGCTCCAAAGGGCGAATAGGGAATGTGTCATACATCACCGGCCTGTCCAGCTTGCCGAAGGGCGGATTGGTTAGCACTGCCTCGAAAGCCTCCTTTTTACCAGCAAACGGTTCGGTAGCATCCTGTCGCTCCACCTTCTGAAAACCTTGCGTTTGAAGATTGATATTCCGCGTGGTGTCGATCTCATTGACAATAAAATCCCTTGGATTGCCAGCAATTGTGAGCAAACCATTACCGGCAGAAGGTTCGAAGTACACCGCTCCGCTACGAGGATGGTCAATCCCACAAAATACACCCGCTAAATACGCTATCGGGGCAGGTGTAGAATATTGTTGCAAGAGGATGCTTTGAGATGTACGATGCGATAAATTGACTTGAATACTGTACAACTGCACAATCTTATCAAATCGCTCCCGAACGGTTCCAGGCTCATGCGCCAGTTCCCGCGCTCGATTGACTATTGCCAGCTCCGTAAGTTCTTTAATGGCCGTCTTATCCGTAAGCCCGAACGCCGTAGCTTGCTTTTCAATGAACTTGCGGTTGTGGCCCTTGCCTTTTTTCAATTCCTCATGAATATAGTCCACAAATCCACCGGGATTAGGCAGCCCTTCCAGCCCTAATAAGCGGCGTTCGGCCATCGAATAATAATCATCCCTGGCAACAATGATATGATCCAATAGTCCCAAGTCGCAATATTCTGCCGCCTTCTTTAACTTCCGCGTGGTTTCTAAATCTGCCTCGCTCGGCCTTGTCCTGCCGGAAGGGTGATTGTGGGCAACGACAAGCGATGTGCAACCGCTTTTTAGGGCTGCGCCCAAGATGATTCGGATATCTGCCAATGTTCCAGTGATACCGCCGCGACTATGGCGGTAATATCCCAAAATGTACCCTGCGGCATTGATGTACAATACAATTAATTGTTCCTGCAAATCAATTTCTCCATCCACAAAAAGATTGCGGATAAAGTTAGCGACCTCCCTATGCGTGGATGGCTTCCCTAAATACAGGCTGCCGGATTCCCGGGAATACGTAACCTTTATCTCAGGGATATTGATTTGCGGCACATCGCCCAATACAATTTCTCGAACTTCAGGATAGCGCATGTCAGTCAGTTATGCTGTGATAAGTCCTGCTAGAAAGTCCCGCAGGTCAATAGCGGTTCCGACAACCGGGTCGTACACGTCCTTCCAGCGAAAAAAATAATTCCGCAGGGGATGCCCCGTATTGATCTCAATCATGTCGTCTCTAACGACACTGATTGCATGTATGTTCCGTTTGATGATCAATAGCTCCCCACTATCACCTACAAATTTTATGGTTGAACCATTATCGACAATTTGATAGGACATACTATTCGATATTGTTTTTCTTATTCCGGTTCTCCACGATGGTTTCTCCGATGAGGGAGCCGACAAAACCGCCCAAGATCGTGTAAGGGGAAGTATCCTTCTGCATGCCCCGGGCGTACCAATAGGCCAGCAGAGAGGTCACCAGCGTAGTAGTGGCAACGATGGTTTTGTCTTTCATTGGCTATCGGCTTAAATAATGAGCGGCCAAGGCAGCAGCAATGACCAACCCGACAGTTCGAAACACACCCGCTCGTTTCTCATGACGGACCGACTTTCGCAAGGCGGTATTTTCAGATTGCAGCGCCTCCTGCTGTTGCACGGATTGGTTAAAAGAAGCCTTTAGCTCCTGGTATTGTTCCCGCTTGACCAGGAGCGTCGAATCCTTGTTGCTCACCTGCTCCTGTAGATTATTGGTTGTTTCTTCATATAGGCTGTCTTTCATATTGTCATTTACCACCAGCTCTTTGACCTTTGTCTGAAGGGAATCGCAATCCATTATCCGGCGGGCCGTATCAATCGGCGCTGCCGCTGTCCGGTCCAGGAGGTCATAGACTTGGGTCTGGAGCGTGATGTTCTTTTTCTTCGCCTTGTCCAGGGCGGATTGCGTGGTTACCAGGGCGGTCTTCAGCTGCGTGGCGGTCGCTCCCAGGGAATCAATCTTTGCCTGATAGGAGGCCTGAACGGCAGCGACCTGCTTTTGCAAAACTTCCGGTTTAACAATGGTAACGGCAGGGACCGGAACAATAGGCTTGCCGCAGCCTTTAAAGAGCGAACAGAAATAAAACCCCAGCACAAAGCCAACCGACAGCAGGATCAGGTAGGAATATTTATGGCCAAACGTTAACATGGGTATGGATTTGAAAGATGAATAAAATAGAACAGTATCAGGCTTCTCCTTTGCCAGGATCAGACGGAGGTAGGCATTTCCTTTCCAGGGAATAACCAAAGCAACCCGCGCCGACCAAGCTCACGAAGGAATAGAACATAAATTCGGGGATTTCCAGACGAAAGAACTGCCGGGCGATCCAGCTTACCAGGATAGCGGCAATGAATAACAGGGTCACCACTTCGCGGAGGGAGTAGCTGCCGTTCTTGTCCTGGAACAATTGATTCAGAAAGTTTTTGATGTTTTTCATATTTACTCTTTTAAATAGTCATAGGTAACGAGGGCGGCACCGGCGCTGACGGCAAGGCCAACGAGAGAGAACATTAATTTTTTTTTGCTTCGCGGATTAGCGCCCGGTGGTCGATCAGCGTATAGGTGAAGCTATTCCCGTACAGCTGCCGGTGGCGGTAACAGAGCTGCATGAACAGGTTAAAGTCCTCGATATTGGCGAAAACCTGGCAGCCCGCCGAAAACTTGTCCACATACTTGGTCGTTCCTTCGGCCTGCGCATGGTGAACATTGATCCCAAACAGGCCCGTATCTTCCTTGCCATTCATAAAATCCAGCACCGCCTTGCGGTCATATTGCCGGAGGACTGTCACGGGACGCACCTGCACCAGGGCTTCATACTTGCCTCGATGCAGCCCAATGGAATGCGAGTTAAGATACTGGCCCGCTTTTAAAATGGCTGTCCCTTGCGGGTTAAGCGGGTTTTCGAGCCAATACGTGCCGGGATCGGTTGTCGCTGGAAAACTGTGCAGCTGCCAGTCGCCGGTGGCGGTCTTGTAATACACATTGATGGAATCATCGAAGGTATTGGGCTGGGTGCTATCCGCCCGCATGCCGACAATGTTTAGCTCATTGGGTCGGCTGTATTCCCGGTAACCTTTATCGGTTAGGGCAGCCTGAATAATGGAAAGTGACATAGGGTTATTATTAAAAAAAGGATGAAAAAATATTGATGAAGATTATATATAGCGCACACAACGGGTAGGCACAAGGAAATACTGGCCCTGGTTCTCGAACAGAGTGTAGTCCAGTCGTCGGCTGACCTCATTGCCCAACACTACACGGGCGGGTACGCTTACCCGGCGGCGGGCATTGATCCAAATGGCAGCGGGTCGGATCGTGATGATGGGCAATCCTCCCAACCCCGATAAGCTCCACTTACTACCATTGAACTGCAGGCCAATGCGCAAAAATTCGAATTTGATCTTTTGCTTTTCCTCGTCGGAATCGAAAGTATCCAACAGGCCGTTGACAATGGTTTTGCGGACGCCACCCAGGGTATAATTTTTAAACACGTTGTTAGCGGCGGTATAGTCGGCCGTGCTGTTCATTTTTTTGAGCGCCGTCAAAGCGCCGTTGAAGTCGCCGGCAGCGGTGGCCTTGAATAGTTCCTTGCCGATGGTAGCCCCATCGGATGCAGCCGCCTGGGTCAGGACATTGAACATGCTTTCGCTGACGGATGCGGGAAGGCCCGCCTTTTTCAGTGCGGCAGCAGTTTCCGATCCAAACCCGCCGTCAGCACCATATTTCGGCAGAATGGACCTTCCATATCGGGCGATCAGGGCCTCTTGCAGTTGCCGTACCTTTTCCCCTTTGCTTCCTTTTTTCAGTGGAAAGTCCGATCCGTCAGCAGACGGGACTCTTACAGGAGCAGATACCGCTGGCCGGGAACGGGTGGTTTGCAGAGAAGGCAACTTGGCCGTCGGTAAAGTGGGCAAAGTTTCATCTGGCATGGACGCACTCGCACTTGACTTGAGCAAGCTGTCCAGGTCATTGCCCGCTCCTGCTGCCCTGTCCCTTTTCTGCTGCATCTTCTTTTTGTACAGCTGCCAGCCAAAATAACCCAATACGCCAGCGGCTCCTACGGCGAAAGTGGTTAAGATCATCTTTTTGGTATGCCTTTTATGAGCGTCCATGGTTTATGCATTTGGTTTATCAGTGATGATTTTCATATAGGAAGGATATTCCCAAAACTCCAATTCGCTACGGAGGTCCTTGTCCAGGTCATTGCCGTACATAGTCTTGTACACTGCACCCAATCGTTGGAAGGCCGTCTGCGTGGGAATCTCCCTAAACACCGCTTTGATGGCCGCTTCGTCAGTGCCGGGGAAGATACCGTATGTCTTGTCGAAGGCCGCCTTTAATCGCTGCGCCCAGGATTGGTATTGCGTCAGCGTCAACTGCACCGGACCAGCGGTATTCCCTTTAGCGGGCTTGGCAGCCAGGATAGCGAGCATCTCGTTGTACTCGCTGGTCTTGAGGTCTTTCTTTAGGTCCATCATCAGGCTACGGTTAAATAGCCGCTGATAGGAATTGATAACTTTTTTAAATTCGGCTAAGCTGGGAATAGCCTGGACGACCGACCTAAGTGCGGCTAGGTCCTTGCCCGGCCAGCCATCATTTTCGAGCGCCATCCGGATTTGCTGCGCATACATAGCCGGGTTGCCCTGTTCGAAGGTTTTCTTTTCTTCCGAAGTAGAGACGGCCTTGCGGATCAGGCTGCGCCCCAATAGAAAACTTCCACCCACCACTACAAAGCCAAGCAAGGTGTATTGTAACTTCTCTTTGAAGGTGAATTGATCCGGGTGATGGGCGGAAGTGGACGGCATAGGGATGGGATTATGGATACGGATTAGCAACGGGTAAATGATACTATACCTTGAGGTACTTTTTAGCCAGGGTAGTCTTGACCGGATCATGCTTGACAATATGCGCGAGCCGGGTCAGCTCCAGGGCCGTTAGACAGGAAGCCAGTGTCGTTAAGGCTGCCACCTTAGATTCGGCTTCTTTTTCTTCTTTCGCTTCGATAGTAAGGTCATAAGTGAACTTGTTCATAACTCAGGGGTTTTTGATATTAAGTAATTCAGCAACAGTTTGCAGCGTACCGGGTGCTTCCGTAAACCGTCCCAGGATCTGCATGACGGTTTCCAGCTCAGGTTGCTGAAAGCTCGCCTCCAGCTGCCGCAGCGTCTCGATATAGCGCGCCTGCTCCGGCGTGAGAGAAGAACCAGCGTCTTCCTTTTTCCGGAATGTGGCCTCCGTCATGGGAGCGGTGGGCAACGGTGTACTTCGTTCCTGGTTGTCCTGATCGATCAATCCGGCCAGGGCCTCCCCGCCCGGTATTTTTTGCAGCAGTTGCGGATTGCGGCGGACGAATCCTTCCAAAAGGATGGAAATAACTTCGATCCCTTTAATCTGCTTGCGCTCCCGGCCAGCACGTACGTCTTCCAACTCCTGCCGTAAGGTCTCGACCGCATCTTCCGCTTCTGCTATCTGCTCACGGGCTTCTTCCAGCTCCTTTTTGAGGGCTTCCATTTCATGCTCACGGTCTCGGGCCGCCAGCTTTTCCTGCACAATGGTGTCAATCTCACCTAACCCACTGGTGGCCTTCTCGGGGCGACCGGCTTGTACGGTAAAACAGAACTGATCATTGCGGGGAGACAGACCGGAATTATATACCAGGATGCGGACCTTCTCTGTGTCCTCGTCCATATATTGTTCGTAGGTGTCGAACTGTGCTATATCGTCCGTCTTGGAGACCACCTTGAGGTTATCCACAAAAATCTCATACAGGCGGGGTTGCCCTTTTTCGGCCATGTCTTCCAGGTAATGCTTGAGCTTGTCTATTTTAAACTGATCGAATTTTTGATGGGTAACGGGCATGGTATTAGATTTTGGGGATCACTTGAATAAACCGCACATGCGCGGGAAAGATCGAATAGTTAGTAAGTCGAATGGCGCCCCGATGCTCGTATTGCAGCTCCTTGGCTTCGTCCATGCTCACGTCGAATACACCGGTATCGCTATGCACCCGCACATCTGTAGGTGGTTCGACCAGGAGGAACAGGTCCGTGTGCGCCTGGACGGTCCGTTGTTCTGAAGGTGACAACCGGAGATGCCGGAACCGAAGGTGGTAATCCGTTTGGCACAGCTCTGTCATGCGGCGGGCGATGTATTCAATGGCTAGATCAGGGGTCATAACAATTTCCTTTCAATCCATAGATAGATATGAACCCAATACAGGTCATCATCTTCATGCATGTTGCAGAACAATCCTTCCACAAACGGGGCGCCGGGTACATTCAGCTCAATCTCCGTTCGCTTCCGGGTATGCGTCCATAAGCCGGGCTGCCAGTGCCGGAAGCCTACCGCCTCCCCCAAATGAATGTTCTTGTCCTTGGTCAGCTCGCCCTGGTAAAAGATACCGCCGCAACCCGGTACCTGCAGCGTGAGGCGGCCAAATTGCTCATTGGTCTGCATTTGAAAATGGGGATCAATATTCGTCGGTGGCAATTGGGTGGTCCCTTCATCGGGCAGCATACCGTATTCCAGGCCGATGATCCGGCAGGTATCGTGGGGCATCCGGATTTGGAAATACTCCATCTGTTCTTCTACGGTGACAGGGATGGTATGAACGACGACTTGTTGTTGCATAGGAGAATCATTCAGCGGTTTCACAATCCAGGTAAAGCGTTACGCGATAGGCGACAAAAGGAGCCGCATCATAGTTGGTATCCTTGTAGTCGATCTTCACGTGTCCGTTGCCCGGCGGTAGCCCGCCCAGGTCGTAGAACCGGTCATTGGGAGACACATTGATGCCGGACATGAGGAGCTTGCTTTCATATTCCAGCGGGAAAATCTCTTCCTTATTGATCTCCACCCGCTGCGAGCCCCGATAATAGAGCAGGTCGTCCCGGTCGGAGGTAAACAGCAGTCCCTTAATCTTGGTGATGGTCTTGTCCAGCTCAAAGGTCTGCGAATAGCTGCCCCCGGCGGCTGTCACGGGTATGTCGAAACGTTTTTTTACACGGGTATACATAAAGTCGGATTAAAATGGCGGGAGATCTTACGGGATCAGCCCGCCTGTATGAAAACTATGAAGCCTGAACTACGGTGTCGTAATGGTTCCATGCAATCCAACGTACAGATAGGTGTTGGCCGGAATCCCGGTCGTCGTACCCAGCTGCACCGTCAACTCGATCAGTATATCGTCCAGGATCACGCGGGGATTGGCCAGCTTGTAATAACCCAGGGGAACATTGTGATAGCTGGACGTTTTGAACACGGCATTGCTGGTCTCGGGAAAGATTTGCTTTTTGTTCGCTTTCAGGTCCGTTTCGCCGGTGGCCAGCGCGGGAAAGTTCTCCAGGCCGACATAATTGGTGGCCATGATATTGTCCACCGTGGCATCGGCGGATGTGCCGGCCAGCAAGATCACCCCGCTGACAAGGAGGGCCTGGTTCTTGGGCAGCTTGGCATTGGAGATATTGCGCAGACCGATTTGCTTATCGTCCTGCGTTTCAAACAGCTTGATCGTTTTGGAATTGACCAGCTTTATTGAATAGATAATGGTATCGGCCAACCGAAGCTCACCTTTGGCCAGCCCGTCCTTGATATAGGAAGGCAGCTCCGCAAAATGTTTTTCCATTTCGGCGCGAGAGCCACGGCTGGGCATGCCGGTGCTGGAAAGTTTGTTTATGGTGCGTTGCCGCCGGATGGGGTTCATTCTCCGCAAGGCCCCCAGCAGCTCGTTGTTATCGGTAGCATCCAGCCCAATCAGGGCACCGGCGTTGTTGTAGTCTTCTACGCCATCTGTTAGTCCTATCATACAATGGTATTTACAAAGGGTAATGAAATAAGATGATTTTGAATAAGGGATAATTGTCGTTAGTATAAACGGTCTTCCATGTCACCGACCTGCGTATCCGGCAAATCGCCGGTGGTGTCATCCGATGGATCACCGGTCAGCTCGGGCAAGTCCCCTGACATAATCGGCAGCTCACCCGCCGTTCCCTGGAAGGCCAGGGCGCTTTCCGCCAGCTGGTTTTCGATCTCGTTCAAGGCCGCCAGATCGCCGTTCAGCGCATCCGGGTAGGTGAAGTACTGTACTTCCCCGATCCCTGCGGTAGCGACCGGCAGCGCGGACGCTTTTTTCTTGAGGAACTTGTCCAGGTAGAACTTCTGCGAAAAGGAATCTTTGTAGGCCATCAGCCGGTCCTTGACGCCATCCAACCCATCCAGGCCATTGGTGCTGGAGCTGCTGGACTGAAACCCGTTGGAGGCCATCATACCTACTCCCACGAGCTGGGCCAGCCGATTGTTGGTGAAATGCCCGGCACCGGTGACCAAGATACCAACCAGCAAAGACGGTTTGCCGATCATGGCCCCTGCCAGTCCGCCGCCCACCACGCCGATCAGGAGATCCTTGCCGGTCTCCACGGCTGTCTGAACCAGCCGTTTGTCCATGGGCGCTGCCTGATCCACGCCATGCAGGGCATAATGATGGTGATGATGTTTTTTGCCCCCGTGGTGGCCGGTCGTATTTTTTCTTTTCTTAGCCATATACTTTTTTTTAATAAGGATGATAGAGAGGGTTCAAAGCAGTGCTACTGCCTTTTTCTTATGAGGCTTTTTTGACTTGCTTTTACGATGATGATTTTTCTTCCTGCCCGGTACGCCGGAGAGCGGTGGATGACCAGGATGGGGTGCAGGCTTCAGCATGCGGTAGCCGATTGCCAGCAGGGTGATACCGCCCACGCCAATAGCGACTGGCTTCAACCAGCTCTTATTCTTGGTCCAGAAACTTTCTTTTGCCGCAGAAGGCGTACTACTATCGGGAGATAACGTAGAGACTCCTGGAAGGGCCGTCGCTGGAATAACGGGTGTTGTCAAGGCAGCAGGCGAAACGGCAGCAGGTACAGCAGGCGTAGCATTGTCGTCGCTGGCATCGGCTGCTCCACCGGAGCTATCGCTACTATCGCTCCCGGAGGGGACGGCAGCAGCAACCCTGCTGACAGTTGGAGAGGGAGGTGGGCCTTCGCTGTCACTGGCTGGCGCTCCATGACCAGCGCTATCGGCGGGTGAAATGAAGGTCGATCCGCCAGCATCCGCGCTCGTGCCGGTATTGTCCTTTCCGGCACCATCATCCGACGAGGATGTTGCTGATCCGGCCTCTTGCCCTTTACCACCACTGAATAAACCGCCGATCTTTTTGAGCGCGGATACGAGCTTGGCAATGACCCCGGAGGCGGCCCCAATAGAAGTCAGGGTCAACGGTTCCCCTAGTTCGCCAAAACCATCCAATCCTTGAAACATCCGTTCATTTTCGCTGTAATAGATGTCTGGCCCTAATAGCTGTTCCAATGGGGTATTGAGGTTCATGTTGTCGATGTCCCCGAAGTCCAGGGATCCCAGGCCGGCCAATGCCGCCTTGTCCTTGTTCCCCTTTCCTTTCAGGATGGCTTTTTTCAAATTCGTGAGCTTGCCGCCTGCTCCGTAGAAAATCTTCTCCAATGAAGTCCGCACCTTTATCAATTTGGCGTGCTTCTGTGGGCTGATGCCCTTGGCCGCAGCCTGTGCGGGAGTAAGGTAGCTCCAGCGGAGCTTGTTCGCTACGCCGCCCATGTTCAGCTTCATGGAAGCCAGCAGACCGTTACGGAGCAGCACCGTAGCCGGATTGAACTTGTTGACGGCATTCAATACCTTCTTAAAATTGACCTTTAGCCGAAATTTGCCCAGATCGCCCAAATCGCCTGTATAGCCATCGGGAAAGGTGTCACCATCCCCCATACCGCCCTCGGGGTCATCGAATCCATTTAAAAATTGTAAATCCATGGGAAAGTCTTTTTTTGCTGTATAAGGGACTTCGTAATCAAATTGATTGGCCACGCAGTCGATGATGATCTCCCCGGAGGGGGCTGGCACGACAGGATAGATGTGCTGGAAGTAGGGCTTCCGGTATTTGGTAATGCGTAGGATATGCGGAATGCCCAGGTTGAGAAGGATACTGGATATAAAAACGGAGTAACAATCACAATCTACCCCTTCTCGTCGGTCGTGCCAGGCCCGCGCGGGACTGCGGATTTGCTCGAAGCCATTTTCGTCTTTTTCGTATTGAATATGGTTGTATACAAAATGCCAGATATTCGAACAGCTGTCGTGTGTAGACCGGCCCTTCAGCTTCGCTGCAATGGCCTTCGTCTGATCAAGGTGCTGGTAGACCACCTTCGGAATAAAGGCTACCGTATCTTCCAGGGAAGCGTTCTTCCGGACCGTGTAGGTGCCTTCTTTGGCTGGTGGGAATAACCGGTCATAGGCATAGCCGCTTTGAATGTTTCTTTTGTGGGTCGCTTCCATATGGTACGGATTAGGGTAGTTTTTCCAGGTTTTAATTCTTTAGTGTAATCTCCTGCGTATCGACATAGTCGAACTTCTTCCAGCCCAGGTCCACCACGGTGCTCACCTTTACGGTGATCCTTACCGGTAGTTTGCTCTGGAGGGAACCGATCAGGTCGGATACTACCGTGAGCGCACCAGCCAAGGGAATATCAATCATGATCTTGTCGATGGCAGTCTGGCTGTATGCCTTTAGAGGAATATCCTTATCAACCACATTAGAGCTGCCCAGCAGGGTATCTTTGTAGATAAGCGTGACAAAAGGCCATTTGATCGTCAGGCTGCCGTCCGTTGGATTTTTGATCTGCACGTCTGTCCGCAAGACGATACCCGAAAGTCCAATGCTTTGAACACTCACCTGCGGGATAACGATCAGGTTCGCTTGTGTGCGTTTTAGCTTTCGGGCATAGGCATACACCGCTATTCCTACTCCGGCAGCTGTCAGGGCTATTTTTTTCCAGGCGCTCATGATTTTTTCTGCCGTTTACGTTCGATAAAGTCGGCCGTCAGCTTATAGGCCAGCCAGATACCGCCGCCGACGACCGCTTTCAGCGCATAGTTCGCCAGATCGACAAAGTCTAGGTTGGCCAGGAAAATACAGCCAGTCAACAGCATATTGCTCGATAGCTTGTCCATAGTGATGTTTTCAGTTTTCATGTTCACAAGAATTGATCAACGGAATGGAATGGTTCGTTTCCTGCTTACTTCTCCTTTTGCCCAGAGATCGCTTGAGGATAATGAGGCCGGCCAAACAATGCCACCATGCGCTCGACTTGTACGCCGGTGTAATAGTAGCCCATCTTATCGCCTATTTCCTTGGAATGCGCGTCAATCCAGCCTCGAATAGTCCTGTAGTTCACTTCGAAAATGGCGCAAAGATCAACCGTACGGTAAGGTCTCACGATCAGGCGGCCTTCCGGGTCGAAGTATTGCCTTCTTTTAGACTTGTTCATTGATGTCAGATTGTATAAAGGAAATTGACCGCATACAACTGAAAGAATTCGAGTATGCCACGGGCCTGCCGCTCCGAAAAGTAACTTTTCCAATACCGGTAATTTTTGCCGGTGGGTTCTTCGCTGAACTCCAGGACCGCTTCGGCCAGGGCCTTTAGATCCCGAAAATATTGTGGCAGGGATTCGCGTATCTTTTTGATGCGCACATATTCAGCCTTGGTGGCGCTAAATCCTTCCTTGTTGCGTCGGTCCAACCACACGGATGGTAGCGGCAGATTATCATTGGTCGCATTACCAAAAACGATGGGGGCCAGGGCGATCCGCTGGCAGAAGGCCAGGAAGGCTTTCCGAGGGTCCCGGAACAGTCGCAGGTATTCTTTGATTTTATCTTTGGCGGCTTCTATTTCCTTGGTAGAAAACTGTGTGCTGTTCCAAAGAACGGAAGAGGCAAACAGCCAGGCCGTATGTGACAGTAAGGCGATCTCCGGACGATCTTTTTTAAAGCCCCTGATAACTTTGAGGGTAGCACGGTAGGATTTTCCGATACGAGAATGGTGTGGTTGCATGTTTTTTTCTTTTTAGGGTGGTGAATCATTGACAATACAAACATACAACGGGTGAAAAGCGCCATGTCCCATTTGGGACACTTTGGGACCATTTGGGCGCATTAAGGACAATTTGGGACAATTATAGCAAGGAAATGCAAGGAAATACAACGGTTATATTTGCTGAAATAGCCATTTTGAAGGCATGATTTCCACGTAGCACGGAGCGATCAGGCTTCTTAAAAGATGACAAGGTGGAGTAATAATGGGAAGCAATAGGCGGGAGATGGCTTAATCATCCTCCATTTGAGATGGAAGGCCCAAAACATCAAATATGATTTTGACCTGGAGCGCCGTATACAGCCGGCCTTCTTTTTTTCCAATGCTCTTTTGATGGGCCTGGAGCCATTTTACCATCGTTTTGCGGCCGACACCATAAATGGCCGCCAGTTCTTTGATGTTGTAGGGTTTTACCTCAACGGGCAAATTGTTCTTCATACGGTTAGAAGGTCTAAGGAGCTAAAGAATAGGTTAGGTATATAAGTGTAATCATAGATCACCCTATGGGGGAATAGCACTTATATCAATGAGACGATGGAAACTTTTTCGTGTGTAGTGGGATGAAAAAGAGAATACAAGGGTACATGTCAAAATTAGACACAGACCGCTCCGCAGCGGATGGGTGTTAGACATAGCAATAGGTTTAGCGTACTAGTCTTTCTACTAATGAGAGCGGATTATTGCCTTTGGTGCGGCCAATTTCAGGAAGCAAACAAGAAACCAACCTTACAAAGATGCAGTATGGTAATTATTACATAGGTATTGGCTGGATAAGGTTGGTAATCGGTATTAGTAATAAATGTAATAGTTTTTTTTCTAAAACGCCTGTTAAAATTGCGCATACGTATGGCGGATGCCGCCGTGAAAAGCCCGCCCAGCTGAGGTTTGATCCATGTCCGAAAAAAACGTCTTTTCGAACGTGAAAACACCCTTAAAGACTTGCCTGTACCACATAAGGAAAGATTGGGAGTGTTTAGGGAAGATTGCGGACGAACGCGGAATCATTCAGGATCTATGGGGGGATTGTTCAAAAAGGCGTCCGGGTGATAATGCCGGTCGATGGATAACCCCACGATAGCTGCCAGAGAAGTAGGTCCTTTGTCGTTTTCTATCCACTCATCCTGCTCATCATCAACAAAAAAGAGGATTTGCACGTTGTTGATGAAAATAGTATAATAATAGTTGCCGGGAGCGTTCCAGACGTAAACCTCCCCGGCATACAATCGACGGTTGTAGGTAAAAATGATATGAAAGGAGGTCTTATGACCCATTATTTGCCTTGTTCAGTTAAAGCTAATACCCGCCGCCTAATTAAAGGCATGACGGGTATTAATAAATCTTTAAAATAAGACTAAAAAGTACGGATTGTAGACCAGATAAATGCCTGCCTACTCTTTCTCAAGTATTTGTATCTGAATGGCAATCCTCACCACTTGCATGCCGTTGGAAGGGGGCAATACGAAGTCATGGAAACCTGCATGGATATTATAGGGTATTGTCGTGGCCTTTTTAGTCTTGCCTTTCCCTGCACTTTTCTTTCGGTTGTCTTCTTTGTGAAGAACCATGACAGGCAGTGAGGATGTTTCTTTTGAATTCATGATAGATTTTTTTTGACTTTATGAGGAAGATGTAAACGATTAAGTCGAACCGCCTGCGAACAAATAGTAATGGTCTTAAATTCAGGGCAGGCGGTGATATACATGCGTTCAGTTTTGTTCCCTTTAACGAAGGTGACAGGATGTAGATTACCCTTGCAAAGACTGCGGATAAGGTTTGCCTTCAAGTCCTCGTCCTCTAGCTCCTTGATAGGATAGCTCATCAATACCTTTTCCAGATTATAGCCGTGCTGATCCCTATATTGACGGGTTTTATAGTTTTGGTTGCCAGACGTTCGTTCAGTAAAATCCAACTGTATCCAGGCATTGTACTTCTCCTCGTCCAAATTCGTAAGTGTTTTGTACACTGCCCTACCCTCCAATAAATTGAAGGACTCTTTAAAAGTGACGCCTGATCCCTTGTGAATATAAAATGTTTGTTGC
>Ga0105239_10002249_pt1 | contig 24678 bp, 29 predicted proteins | sample KBSC44metaG_FD_92761 | JGI IMG/M metagenome (GOLD analysis project Ga0105239, IMG submission 92761) | Corn rhizosphere microbial communities from Kellogg Biological Station, Michigan, USA - KBS C4-4 metaG | ecosystem: Host-associated > Plants > Roots > Rhizosphere > Soil | place: Michigan, USA...
ACCTCTGCGCCACCCGCTCTGGCGCCTGCCGCGACCGCGGTTGCGAGGGTGGACGTGTGGCCGAATCCGGAGTGGTAGGCGACCGCCAGGACCGGTGTGCCGTGAAAGTGATTGTCGTTCATCCGATTTCCCTTCGGCCGTAGGTGGGTGGGACGCCTGCGATCTCGCGATAGCGCTCGGCCCAGTTGGGCAGCGGATCGCCGGCGAGATGTGCTTCCAGGCGGTCGAGGAACGCGTGGGTGCCCGGCCGGAAGCCGGTGGCGTTGGGCACGCCGAGCCCGCGGTGGGTGAACCGCAGAAGCGTGCCGGTCTCGCCGTCGGGGTGCAGCTCGTAGCGCACCACGCCGGGCTCGACGATCGCCTGGTGCCATTCGTGTTCGAGCACGTGTGGCGGATCCCAGACGAGGATCCGCCCCGTCATCCGCTTCACGTCGGGCGGCAGTTGCGGGCCCGACGCCACCGTCTCGATGGTGCCGCCCTCGCGTGGCTCGATCGATGACTTGCCCATCCACCGGTCACGCTGACTCGGTTCGGTGAGGGCCGACCACACCGTCGCGGGCGGGTAGGGCAGCCGGCGCTCGAAGCTCAGCACTGCACGGTCGCCCTCGATGCTGAGTTGTCCTTCGCGGCCGATCATTTCGTCTCCCGATGCGTCGATTCCAGATGCCGTTCCAGGGCGTCGAGATGACCGGTCCAGTAGCGGCGGTAACGGGAGACCCATTCGTCCATTTCGGCGAGGCCGTCGGCACGCAGCGCATAGATGCGGCGCTGAGCGTCCGGTCGGACTTCGACGAGTCCGACCTCGCGCAGCACCCGCAGGTGCCGCGACACGGTCGGCTGGGTCAGGCCCGGCAGCGTGGAGACCAGTTCTCCTGCCGTGCGTTCACCCTCGGTGAGGGCATCCAGCAGGGCACGCCTGCTCGGTTCGGCGACTGCCTCGAAGACGTCCACTTCACCAATATTGCAGATGATCTATATAGACGCAACCGCATATAGGGCTAGTCCTCGACCTGCGACCGGATCCATTCGAGATTGGCCTGCATGTTGTGCTGCCATTCAGCCAGCCGCCGCGCGACGATCCTGGCCTCCTTGTCCGGCTGCGCGACGATCGCAGGCGTCAATCCCGACGGTCCGGGGCCCATCCGGCCCCACTGTCGCACCAGCGCACCGTCACTCGTCGGCTCCACCTCGAAGCCCCAGGTCGCGCCGATGCCGTCGAGGCCGATTACGTTCCAGACCCAGCGCCGCTGGTCTTCGACCTCGACGACCTCACAGACCGTCTCCCAGTTGCCGAACGCGTCGTGCTTGTTGCGGCCCCGGAAGCGGGCACCCACCTCGATGCCATCGGCGCCGTCGAGCCATTCGACGGTCTCCAGCTCCGTCGAGCAGCGCGCTGGCAGAGTGATGTCGGTGATGTGTCGCCACAGCGTCGCGACGTCACAGTGGACCCGCTGGGTCACTTCTATCGTGGGCTGATCGCGGTAGCGCACCATTGCAGCATAGGAAAGGGGTCCGATGTGTTGGTCGGCGCCATGATCGAGCCGAGATCGCCAGGTGCGGTGGAGTTCGCCGAGGCCGCCGAACGCATCGGGGTCGATTCGTTGTGGGTGCCCGAGGTGTGGGGCTACGACGCGCTGACCGGATTGGCGTACGTGGCAGCCAAGACGTCGACGATCAGGCTGGGAACGTTCGTGGTGCAGCTGGGTTCGCGCAGCCCCGCGATGCTGGCGACGTCCGCGCTGAGCCTGCAGGAGATGTCAGGCGGCAGGTTCCTGTTGGGCGTTGGCACGTCGGGTCCGCGGGTGATGGAGGGCTGGCACGGGGTCAGGTTCCGCAAGCCCGTCGAGACGACGAGGGAGACCATCGAGATCGTCCGGATCGTCAGCAGGGGAGACCGGCTCGAGCACGACGGCGAGATCTACCCGCTGCCTCTGCCCGACAGCAGCGGCGCCGCACTGCGGCCGCTGGTGAATCCACGGCACGTGCCGGTCTACGTGGCGGCGATGGGCCCGCGAAACCTGCGACTCACCGGCGAAGCGGCCGACGGCTGGCTCGGCAACGCGTTCATCCCCGAAGCCGCCGAGGTGTTCCTCGGTCCGTTGCGGGAAGGCGCCGAGCGGGCGGGGCGCACGCTGGCCGATCTCGACCTCGTCGCGCCGGTCGCCGTCGAGATCCACGACGACGAAGCCTCCGCCGACGCCGCCGCGCGCAGGCACGCCGACGGGTACGCGTTCACCATCGGCGCGATGGGAGCAGGCGGCCGCAACTTCTACAACGACGCCTTCGCCAGGCTGGGCTACGGCGCCGAGGTCGAGAACGTCGCCGCCCTGTGGAAGGACGGGAAGCGCGACGAGGCCCGCCAAGCCGTGCCGATCGACCTCGGCAGGCTCACGAATCTGGTTGGGACACCGGACGGCATCGCAGAGCGCGTGAGCAAGTACCGCGAGGCGGGCATCACGACGCTCCTGGCCAAGCTGGATGGCGACTACCCGAGCCAGCTGGCGACGCTCGAGCGGCTGCTCGCGATCACCGCCGCTGAACCAGGAGAGTCTGCGCCGACGTCCCGATGAAGCCGTCGCGGTCGAAGATCTCGGCCGTGGTGACACCGATGCCGTCCGGCCCGATGGAGCCGCGGGCGCGCAGCCCGAAGTCACTGCCCGACGGCGCCCTGTGCAGGTGCACCGCGGTGTCGGTGTTCATGAACACGAACTCGTCCGGATCCAGCGCCGCGCCGACGCCGTTGGCGGTGTCGACCACCATCGCCAGCCGCTGCAGGTCGGTGGGCGGTTCGTCGTCGACGAGCGGGACCAGCGGGCTGAGCCACGCCTCCTTGGACTCGCCGGGAGCGGTCACCTGCGTGCGCCAGCTGACCGTCTGCACGTAACCTGGCGCGCCAAGCCAGTCGTGCGCAGTCGGCTCCAGGTCGCCCTCGACCAGCGCGGGATGGCGGTCGGTGGCGGCGTCGGCGGTATCGCTGGTGGCCAACAGCCACGCGCTCAGCCGGGCCACCGCACGGTCGGTACCGTCCGGCCGGGTGGCGAGCATCTCGGCGGCCATCAAGGAGATGCGGGCGCCGGGACGCTCCACCCACGATCGAACCTTCACGGGCGCAACGGGAATGGCGCCGAGAATGTCGAACATCAATCGGCCTACTCGCAGAGAGGAACCGGCTGCCAGCTCCTCGATCGCCTTGGTCAGCAGCGCCAACGGCGGCGATCCGTGCTGGATCGTGACGTCCCAGTTGCTTCCCGTGCCCTCGGTGGACTCGAACACCTGAAACGGCCCGTCGGCGGGCAGCCGACGGTAGTAGGGGTCGCTCACGCCGCGGGCTCCACGGGTTCGGGCCACCCCGGGTACGGCGGCGGCGTGCCGCCGAAGACCGGGCAGTGCTCGTGGTGTGCGCACCAGTCGCAGGACCGTGACGGCTTGGGTCGGAAGTCGCCGGTCACCCCGGCCTCCTGGATGGCCCGCCACATCGCCATCAACGTCTTCTCGAACCGCAGCAGCTCGTCCATGTCGGGGGTGTAGTCCAGCACCTGACCGTCGGCCAGGTACAGCAGCCGCAGCCGGGCGGGCAACACGTCACGGGACCGCAGCAGTGCCACCGCGTAGAACTTCATCTGGAACATCGCCTTGGCCTCGGCCAGCTCGCGGACTGCCGACGGCGCCTTGCCCGTCTTGTAGTCGACGACACGCATCTCGCCGGTGGGCGCGACGTCGATCCGGTCGACGAACCCGCGGAGCAGCGTGCCGTCGGAGAGCTCGACCTCGACGCGCTGTTCGCAGCTCTGCGGGTCGAACCGCCTCGGATCCTCCAGTCGGTAGTAACCGGAGAGCAGCTTGCGCGCCTCGTCGAGCAGCTCGGCCCGCAGCTCAGGCGCGAAGTCGGCGGCGAATTCGGGGCGCTCGGTGGCGATCCGCTCCCACGCGGGCTCGACGAGCGTCATGGCCGTCTCGGGTCCGCGGTCGGCGGCGGGCAGCGCGTACAACTGCTCGAGTGCCGCGTGCACGACCGAGCCGCGCACCTGCGCCGTCGACGACGGTTCCGGCAGCCGGTCGATGGCCCGGAACCTGTACAGGAGCGGGCACTGCTTGAAGTCACTTGCCCGCGACGGCGACAACGCGGGGCGCCTGCTTGGCGCGGCCACTTCGTCGCTCATGGCAGCAGCTTAGGATCCGGCCCCGACATTGATGCGCAACCCGCGCAATACGGCGGGCGCGTCGGCTGGCAGGCTGTCGGGCGTGCCAGTTACCGGTCCGTTCGTCGTGGGTGACCGCGTTCAGTTGACCGACGCCAAGGGTCGGCACTACACGATGGTGCTCGAACCCGGCGCGGAGTTCCACACCCATCGCGGCGCGATAGCCGCCGACACCGTCATCGGGCTGCCGGAGGGCAGCGTCGTGAAGTCGACCAACGGCGACCAGTTCCTCGTGCTACGCCCGCTGCTCATCGACTACGTGTTGTCGATGCCCCGCGGCGCCCAGGTGATCTACCCCAAGGACGCCGCGCAGATCGTGCACGAAGGCGACATCTTCCCCGGTGCGCACGTCCTCGAGGCGGGCGCCGGCTCCGGTGCGCTGACGTGCTCGCTGCTGCGTGCGGTCGGTCCAGAGGGCACCGTGACGTCCTACGAGGTGCGCGACGACCACGCCCCGCACGCCGAACGCAACGTCACGACGTTTTTCGGCGAACATCCCGCGAACTGGCATCTGCGCGTCGCCAACGTCGCCGATTACGACGGGCCGCAGGTGGATCGCGCGGTCCTGGACATGCTCGCACCGTGGGAGGTGCTCGACGCCGTCGGCGCGGCACTGGTCGCCGGCGGTGTGCTGATCGTCTACGTCGCGACCGTCACGCAGTTGTCGCGGACCGTCGAGGCGCTGCGCGAGCAGCAGTGCTGGACCGAGCCGCGGTCGTGGGAGTCCCTGCAGCGCGGCTGGGACGTCGTCGGGCTGGCCGTGCGCCCGCAGCACTCCATGCGCGGTCACACCGCGTTCCTGATCAGCGCGCGCAAGCTGGCGCCGGGCGCGGTGACGCCGACGCCCCTGAGGCGCAAGCGTCAGATCCCCGGCGCTTAATCGTCGTCGCTGCTCCGCAGACGGCGCTTGACCGACAGCAACTCCAGCTCCGGTCGCGCGGCGACCAGTCGTTCGGCCGCATCGAGAACGTCGACGACGTGACTGCGGTCGGCGGCCACGACGGCAACACCGATGCCGGCGCGACGGTGCAGATCCTGATCGCCCGTCTCGGCGGCGGACACGTCGAACTTGCGCCGGAGCTCGGCGATCACGGGCCGGATCATGGATCGCTTCTGCTTGAGCGATCGCACGTCACCGAGGAGTACGTCGAACTCCAGCCAGCCGATCCACACGGCGAATCAGTTCGACGGTTTGGGCGTGGTGGTGCCCGCCAGCGGCAGCAGCTGATCGGCGGTGCGCTGCGTCAACTGCCACGTGTCGTGGACCGGGGCGAATTCCATCGGGTAGGTGAACGGTCGCACGGCCGGATCGGCAGTGCTGAGCGTGACGTTGGCCACCACGTTGCCGGGCTGCCCGGCCCACGCGAGGTCGGTCGCGGTGACGACGAGCGGCACGAAGCCATTGGCCTTGAGTGCTTCGCCGAAGTTGGTCAGCACGGGCTGGTCGTCGACCGTGGCGTACTGCACCAGGCCGACCTTCTGCTCAACGGGAATCGAAGTGTCGGCCAGTCGGGAGATGACACCGGTCAGTGCATCGGGCGACGGCAGGGCGGCGCCCGTCGGCGCGGACACGGCCGTCGTCAGCTGCGGGGTCGGCGGCGCCGCGGGTGGCGGTGTCTGTGAACACCCAGCAACCCCAAGCGCCGCCACGATCGTGACGGCGCTCAGGATTACAGCTGGGGTGCGGTGCAAGAAACGGGTTAGCCGACGGACGACATCAACGCCACCAGCGACTGCTTCGACATCTGCCACCCCGTCGGGCTCGGCCCGGGAACGAACTGGATGTTCTGGCTGGCGGTTCCACCGTTGGCAGCCGTCGCGGTGACGTCAGCACTCACGAAGCCGTCTTCTTGATCGATGTTGGCGATGGTGAAGGACAGCGGGAACTTGCCGGCCGCGGCCGCTTCCCGGATCTTGCCGTCGGCGACCCTTCCCTCGATACGGCCGATGCCGCCCTCGACGTAGGGCGACTTGGCCGAGGACGGGCCAGTGGTCCCCAGTGCCTGCAGCGTCGCAAGCAGCGGTTGCTGCAGCTCCGGTGCCGGGGCCTGCGGGAACGGGATGTCCCACACGACCGGCTGGATCGCCGGAGAGGCGGGCGAGGCGCTCGCTGCAATGGAAGTCACACCACCCGCGGCTGCGGCTACCACAGCGGCTGCTGCCATGCCGGTAACGAGGGTTTTGAGGATCACGGCTGTCCTTTCAACGGGGCCAACTAAACACGAGGTTAACAGTGTTGCTGGTGTGTCGAATTCCTACACCGCACACAAAGACTGAATCGCCGGTAGCGTTGAAGTTGTTACTGCACCAACTTTCGGTGCGGGAAGGGGCACAACATGACTGAGTCCGAACATTCGGGAGCCTACCGAGAAGATCGTGACAGCCCAATGTCGAGCGACGACGCTGCCGAACTCGAGGAACTTCGCCGTGAGGCGGCAGCGCTACGTGAACAGCTTGAGCAGGCAGTAGGTGCCAACAGCGGGCTGCGCAGCGCCCGCGACGTGCACCAGCTCGAGGCCAGGATCGACTCGCTCGCGTCCCGTAACGCGAAGCTGATGGACACGCTCAAGGAGGCGCGGCAGCAGCTGCTGGCGCTCCGCGAGGAGGTCGACCGGCTCGGTCAGCCGCCGAGCGGTTACGGCGTGCTCCTCGCCACACACGAGGACGACACGGTCGACGTGTTCACCTCTGGCCGCAAGATGCGGCTGACGTGCTCACCGAACATCGAGGTCGGCGAGCTCAAGCAGGGACAGACCGTCCGCTTGAACGAAGCGCTGACCGTGGTCGAGGCCGGTGCGTTCGAGGCGGTCGGCGAGATCAGCACGTTGCGCGAGATCCTCGCGGACGGTCACCGTGCGCTGGTGGTCGGACACGCCGACGAGGAGCGCATCGTCTGGCTTGCCGAGCCGTTGGTCGCGGTGGAGGACCTGCCGTCCCAGGTCGAGGACGGCGTCGACGACGACCTGCGGCCGCGCAAGCTGCGCCCAGGCGACTCGCTGCTCGTCGACACCAAGGCCGGATACGCGTTCGAACGCATCCCCAAGGCCGAGGTCGAGGACCTGGTGCTCGAAGAGGTCCCCGATGTCAGCTACCACGACATCGGCGGGCTGACCCGACAGATCGAGCAGATCCGCGACGCCGTCGAACTGCCGTTCCTGCACAAGGACCTGTACCGCGAGTACTCGTTGCGGCCGCCGAAGGGCGTGTTGCTCTACGGTCCTCCCGGCTGCGGCAAGACGCTGATCGCCAAGGCCGTGGCGAACTCGTTGGCCAAGAAGATGGCCGAGATTCGCGGTGACGATGCGCGGGAGGCGAAGTCCTACTTCCTCAACATCAAGGGCCCGGAGCTGCTGAACAAGTTCGTCGGTGAGACCGAGCGGCACATCCGGCTGATCTTCCAGCGGGCACGGGAGAAGGCCTCGGAGGGCACCCCCGTGATCGTGTTCTTCGACGAGATGGACTCGATCTTCCGCACCCGCGGGACGGGCGTGAGCTCCGATGTCGAGACCACCGTGGTCCCGCAGCTGCTTTCGGAGATCGACGGCGTCGAGGGCCTCGAGAACGTCATCGTCATCGGTGCCTCCAACCGCGAGGACATGATCGATCCGGCGATCCTGCGGCCCGGCCGCCTGGACGTCAAGATCAAGATCGAGCGGCCGGATGCCGAGTCGGCACAGGACATCTTCTCGAAGTACCTCGTCGAGGACCTGCCGTTGCACGCAGATGATTTGGGCGAGTTCGGCGGTGACCGCGCGCTGACCATCAAGACGATGATCGAGAAGGTCGTCGACCGGATGTACGCCGAAATCGACGACAACCGGTTCCTGGAGGTCACCTACGCCAACGGTGACAAGGAAGTCATGTACTTCAAGGACTTCAACTCCGGCGCGATGATCCAGAACGTCGTCGACCGCGCGAAGAAGAACGCGATCAAGGCCGTGCTGGAAAGTGGTCAGCACGGTCTACGCATCCAGCACCTGCTGGACTCGATCGTCGACGAATTCGCCGAGAACGAGGATCTGCCGAACACCACGAATCCCGATGACTGGGCTCGCATCTCGGGCAAGAAGGGTGAGCGGATCGTCTACATCCGCACGCTCGTCACGGGCAAGAGTTCGTCGGCCAGCCGTGCCATTGATACCGAGTCGAACCTGGGGCAGTACCTCTAGGGCCGGTCGGAGCCGGCCACGTTGTCGCCCTCGAGGGCGAGGTAGGCGTCGCGGCCGGCCAGGCTCACGGCGACGTCGGCGATCAGCGGGTCGAAGAAGCGTTGCCGGTACAGCGGATCGGTGCTGGTGCTGACGGTGAAGTAGAGCCCGGATAGCACCGCGACGAACAGCGACGTCTGCACGATGGTCTGGGGTACCGGGATGTGGATGCCGAACCACGTTCCGTCGCACGGTGGTTGGCCCACCGAGCAGGCCTGCTCGGCCGACCACAACACCGCGACGTCGTCGGGGACGGCGATGATGCCGAGCGCAAGGAAGAAAGCGAACAGCCCCGCGGTGAAGAGCACGACCTGAATCGCCTGCGAAACCACCATCACGGCAACGACGTTGAACTGCTCGGCCTTCGACAGGGGAGTGCGGGGCGGGTCGTGGTCGATCCGACCAGCCAGCGGCGTGCCCTTCAATAGTTCCCTCGGATCGCTCTGGTCGGCCCGATCCTCGCGCAACGCCCGCACTTCGTCGCGGATGGTGGTCACCACGAACAGCAGGGCGACGAGCGCCAAGAACCCGATCACCTGCCAGAGCCTTTGTCGCGTCATCCGCGCGGCCAATTGCCAGAGCTCACCGCTGAAGAACACCAACAGGGTCAACATCAGCAGGGGCAGTGCGCGACCCATGAGGCTGCCCAGTGCCCCGAACTGCACCCAGGCGAACCGGAACGCCCACAGCGCGATCGAGCCGAATCCGATGTAGGTCAACCAGATCGACAGCAGGGTGATGACGATGAAAGCAGGAGCCTCCGCTGCCGCAGCGCTCGACCACCCGCTCACCGTCACCGGCATGACCACCACGAAGATCGCCATCACCAAAAGGCCGGTACTGCGGCGCCCCGCCTCGCCCAGCCGGGTCCCGCTGTGGTGCAGCACGTACAGCACGAAGGGCGCGACGGCCAATACCGCGGCGATGACGCCCAAGCGCACGGCGTACCCGTAATCGGGGTCGTCACCGGTGATCTCCGCGAGCAGCATGGTCGCCGCGGTGAGCGCGCCGACGCCGCTGACCACGGGTGCGGACCGGACGATCAGGTCACGGGAGCGCACTCGTCGGGTCAGGACCAGCGGTAGCCCACGACCAAGGAACCAGTCGTGGATCTGCTGCATGTCGGACACCGCTGACATTGTGGTGGACTTGAGCCGCTATGGCGAGAGGACGCACGACGACGTGGGGCATATCGGCCCGCTCGGCATTCGTCGCGGCCAGCGTCGTGTTCGTCGTCCTCGCCGTCGCGGGCACCGGCCTGGCCGTCGTGCTCTACCGCACCATGCTGTCCGGTGTGGACAGCGCCGCGGCGGGCCGGATCACCGAGATAGCCCAGGCCGTCCAGACCGTCGGCCCGGCGGGAGTCGAGCCCGCACTGCTGCAGACCGATCAACGCATCGTCGCCGTCCAGATCATCAAGGCCGACGGTAGCGTCGTGCGCCGATCGTCGTCGGCGCCGGACTTCCCGCTGCTCCCGCTCGCCGGCGTCAGCGGCGGCCCACACATCGGCATCCCCGAGCAGACCTCGCCATTCGGCCGGATCAGGTTCAGCGCGCTCACCGTGGACCGTCCCGACGGCCCGTTCACCATCCTGGTGGGCGAGGGCAGTGCGACGATCGCGTCGACGGTGCGCGCCGTCATCGTCGCGCTGGCAGTGGCCGCGCCGTTCGTGATCGCCGTATCCGGTGCTGCCACTTACCTTTTGGTGCGGCGTTCGATGCGCTCGGTCGACGACATCCGGTCCCGCGTCGCCGACATCACCGCATCGGATCTCACCGAGCGGGTTCCTGTGCCGGACAGTCGCGACGAGATCGCCGCACTCGCCGTCACCATGAACGAGATGCTGGCCAGGATCGAGGCGGGCCATGCCGCCCGGCAGCGCTTCGTCGGCGACGCATCACACGAACTGCGCAGTCCGTTGACCACGATCATCTCGGCTCTCGAGGTGGCGGTCACGCATCCCGAATTGCTCGACGCGGACCTGGTCACCGGCACGCTGATCCCGGAGGCGGAGCGGATGAAGGCGCTGATCGACGATCTGATGCTGCTGGCCCGCGCCGACGAACGGGGTCTCACCGTCGCCGACGACGACGTCGACCTCGACGACGTGGCGGCCGCGGAGGTGGAGCAACTGCGCCGCAAGACGTCACTCGACGTGCGCTCCAACATCAGCCCTGCCCGCCTCACCGGAGACGCCGACGCGTTGTCCCGGGTGTTGCGCAACCTGCTCGACAACGCCGCACGGCACGCGGTGTCGCGCGTCGAGGTCGAGGTACGTCCCGCAGGAGGATTCGTGCGGGTCGGGGTCGCCGACGACGGGCCCGGCATCCCCGAGGCCGACCGCTCGCGGGTGTTCGACCGCTTCGTCAGGCTCGACCCGGACCGCTCGCGCGACGCAGGCGGTACCGGCCTCGGCCTCGCGATCGTGCGGGAGATCGTCATGGCGCACGGCGGCATGGTGTCGATCGACGACCGCCTCGGCGGCGGAACGGTGGTCAGGCTTCAGTTGCCGTTGGCGCTCGACTCGAGCTTGTAGCCGATTCCCCTGACGGTCTGAATGGTGTTGGTGCCGAACGGAATGTCGATCTTGCGCCGCACGTAGCCGACGTACACCTCCACGACGTTGTCGGCGCCCTCGTAGTGAGCGTCCCAGACGTTGTGCAGGATCTCGGTCTTGGTGACGACGGTGTCCTTGTTGCGCATCAAGTATTCGAGGAGGCCGTACTCGCGTGGAGTCAGGCTGATCGGCGTCGCGTCCCGTTCGACTGTCCGGAGGCCGGGGTCCAGCGACAACGAGCCCGCCGTCAGGACCGGTGGGCGTTGCGGTGCGGACCGGCGCACCAGCGCGCGCAACCGGGCGACCAGCACCAGAAACGAGAACGGCTTCGTCAGGTAGTCGTCGGCGCCGAGATCGAAGGCGTCGGTCTGGTCGTACTCGCCGTCCTTGGCGGTCAGCATGAGCACCGGGGTCCAGACGTCGCGGGCGCGCATGCGGCGCAGCACCTCGTAACCGCTCAGGCCGGGCAGCATGATGTCGAGCACGATCACGTCGAAGTCGTCGTCGACCGCCTGAGCGAGGCCGTCGACGCCGTTGGACGATCCGACGACCACGCAGCCCTCAGCGCGCAGACCGATGGCCAGGGTCGATGCGAGGAGGGGTTCGTCCTCGACTACCAGGACCTTCATGTCGGGACGATTCTTTCATCACTCACAGCGGCAGCGTGCCCGCCCGGTACCTGTCGCGTGCCGCCAGCGTCAGCTTGAGGTCCTCGACGAGGGGGTCGAGGAACCGCTCGCGGTACTCGCCGTCGACGACCGCCCTGGCGCTGACGTACATGAACGTCAGCGCTGCCAGGAACAGGGCGACCTGAATCAGCGCCTGCGGCACCGGGATCGTCATGCCGAGCAGCGTGCCGTCGCTGGGGCCGTTGTGCGTCCACAGCGCAAGCAGTTCCGGGCTGAGCACGATCAGGCCGAGCACCAGGAAGATGCCCGCGGTGACGACCGAGACCATCAGGATCTGCGTGATCTGCGATGCGGCGAGCACGAAGATCACGTTCCAGCGCTCGAGCCGGGTCAGCCCGACCGGTCCCGTCGACGACTCGAGCGTCGACTCGACGCGTTTGAGCAGACCCGACACGACGAACGTGGCCGCGATCAGGAGTAGGAACGCCAGCGCCAGCCACAGCCGCTGACGGCTGATCGTCGACGCCATGGCCCACACGGGGGAGTTGAAGAACACCAGCACGGTGAGCAGCACCACCGGTAGCGCACCAACCAGCAGATCGCCCACCGCGGCCAGCTGCGACAGCGTCAGCTTGGCGGCCCATCCGAGCACCGAACCGATGCCGGATGCGGTAGTCGCCAACACGATTGCGACGACCACGCCGGTGACGACGAGGGCCTCGAGATCGCGCTGGATCGCCGCGGCCACCCCGCCGATGGCCACCGACACTGCGGCAGAGATCGTCTGCGCCCGGTTGGTCTCCATCCTGGCGACGCGCCAACCAGCGACGACCGCAAGCGGTATCGCGAGGACGACGATCGCGAGCACTGCCCACTCCTTGGGGGTGGGTTCGCCGTCGACGTCGATCCTTGCCGAGCCGGTCAGCAGGTAGATCGCCGTGGTGCAGAGCGTGATCGTCGCGAACCCGGCCAGCGCGGGCGCCGACCGCGGCCACACCGCCCGCAACCGGGCGCGCTGCGTCACCACCGATGGCAGGCCGCGGTCGAGGAACCAGCGCTCGGCGGCGCGGCGCGCAGCCACATCGGACGGGGTCATCGACGGTCCTCCACCAGATCTCGCGGTCAATCGTGAAAGGCGCGCCGGTCGGGCGAGGCCGTGAACTGAATGGCCGCGCGCCACAACAGAAGTCCCGTCTGCACGCCGATCGCGATGGACATCATCGAGATCAGCGTGGCGGTGAACACCGTGGAGCTGTGCGTACCGATGAGCTGCGTGACACCCATGAACCCCAGTGACCCGGGAACCAGCAGCCAGAAGCCGGGGACCACCAACGACATCGTCGGCGGAGTGTTGGGCCGGTGGGATATCGCCAGCGCGAACAGGATTAGCGTCAGGCCGCCACCGAACCCGCTGGCGTAGCTGCCGAGCAGATGATTGCCGACCCATTGGCCCCCGTAGGCGACGTACAGCATCAGCGCCATCCACGGGAGGAACTTCGCGGGGGGCGCGAAATTCAGCCATATCCCGAGCCCGTACACCAGCACCCCGAGGAACGGCGCCCACGGGCCGAGCCGATTCAACTGGGTGGTGATGAGGTTGGCATCGGGGATGCCTGCGATCTGTGCCGCGATGAGGATGCCGAAGGCCAACTGGGCGATCTGCATGAAGCCCGCGACCAGACGGCTTGCGCCAGACACCACGTGGTTGGTGGCCAGTTCGATGACCGCGAGCGTGATGGCGGCACCTGGGAGGAAGGTGGCGAGCGGTGCCGCGAGCGCGCGCAGGCTGTCGGTGCCGACGTGCCATCGGCTCTCGAACTTGAACACGATGTAGGCGACGATGAACGCGCACACGGTCGGGAGCATGTAACCGACGGCCTCGTTGCGACGGCCGATCACGGTGAGCACGCCGACGAGTAGACCGAGGGTCGCTGCGCCGTAGAGACTCCACGGCGTCGGCTGCAGGATCAGGGCGAGCCCGACGCTCTGCACAGCATAGCCGATGACCGTGATCCATACCGGAAATCGCTTGTCCAGATTGCGAATTCGATCGAGTTCGGCCATGCCGTCAGCCGGGTCGACCGATCCCGACGGTGCTCGTGCGACCAACTTCGCCAGCGGGAACGACTGGTCGTACCGCACGTTGAAGTCGGGGTTGGCGATGTAGATGCCCTCACCGGTGGCGCTGCCGACCTGCACGTAATTGGGTAGCGCAAGGAACGCATGGTCGAGGCCGTACGCGCGGGCCGTCTGCTCCATCACCCGGTGCACCATCGTGACCGGATAGTTCGCCGCGGACATGGCAGCGCCGAGCGCAGCCACGAACTGAGGCGCCGCTATGTCGGGCTGCTCGGATGGCACGGTCGCAGGCTACTGCGCGACGTCGCCTAGGCTGACCATATGCAACGGATCATCGGAACCGAGGTCGAGTACGGCATCTCCTCGCCGTCCGACCCGACCGCGAATCCGATCCTCACGTCGACCCAAGCCGTGCTGGCCTACGCGGCGGCTGCGGGGATCCAACGCGCCAAGCGCACCCGGTGGGACTACGAGGTGGAGTCGCCGCTGCGGGACGCCCGTGGATTCGACCTGAGCCGGTTGACGGGCCCACCGCCCGTCGTCGACGCCGACGAGGTCGGCGCGGCCAACATGATCCTCACCAACGGTGCGCGGCTCTACGTCGACCACGCCCATCCGGAGTACTCCGCGCCCGAGGTCACCGACCCGATCGACGCCGTGATCTGGGACAAGGCGGGCGAACGCGTCATGGAGGCCGCGGCGCGCCACGTCGCCAGCGTGCCAGGCGCCGTCAAACTGCAGCTGTACAAGAACAACGTCGACGGCAAGGGCGCCTCGTACGGGACGCACGAGAACTACCTGATGTCGCGTCAGACGCCGTTCTCGGCGATCATCGCCGGCCTGACGCCGTTCCTGGTGTCGCGCCAGGTGATCACCGGTTCCGGGCGGGTCGGCATCGGCCCCGCCGGCGACGAGCCCGGATTTCAGCTCACGCAGCGCGCGGACTACATCGAGGTCGAGGTCGGCCTCGAGACCACGCTCAAGCGCGGCATCATCAATACCCGCGACGAACCGCACGCCGACGCCGACAAGTACCGCCGATTGCACGTCATCATCGGCGACGCCAACCTCGCGGAGACGTCGACCTACCTCAAGGTGGGCACCACGGCGCTGGTGCTCGACCTCATCGAGGAGGGTTTCGACCTCGCGGATCTGGCATTGGCGAGGCCGGTGCACGCCGTACACGTCGTGAGCAGGGATCCGTCGCTGCGGGCGACGGTGGCTCTTGCCGACGGGCGTGAGCTGACTGCGCTTGCGCTGCAACGCATCTACCTCGACCGGGTGGCCAAGCTCGTCGACAGCCGTGACCCCGATCCCGCGGCCACCAGGGTCGTCGAGACCTGGGCCGAAGTGCTCGACCTGCTCGAGCGCGACCCGATGGAGTGCGCCGAGATCCTCGACTGGCCCGCCAAGCTGCGACTGCTGGAGGGTTTCCGGCGCCGCGAGAACCTGGCGTGGTCGGCGCCCCGCCTGCACTTGGTCGACCTGCAGTACTCCGACGTCCGGCTGGACAAGGGTCTGTACAACCGTCTGGTGGCGCGCGGCTCGATGAAGCGGCTCGTCACCGAACAGCAGGTACTCGATGCGGTCGACAATCCGCCGACCGACACGCGTGCGTACTTCCGCGGCGAATGTCTTCGGCGGTTCGGCGCGGACATCGCGGCGGCGAGTTGGGACTCGGTGATCTTCGACCTCGGCGGCGACTCGCTGGTGCGGATTCCGACGTTGGAACCGCTTCGCGGAAGCAAGGCCCACGTGGGTGCGTTGCTCGATTCGGTACATAGCGCCGCGGAACTCGTCGAGCAGCTCACGAACTGACTCTCCAGGCGATCCCCGGCATTTCGGCCCTCGAACGGTAGGGTGGAGTGAACCGACGGGCTACTAGTCCGGCGATGACTAGCAGGAGGCGGCGATGGCTCAGGAGCAGACTCACCGTGGCGGTGGTGGCGGCGATGACGACGATCCCACCGGCACCACTGCGGCCGGGCAGGAGCGTCGCGAGAAGCTCACGGAGGAAACCGACGATCTGCTCGACGAGATCGACGACGTACTCGAGGAGAATGCCGAGGACTTCGTGCGCGCATACGTCCAAAAGGGCGGACAGTGATCTGGCCGAATAGCGACAAGCTGGCCATCAACCAATCGATTTCCCCGACATCTGCCATGGACTCCTCGTCCTTTTCGGAGATGCTGCGTCGGCAGGCACCGCATCTGCTGCCTGCGGGGAGCACGGTCGGGTCCGATGGCCTGCCGCCGAGCCCGTCGAACGCGTTGCCGCACGGCACCACGATCGTGGCGATCAAGTTCCCAGGAGGCGTGCTGATCGCGGGTGACCGCCGGTCGACGCAGGGCAACATGATCGCTGGTCGCGACGTGCAGAAGGTCTACATGACCGACGACTACACAGCCACCGGCATCGCAGGGACGGCCGCGATCGCCGTCGAGTTCGCCCGGCTGTACGCCGTCGAACTCGAGCACTACGAGAAGCTCGAAGGCGTGCCGCTGACGTTCGCAGGCAAGGTGAACCGGCTGGCGATCATGGTGCGCGGCAACCTCGGGGCGGCGCTTCAGGGTTTCGTCGCGCTGCCGCTGCTGGTGGGTTACGACCTCGATGATTCTGACTCGCAGGCCGCGGGGCGGATCGTGTCGTTCGATGCCGCAGGCGGCTGGAACCTCGAGGTCGAGGGCTACCAGTCGGTCGGGTCGGGCTCCATCTTCGCGAAGTCGTCGATCAAGAAGCTGTACGGCCGTGTGACCGACGCCGAATCCGCGCTGCGGGTGGCCGTCGAGGCGCTGTATGACGCGGCGGACGACGACTCGGCCACCGGCGGTCCTGATCTGGTTCGTGGCATCTATCCGACGGCCGTGGTCATCGGCGCCGATGGTGCCGAGGAGATCCCCGAACAGCGCATCGCCGTGTTGGCCAGGGAGGTCATCGAAACTCGTTCGCGCGCTGACAAATCCGGTCCGCACGACGGGAAGGCCGAGCTGTGAGCTTTCCGTACTTCATCTCGCCCGAACAGGCGATGCGCGAGCGTTCGGAGCTCGCGCGCAAGGGCATCGCGAGGGGGCGCAGCGTCGTCGCGCTCGCATATGCCGACGGTGTGCTGTTCGTCGCCGAGAACCCATCGCGGTCACTGCAGAAGGTCAGCGAGATCTACGACCGGATCGGCTTCGCGGCCGTCGGCCGGTTCAACGAGTTCGACAACCTGCGCCGAGGCGGCATCCAGTACGCCGACACCCGTGGCTACGCCTATGACCGCCGCGACGTCAGCGGTCGTCAGTTGGCCAACCAGTACGCGCAGGCGCTCGGCACGATCTTCACCGAGCAGGCCAAGCCTTACGAGGTCGAGCTGTGCGTGGCCGAGGTGGCCCACTTCGGTGAGACCAAGGCGCCCGAGCTGTACCGCATCACCTACGACGGGTCGATCGCCGACGAGCCGCACTTCGTGGTGATGGGTGGCACCACCGAGCCGATCATCGCCGCGCTCAACGACTCCTACGCCGAGAACGCAAGCCTCGGCGAGGCCGTGAAGATCGCCGTTGACGCGCTGCGGGTCGGCATCGCCGGAAATGGATCGTCGTCGTCGGGTGCCGAACCTCGGACGCTGGACACCACGACGCTCGAGGTCGCCATCCTCGACGCCAACAGGCCGCGGCGCGCCTTCAAGCGAATCTCGGCTTCCGCGCTGGGTCCGCTTCTGCCGGTGGTGGAGTCGACCGCCGACTAGACGGCGCGTTCGGGTGCCACTTTGCTGCGGAAGCGCATCCGTGGTGGGACCCTTCTTTGGTGGACCACGTCGGGCCTGAAAGCGTCCGCTTCGCCGACGCGTCCCGCGGCCGCGGTTACCACCGAGACGAGGTTGACGCGTTCGTCGGCCGCGTTCAGGCAACGCTGCGAGATCCGAAGGCACCGGGCGGGGTCACGCCAGCAGATCTTCGGAATGTGGCTTTCTCAAAGCCGCCGATCGGAAAGTTGGGGTACGACGAAGGCGAGGTCGATGCGTTTCTGGACCGCGTCAACACCGAACTGAGCGGCCGCGTAACAGGCCCGGAGGATCAGATTCGCTGCGTTCTCTATCGGTTCGCTAGCTGGGACCCGCAAACACCGGTCCTCGCGATATCGGTGGACACGGATGCGATCCGGGTGACCGACCTGAAGGACAATGCGCTCGTTGCCTCGGTCTTCCGTGCGGAAGTGACCGCGAGACCGACGCAGTACGGCGGCATTTCCGGCTTGGTCTTGGAGGGACCCGGGTAGCCGGATTTGACCATTCAGCCGCACCCGCCACCGGGTGAATGGCGCAAGCGGCCCAAGTCGAGGAAGCCCGCATACCTTGCGGTAGAGACGGACTGGCTTGGGCTTGCCAAGAAATTCGGTTTGGCATCTGATCTGGTCGACGAACGCGGGCCGCAGACCTTTCTCGAGCACGTCGGCCGATTCACCGAGGAGGTCGGGACGCGCGCGCCCACCACCTGGCGAACGCCTCTGATGCTTGGGGTGATCGTCATGGTGCCCGGGGTCGTCTACTGGATACCCGTACTCATCCTGATAGGCGCTCTCGCCCTGATCGTCGCCGCGGTGGCCTGGCGTTTGAAGTGGGAGATTTGAAGCCCCGTCGGCACCGTCGACGTGGCCGCCGAGTGGGCGCGCCGGGGGAGTGATGGAGCGGGCAAGGAGTGCAGGCGTGCTGCGGCCCGACTTCGGGCCCAACGACCTGAGCACGCTGGTCTGGGCGATGTCGAAGGTGATCTCGATGTCCGAGGGAAACGACGCCGTGTGGCGCAGTCACCTCGGGTTCGTACTCGACGGGCTGTGCGCCACCTGAGGGTGCGCAGCCCACTGACTACGGTTGGGCCGGTTCGTCGTCGTCGCGGCCGGTGACGATCTCCTTGACCTTCTCGACCGAATGGGTGGCGATGTCGATCGAGCTCTGGACGATGCCGCTCACCCCGCCGCTGACATCCCCCTTGATGATGTGACCAGCGCTTTCGACGATGTCCGCCGAGCGCTCAACGGCGTTGGTCGCGATGTCCCTCGCCGATTCGACTGCATCCTTCGGGTTGAAGCCCATGAGATTTCCCCTCTGTCGGTCCCTGCCGCGACTCTAGCCCTCGATGGTCACCCGGCGACCTGAATGTGTTCGCGGTCTCCGGTGATGACGGCCAGGATGGTGCGCCACGAATCGGAATCTTGGCGGTCGATGACGTCGGTGTGCGCTCGCGGTCCCGCCATCGGCCTGCCGTCGTCGTAATGTCCGGTGGCCAAACGGATCACGCCGGGCATCTCGTCGGGATCGGCGCCGTGCGGTCCGCCTGGCAGGCCTTGGACGAGCTCGATGACGTCGCCGGGCGCGGTCATGGAGAACCGCAGGACGTGTGGATTGCGGTTGTGCCAGTCACCGGGATCGTCGACGCCGACGCCCGCGCCTGCGGCAGCGACGTAGAGCGTGCGGTCGGCGGTCATGCCGAGAGCCTCGGCAGTGCCGAGGATGGAGCCGCCGTAGGAGTGGCCGACGTAGGTGACGGCGACCTGCCTGCCCGTCGCATCGACGGTGCGGTCGACATCGACGCTGAACGCCGCCAGTCGCGGTGCCATCTCCAGCGCGTAGTGGGGATCGGCGGCCTCGGCGAGTGCGGCAATCACGTTGGGCCCGTGCGGGAACGGCCCCCCGAGGTAGGTGATGGCCGCCACCTCGCCGTGCGTCGCCGTGACGAAGCGCCGTGCGGTTTCGGTGTTGGCCGCCGACCCCTCGACCGTGGTGTTCATGCCTGGCACCAGCACCGCGACGCTGCGGGCGGTGTCGACGTCGCCGTTCAGCTCCACCAGCGTGGACCGGGCCGGATCGAACGCCAGGATCTGCCGGTCGATGCGCTGCCCGCTGCCGGCCGGGTCGTCGACCTCGCGCAACAGATCTAGGTAGAAACCGATGCGGCGCAAGGCATCTGGATCGGTGCCGCGTTCGTCGCGGATGGCTTGCGCGATGTTCACCCGGTTGGCCGCGAACCGCATGTCCCACGGCACGCCGTTGGTGTTGCCGACGACGAACGGTTCGTCGTGGATCACCTGGGCGCGCTGCGCGGGTGTCATCGCTGCGATCTGGCCGGCAATGTCGGCCGCGGCGTCGATGTCCCGCGCGGCGTCGGCATCCGCCTCGCCCAACCGATCCAGTGCCGCGCCGATCTCCTCACTCAAGGCCACGGCCGGCACTGCGGCATGGGATGCAACCGAGCCGTCGTCGGCGACGACGAAACCAAGGGCGTTGGCCTCTGCCACCCGGGCCAGCAGGTCGGCCCGTGCCTCGGCGATCCGGTCGCAGCCGGCGCGGGCTGCCGCCGCTGCCGCGCCGAGCGTGCCGGCCACCGCATCGGCGTCGTCGACCAGAGCGTGCATCCGCACCGATGCCGCGTCGGCAGTCCGCCCACGCCATTCGGGGGGTGATCCGGCTGTGGAGGCATTGGCGCGGACGGTGTCCGCGGCGGCATCCCACCCGGCAGCGAGTTCGCGCAACGCTTCGGGTCGCCACGCCTCTGCCTGCGCAACGGTGGGGCGGGTCACGACCCGTCGATGCGCCCGGCGTTGCGGCGTTCCGCGCGCTCGAAGGCGTCGGCCGAAAGGTGCGCGGCCAACGCCCAGCCACGCATGTTGGCGACGACGTCGTCGAGCCTCGCGGCGATGAGCACCGGTGCCGCGATGCCGCCGACTGCCGAGCCGCGCAGTTCGTCGGCATCTAGCGCGGGCCAGCGCATCTCCGCCACCGAGTCGGCCGCTGACATGACGTGATCGGCGACCTCGCGGAGGTGGGTCAGATCAACTTCGAGTATTTCCCCCATGCCTCAGGCTGACGGATTCGCGGGCAGGCGCGCTCAATTCATCCACAGGCTTCGGTCGCCGCCAACCGACGAACGCCAGCCACAGACCCATCACCGTCAGGATCCCGAAGAACGCCCGCGCCGCGATCAGCAGCCCCGAGCTGGTCGTGGTCGCGTCCGCACCGGCCTGGATTGCCGAGGGAAACGCCATCAAGGCCAATCCCCGCAGGGCGACGAACCAGCCGAACAACGAAATGAGGACGGCCGCGACGCTGGACCAGTACTGGTGGAAGGCGATGATGACGAGCCCGCAGACCAACATCATGGCGCCAAGGATCCACGGCAGCACCGCGCTGGCGAAGAGGTCGTTCAGCAGGCCGGTCAGATTCGGCAACCGGACCGCGACGATCGCGGTGGCCAGCGCGACGAACGGTCCGATCACGCGGGCGAACGCCCGGGTGCGTTGCAACGATTCCGGGGTGGCGACGGGCATCTAGCACTCTCCTTATAATAAACCGACTAACGGTCTATTAATAGAGTAGGCTTGGCGACGAACGGACGTCAACAGTGGGAGGTGCAGATCTTGGCGCGTCAGGTCAAGCCCGACGAGTACGCCGCGCGCCGACGGGAGATCCTCGACGCCGCCGCTGAGTTGTTGCGTGACAAGGGCTACGAGCGGATGACGATCGAGGACGTCCTGGTGCAGACGGGCATGTCCAGGGGCGCGCTGTATCACTACTTTCGGTCGAAGTACGCCCTGCTGGAGGGTGTCGTCGAAGCGATGGGCGAAGGCGCCGTTCGCGAGCTGCGGGCCGTCGTCGAGGATCCGAAACTCGGCGCCATCGACAAGCTGCACGCCTACTTCCGTACCGAACACGCGTGGAAGTCCGAGAACGTCACCACGGTGTCGACGGTCATGCGGCTGCCCCGCGAGGATGATGCTCAGCTGCGGCAGAAGCTGTCGAAGGAGTCGATGCGGACCACCGCGCCCCTGCTGGAAGTGATCATCAGGCAGGGCTGCGACGAGGGCGTGTTCGACACTGGTCATCCGCGCGAGGCGTCGCTGATCATCACCGGAATGGGTATTCACCTGGCCGATGCGTTCATCGATGCGATCGAGGCGGACGGCAACGTCGGCGCGGACATCAGCGGGCCGCGCATCCGAGGCGTGCTCGCGGCGTACGTCGACGCCTTCGAACGGATCCTTGGCGCACCGTCGGGTTCGTTGAGCCTCGACTGAACGACGACATCCGGCGGTCGTAGCCGAACCGTTGCGAAGCGCCTTGCGGGTGTCAATACGTGGAGGCGAGGCAACCCGTAAGCTCGTTGACGTGCAGCGACGAATCATGGGCATCGAGACCGAATTCGGTGTGACGTGCACGTTCCATGGCCACCGGCGGTTGAGCCCGGACGAGGTCGCCCGCTATCTGTTCCGCCGGGTGGTGTCGTGGGGCCGCAGCTCCAACGTGTTCCTCCGCAACGGTGCGCGGCTCTACCTGGACGTCGGATCACACCCCGAGTACGCGACGGCCGAGTGCGACAGCCTCGTTCAGTTGGTCACCCACGACCGCGCGGGCGAGCGCGTTCTCGAGGACCTGCTGATCGACGCTGAGCAGCGGCTGGCAGACGAGGGCATCGGTGGCGACATCTACCTGTTCAAGAACAACACCGATTCGGCGGGCAACTCCTATGGCTGCCACGAGAACTACCTCATCGTGCGGGCAGGTGAATTCTCCAGGATCTCCGACGTGCTGCTGCCGTTCCTGGTCACCCGCCAGTTGATCTGCGGTGCTGGCAAGGTGCTGCAGACCCCCAAGGCCGCGACGTTCTGCCTGAGCCAGCGTGCCGAGCACATCTGGGAGGGCGTGTCGTCGGCGACGACCCGATCCCGCCCCATCATCAACACCCGCGACGAACCGCATGCCGACGCCGAGAAGTACCGCCGCCTGCACGTCATCGTCGGCGACTCCAACATGTGCGAGTCCACCACGATGCTCAAGGTCGGCACCGCCGCACTGGTGCTGGAGATGATCGAAGCGGGCGTCCCGTTCCGCGACTTCTCGCTGGACAATCCGATCCGCGCCATCCGCGAGGTCAGCCACGACCTCACCGGCCGTCGCCCCGTGCGGCTGGCAGGCGGACGGCAGGCGAGCGCGCTCGACATCCAGCGCGAGTACTACAGCCGCGCCGTCGAGCATCTGCAGACCCGGGAACCCAATGCGCAGATCGAGCAGGTCGTCGATCTGTGGGGCCGTCAGCTCGACGCGGTCGAGAGCCAAGACTTCGCGAAGGTCGACACCGAGGTCGACTGGGTGATCAAGCGCAAGCTGTTCCAGCGCTACCAGGACCGCTACGACATGGAGCTGTCCGACCCCAAGATCGCCCAGCTCGACCTCGCCTATCACGACATCAAGCGCGGCCGTGGCGTGTTCGACCTGCTGCAGCGCAAGGGTTTGGCGGCCCGCATCACCACCGACGAGGAGATCGAGGCCGCGGTCAACGAGCCGCCGCAGACCACCCGCGCCAAGCTGCGCGGCGAGTTCATCAGCGCCGCGCAGGCGGCGGGCCGCGACTTCACCGTCGACTGGGTGCACCTCAAGCTCAACGATCAGGCTCAGCGAACGGTGTTGTGCAAGGACCCGTTCCGGTCGGTCGACGAGAGGGTCAAGCGGCTCATCGCCAGCATGTGAGCCGTTGCGTCAGCCCGAATCGCGGATGATCAGCGTCGGGTTGAGCCGCTCCGATTCGGGGCTTGCGCCACCGAGCACGTCGATGAGCAGATCGACGCCGCGCCTGCCCATCTCGTGCATGGGGGAGTGCACGGTGGTCAACGGCGTCGGCAGCTCGGCGGCAAGCGGCGTGTCGTTGTAGCCGATCAGCGAGATGTCGTCGGGCACCCGCAGGCCCCGGTCGCGCAACACGCCGAGCGCCCCGATGGCGGCGAAGTCGTTGGTCGCGAAGATCGCGTCCGGATACGGCTCGGTGGCCAATAGCTTCTCGGCACCCTCACGACCGCCCGCGGCGTCGAATTGGCCCCATGCGATGCGCTCTTCTGGCACGTGCAGCCCGGCTTCCGCGAACGCATCGACCGCGCCCTTGGTGCGCTCGATGGCCGTCGAGGCGAAGGGCAGGCCGGCGAGCACCGCGAGGTCGCGCCTGCCGGTGTCGAGCAGCCGACGCCCGACGAGTTGGCCGCCGAGCAGATCGTCGCAGGTCACCGAGAGGTAGTCGGCGCTGCGGCGCGACACCAGCACGAACGGGATGTTGCGCGCGGCCACGTCTGCGAGGAGCGGGTCGTCGTGGTGGGCATCGCCGAAGATGATGCCCTCGACGCGACGCTGCAGCATCATCTCGGTGCGACGTGCCTTGTTGTCGGGGTCGTCGAGGGAGTTGGTGACGAACGTCGAGTAGCCGTTCTCGGTCGCCGCCTCCTCGATGCCCTCGTAGATGGTGGCGAGGACGAAGTCCTGCAGGCGCGGCACCAGCACGCCGAAGAGTCCGGATCTGGCGGTGCGCAGGCTGGCCGCGTGCGGATTCGGGCGATACGCCCGCGACGCCGCGTACTCCCTGATCCGCGCGACGGTCTGCGCCGACGCCCATCGCAGGGCCTCGGCGTCCCCGGCGTTCAGTACGCGTGACACCGTCGACACGCTGACTCCGACCTCGTCGGCGATCATCCGCAACGTGACGGGAGCCAGGCGGCCCTCGGCTGCCGCGCCCGTGTCCGTCATGGCCCCTCCTCGAACTTCGGCGCGTCCGCTCCGACGCCCCCGTAGCGAAACCCTATCGGCGTGCGTCCTGGGAAACACCAGCGATTCGCAGATTTTACCCAATCGTTTGAGTCAAAGGTTTGCGCCAAACGTTTGGGTGATGTCTACTGACATGAGAGCTGCACCACATTCGCGCCCACCGCGAACCGAAACGACCCCGACAGAACGGTTGACCGAATGCCCCGCGTCGTTGTCCTCGCCACTGGCGGCACGATCTCGTCGCGCCGCTCCAACGGCGCGGTCACGGCCGTCGACGACGCAGCCACGGTCCTGACCCGTGTCCAGGTCGGCGACGACATCGCCGTCGAGCACCACGACGTGCTGCGGATCGGCTCCTATCGGATGTCGTTCGCCAATCTGCGGACACTTGCGGACGCGGTAACCCGCCAGGTGGAGCGCGACGACGTCGACGGCGTGGTGATC
>Ga0105239_10002250_pt1 | contig 24670 bp, 21 predicted proteins | sample KBSC44metaG_FD_92761 | JGI IMG/M metagenome (GOLD analysis project Ga0105239, IMG submission 92761) | Corn rhizosphere microbial communities from Kellogg Biological Station, Michigan, USA - KBS C4-4 metaG | ecosystem: Host-associated > Plants > Roots > Rhizosphere > Soil | place: Michigan, USA...
ATCCCCGGCTTGGCATGGTACGTGCAAAATCACTTCCATCGGGAGCAGGATGCCCACCTTTGGCCAATTTTCGACGGCATCAAACCCTTTGAGAACTATATTCTGGATGGCGGTGTGGAAATCGGCTTCCACAGCGCAGCGGATCAAGCGGAATTCAACAAAGCCTGCCCTATTTTATTTGACGACGAACAAAACGTGTTCGCAGCAACGGTTGCCTACGCGCTTCCGACGGGCTCCCAGACGGTTGTCGATCGCATTGCTGATCCCGTCCCCAATGGCGATGATGGCCTGGATCGCATTCATGTCCATTTCGGCTCCGGCATTTCAGGACGCGGTCATTTCACCGGCTTTATGAAAAATTTCGCGGAAACCCTTGCGAGCGATCCCGCAGTTTTGAAAGTCCGCCTGCATTTACCGGAAATCTACGATAATGCCAAGCCTGCTCCACCGGCCCCCAATGTGGATCACCATGTGCTCCCGGAACGAGAGCAACTCGCCATTCTGGAACTCGCCTTTGAAAACCCGATGGCTCGACGACTCTTCTACCAATCGGATTTATTTTTAAGCACCTTAGAGGGTCAGCGCTCCCATATCCGCCACGTGGCCGCCTTTGCGGTGAGCGGTGTTTATACCTATGTTCGGGATAAGCAACTCACGATGGCAGGCTTGCGGGGTAGTCGATCCGCACAGCTCATTGAGCAACTCGGAGCCGTGAATCAGGTGGAAGAAAACACAAAACGCTTATTGCATACGGGAAAGTTGTAAACTAAAGCTGGAGGCGAATCGAGTCGCCTTATCCCGCCTTTCAATGGAATCCCTATGACCCGTCTATCTTTTCCCTTTGTCACGGTTGCGCTTCTGCTTGCCAATGTTGTCGTTCAGGCATTGGTGGTATTGAACGCGCACGGTACTTACCCGGATTTAATGTATCACTACGGTGCCCTCATTTATCCGTCGGATCTCACGCAAGGACACTGGTGGCGACTGTTTACGGCCATTTTTCTTCATTCCAGCTGGGGACATTTTCTCGCCAATATGAGTAACTTCGTCTTCTTTCCCTATGCAGAGAAGGCGGTCGGTCATTGGCGCTTTCTTTTAATCTACTTCGTGGCGGCGATCGGAGCGGATCTCCTGACCTTTCAACTCTGGTCGCTCTTTCATCTGCATCCGGGTATCTCCATGGTGCTGGGAGCATCCGGCGGTATTACCGGCGTGTTAGGGGCCTTTGTTGCCTATTCTTTCCTGGTCGGTCAAATCAAGGGAGAGCGTCAGGCACAATCCATGATTCCGGGGATGCTCGTGCTGGTTGGATTCCAGATTTATAACGATATGACGAATCTCCACGGCGGACTGGGCTCTTTGTGGTTTCACTTATTCGGCTTTGTGATTGGCTTCAGCTTGTCCTATGGCTTATTGGCCTCCGCACTGCAAAACAAGGAGGAAGGCTTACCACGCCGGACTAACCCGTTGACCTTTGTGTGGGCCGCTGTTTTGTTGCTGGCAATCGGGATGAGCGTTTACGATAAAAATCGCCTGCAACCCCTGAATACGTTGGATGAAGTCGTAGCCAGTTATTATGCTAATTTAGCCGGAGATGAACAAGAGAGTTTTCGGCGCATGCAGCTGAGTGCTCGGTTGGGGAATCCGCTGGCGCAGTCCGTGTTGGGGAATCTGTATGCGACGGGAGCGTATGGTGGCAAGAATTTTCAAAAGGCAGCGTATTGGTGGGAAAAAGCCGCTTGCCAGGGAAATTACGCCGCGGCCATGAGGTTGTCCTATTACTACGAACAGAAGTCGGACTGGACCTCTGCCCTGCGTTGGAAACGCACCGCTTTAAATGCAGCCGAAAATGCCTCTCAGCGTGCCGCGTTGCTCCGGGAAATTCAGGATCTGAAAGAGAAAATATAAAGCAACTCAATGTCATTCTTGTGAAAACGGGAATCTTAAACTTTCGACTTCTACAAAGCAAATGGAAAAATCCGTTGTTTTTGCTTTTAGCTCGGTATTATTTTTCAGAAATAGTACTTGAATGAGTAAGATTCCCGCTTTCGCGAGAATGACATCTAATAATGAATGGTTGGGGTTTTAATGTTTTCTTAAGGGTGTTTAAAAAAGGCTTAAATCTCGGAGGATCGGGCATTTAATTTGGTATAACTAAATTGTGCTGAATGTGAAAGCAGCGTGTCTGATATACCAGTTCTGACGATTGGTATTGGTGCTAAGGAGTAATGCTTACGCCGCTTTTGCCTCAGTACAAAATGACTGTGTTGATGCAAAATCATAGGAGTAATTGTTATGACGATGCTTCGTTTCTCTCCCCTTGAAGAAATGGGTTTGCTACGCAACCAACTGGATCGCCTTTTTGAAGCACCCATGACAAGCGAGAAAAGAACGGTTAGTCATATTTTGCCGGTGGAACTTCTGGAAAAAGCCAATGAGTATACCGTTAAATTGTCGATGCCAGGCATTCTCCTCGAAGATATTAAAGTGGAATCCACGCAAAAGGAATTGACGATTACAGCGAAAAAACATCCTCGTGAGCTTGATAAAGATGAACACGTTCATGTTAGTGAATTTGAATATGGCAGCTTTTCTAAGCATCTTAGCTTCCCGTGCTCCATTAACACAGATGCGGTATCAGCCAGTTACGATCAGGGTATTTTAACGATTACCGTCCCGAAAGTGGAGACCGCTCAACCGAAGCAAATCGAAATTAAAATCCCAACCTAAAACCCATATTCTCTCATCGTAAAAAATTAAGCAGCCTGCTTGGAAAGGCTGCTTTTTTTATGATGGTATCGCTCCAATTTCAAGATGGCTGTAGTGCTGCCGAAAATACTTAGAATGGCATGGAGTTCTTTTGAATGGTGGGTTTCAAGTTATTTATTTTACTGGCACTGTACGTTGCGATAGGTTTCTACGGGTATCGCTTAAGGGACTTTCCCCTCATTACCCATCTTCGCTCCTTGGTTTTGTTGGTTATTGCTCACATTGCCTTATTTTATTGGGACCTGCAGTCCTACATCTATCTTTGTATCGGGATTCTCTATGGTTTTTTCGTTTTACCACAGCTTCTGATTGCATTCTGCAACAGGTATGTCTCTCGAGGCGATTATTCTACAGCAAAATATAGTATGGCTATCTGTTGCTTTCTAGATCCCTCTATAGCTCACTTCCAGACTTATCGCTATTACACTGCTATGAATCGGGTTTCTTTGGGGGAATGTGAAATTAATGCTGTCAGAGAGCTCGTTGAAACATTTTCTGAAAATCCGTTTTCCCAACTTGCAAAAGTCACTTTGAATTTTCTTGAAGCGCGGTATGAAGATGTTTTAAATGCTGCCAGCTACGAGGCCTGTGAGAAAATGAGCGCGTTGCGCCCATTGCGTTGGGCGGCTTTAGGAGAATTGGGGCGACTAGACCAGCTGGTCAGTGAAATGCACGCAATGCGCCGAACCTTGCGGCCCGGCATGAAGCCTGAGGATTGCTGGAGTTTGAGGGCTTTGGGAGCTTATACTGGACATGAGGCCATATGGGGGCTTTATGCAAATAAACTTTTTTCCAGGGTAAACCCGATCCAAAGTCGTTTTTGGGCTATTACATACAACTTAGTCCGGGATGCCAATAGTGAGGTTTATCAGGAAAAGTTAAATTGCCTTTTGGATGAAGCGCATTACCGGGACAAGAAGCTGATTGAAAACCGTCTTCAGTTCTCTGTAATCGGATCCGACACAGTGCCCCTGTCTGCTGAATCAATTGCGAAATTAGATGAGATGGTCTCTGTACCGGTTAAGAAAGTGAGTAAACCTTTTCAATTTAAAGACTACCTTAAAGAATTATCGACAGCCTATGCAAGTATCACCTTATTTGTTTTGTATGCTGTGTTCAATATATGGGTTGGCTCGCAACCTTTTGAGGACAATGCCCAGCGATATTACCATTTCGGAGCATTTATTTATCCTCTTAATTGTAATTGGGAAAGTTTCTGGCGAATTTTTACCGCCTCATTGATTTATTCCAATGGAGCGGATTTATGGGTTAATTTATCCATATTTCTCTTTTTTCCGGGTGTTGAAAAAACATTGGGGCATTTTCGCTTTTTGTCACTCTTTTTTATTTCCGGAATTGTATCTGTTGTGTTGCCGGTTGCAATTTGGTCTCTATTTTCTCTTTACCCCCAAGTGGTTGTTCTTTATACATTACCAAGCTGTATTGCCGGTTTCTGGGGTGCTTTGCTTATTCTTGCCTACGTGGATTGGCGGAATAAAGGGTTTCACGAAGCCAAGCATCGCTTTTGGAGAGTATTGGGTTTCGTCTTGTTTATAGGGCTTTTCGAACTGAAGTGCTTGAAAATTTCAGATGCCATATGGCTTCATTCGTTTGGTTTTATGACTGGTTTAACGTTGACGGCCGTTTATCTTCAGTTGTCAGAGAAAAAATCAATCTCTTCTGCGTTTTTATGGAAACCTGTTTTAGTCCTGTGGAGTCTTGTTGCCTATTCCATAATTTCTTTTATTGTTTTCGATGCCAACCATCGCAAGCCTCTAACGCCGGATCAAATGAATACCTTCGGGTATACTTACTTCGTAACCGGTGATATGAACAAAAGTACGCTTTGGTATCTTAAAAGTGCTCATGCGGGAAATGGTCAAGCCCAACAGTGGGTGGGTTATGAGTTTGCTTTCGGTAAAAATGTCCCAGTGGATGAAGCCGTAGGTAAAGCCTGGTTAAAAAAAGCGGTGGCGCAAGGGAACACTCAAGCAGCTCTGGATCTAGCGCGTTTAGAAGAATCGCATGAGCATTATTTTTCTGCACTGGGTTGGGCTCATCAAGCATTAAAACTTGAAAAAGATACTAAGGAATTTGCGAAACTTAGAGCATATGTTCACCAGCTAGAGCAGGCAAAAATAAATTTTAAAAGGTAAGTATATGGCATTTTTGTTTTTGATTAACATTTCAATTCTTTGTTGATAGTAATCTGAATGTTGAGGCCTCAGTTGTATGAAGCAGTACTTGTTTTATCTCGCGATCATCTTCTTTATTTGCGATATTGTAGCTTTAAAGGGTTGTTCTCTAAAGGCATTAGTCCGACCTGTCGTGCTTTTTATTTTGCTTTTGTTGGCTTATTTTTATTTGCCCCTTGATATGTTCGGTATGGTCTTTTTTGCTGCCTCTGCCATCTTTTATTTTTTCCCGGAAATGTTTTATAAAAAAGCGATGCATGCTCTGTCTGCCGGGAATTATAAAGAAGGAATTCACATTGCATCACTGCTACGCACTATAAATCCATTTCCCGATACCTTTCAGTTCTTTGAGTACTGTCAAAAAATAGGGCTAATTGCTGAAGGTAAGGTCGAATTGTTGACAGAACTCAACGAGAAAACACTCAAAAGCAGGACGAAAGTTACAAATTTTTTAAAGCCTGAACTCTGCATTATTCAGGCGGATTATAAAATGGTTTTACAGGAAGTGGATGAACTCTCTTCAAAGCGTAATACGACTTTCAGCTACATGCGCTGGCAGGCATTAGGCGAATTGGGACGGAGAGAACAACTGATTGAAGAAGCGTCTCGCCTGCCGGTGTTATTGCATCCTGCTACAAAGGCTGAAGATGCGAGAAGTTTGATATTTCTCGCCGCTTATACGGGTAATTCCTTTCTGTGGGATATTGCAAAAGAACAGGCTTTTACTCTATTAACAGATGTGAAACAACGGATTTTAGTCATTACCTATGACTTTGTGCGGTTTGGAAACAAGGAGAAATACGAGCGTGAATTATCGGAGTTATTAAAACAAGCTTCTCCCATTGAGCAAAAGCAGATTGAAAATCGCTTAGCGACTTCGTTTATCGGTTCAGATGCAAAGCCTTTATCGTCAGAAAATCAGGCTCTGCTGGAAATCGTGGTTCAAAAATTCAAAGATTCTATTCAGCCGACTTCCGGTAAAAAGAATGCCGCTACTTACACTGTATTAGCACTTATTACTGTAACGGTTTTGGTGCAGTGGTTGACGATTTTTCCTTATGCGGATTTAATGCAATATTATGCAGCCCTTGTCTTGCCAGCCGAGTTGGCTTCGGGTAATTATTGGCGTGTACTCAGTATTTGTTTTGCAAGCTTCAGCTGGGGGGCACTTTTCTTTGCCTTGCCGGTATTTTCACTTTTTCCACGCGTTGAATACCAGTTGGGACGCCTAAAACTCGTATTTATTTATATGGCTTCCGGCTTAGGTACCTTGGGATTGAATTATTGGATTTGGTTTAATTGTTCGGTTCGTCCCTTAGTATCCCTTGGAGCCGGTTCTACAGCAGCTGTTCTTGGGGTTATGGGTGCAATGGGTGCTTTGGGATTGCAGGCAAATTCAAAAGATAAAACAAAACTCATCGATCCCGCTTTCGGTTATTCCGTGTTTATATTTATGTTTAAAATAATTTTAGACTTTGTAAATTTCAGGGCTCCGGAAGGCTTGTTAGGTTGGGATTTAACAGGTTACTTTATCGGGTTTTCACTCGTTTATCTGTTAAAGAACGGACAGGTATGTTTGGATAAAAGCATTTGTACCCGAGTGCTCCATCTCTGTTATTGCTGGATGATTGTTGCAGGTTGTATTTTTACTTTCTCTCATTATAAAAGAGCTATGTTCGTACCCCATTCCGCTCAAGATAGGTTATCGACGACCCATCTTGAGATGATGTCTCATGATCGTAGAGGAGTTTTTGATTGGTATGTTCGCAGTGCGCTCTTAGGCAATTCAAATTCTCAGTTGCGGGTGTCGCAAGAGTTTTCTACTGGAGGTTTTGTTCAGAAAAATACGCTGGCGGCTAACTATTGGTTGAAAAAATCGACTGGTAAAAACAATTAAACACAGCGATGTTTTTGTTCGGTTTTGTCAAGTCGCAGTGTTAAATTTCGAAGCCTGAGTTTAAATTTAATCTTCTTTTAAGGATGCTTAAAAGAAGATTAAAGCTAAAGGGAAAAGGCTTTTTATTTGATATAACTAGAGGGTAATCAAATCATGTTGATATTAACGATGACTTTGAAAACAATAACCAACCAAGTAAAACTAACAAACCCCAAACTAAAGAATATTCCAAGTCTACAATGGACCAATAGACAAGTAAGCAGCCTGTCCAAGGGGCTGCTTTTTTTTGATTGTTTACTGAACGACTTCTCGTAGAAGTTAAATTATTCTAAATTAAAATAATAAATATTGACGAATTCTTTCCATTTGCTTAGTCTCATTATCCGTCTAAATGAGATCGAGAGGAAAATTTTAAAATGCCGAATACCGTTAAGTTGCATCGTGTTTTACGTACGCCACCGGAGCGTCTCTATCGCGCTTTCCTGGATCCTGATGCGATGGCGAAGTGGTTGCCTCCCAATGGGTTTACAGCCAAGGTTCACCAAATGGATGCAAAAGTGGGTGGCACTTTTAAAATGTCCTTTACCAATTTTTCCAGCGGCAAAGTTGAAAGTTTCGGTGGCGAGTATCTGGAACTTGTTCCCAACGAGAAACTTCGCTATACCGATCGGTTTGACGATCCGAATTTGCCGGGTGAAATCACCGTTACCGTTCTTCTCAAAAAAGTGGCTTGTGGAACAGAATTGAGCATTACTCAGGAAGGATTGCCGGATGTCATTCCGGTAGAGTTCTGCTACCTGGGTTGGCAGGAATCCTTGGAAGCATTGGCGAAGCTTGTGGAAGCTGAAATCCCGGAATCTCCATAGTTATTCCGGTAAATAGACTGATAATGCCCTCTCATCTGACTAAGGAGAGGGCATTTCTATTCACATTTTTCGTAGATGGACATTTTGGAAAATTGAGGGCTTGAAATGCAACCAAAAAGTTGCATAATAATAGATATGATGATTTCTGAAGACAACGTGTTTAAGGCGCTTTCGGATGCGAGTCGCCGCGCTTTGCTCGATCAACTTTTCCAAAATGGCGGCCTTACCTTAAGCGAGCTGTGTATGGCTCACGACATGAGTCGTCAGGCTGTCACCAAACACCTTGCAATTTTAGAAGAAGCGAATCTCGTTATTGTTCGTTGGCAAGGGCGAGAAAAGCGACACTATCTGAATCCGGCACCCATAAATGATATTTATACTCGCTGGATCAGCAAGTTTGATACGAATCGTCTTGAGTTACTGAGTGCCCTGAAAGAGACTCTCGAAGAAAGTTAAGGTCTACGGAACCGTGTATTCACACTTGTAAGAAGGAGTTAAAACCTCATGAATCCTGAGTTTATCTATACCACTTATATTAAAACCACACCGGAAAAACTTTGGCAGGCGTTAACGAATCCTGAATTTACACGCCGCTATTGGAATGGTGACAATGTGTCGGACTGGAAAGCAGGCTCCAACTGGCAACATCTTGATAGCGACGATCATGAAGTCCTGGTAACCGGCAAGGTTTTAGAAAGTGAAGCTCCCCGGCGTTTGGTACTGACATGGGCACATGCGTCAACCCTCGACGATGAGTGTCAGGTTACTTTTGAGATCGAGGCTATGGGAGACATGGTTCAATTAACGGTGATTCATGATCATTTTAAAGCCGATTCGCCCATGCAGGGACTGGTTTCCAAAGGCTGGCCAAGGGTTCTCTCCAGTCTTAAAACGATGTTGGAAACCGGCACGCCTCTTAATACTTGGGTCGGACATACGAGCTGTGCGCGAGCGGAAAAGGCTGCCATAGCAAATTAGGTCTGTTTTTAGAGCTGATGATCCCTAATTGTCTTGAAAAACGACAATTGGGGATTTGGCTTTAGAACACAATGACTAAAAAACCAATTTGTAAAACCGAGTATTTACATGATCTTGAAACGCTTTATCGGAGTATACTGGCGATTGCTTAAAATGCTGAGTATAAATCTGCTCCGCAGCGTACCTACACACAAAATAAGCTTTGGAAGCTTCAAGGGGTTTGTTTATGGAGAATGACTTACAAATCGTGGCGTGGGAAACGCTTGATGAAATGAAACAAGGCTGGCCCGTAATCCGGCAGATGTATGCTGATATGACGCTTGATGATTATCTGGGGAGTCTTACAAAAGCGTTAAAGTTTGATTATCGTCAATTTGCGTGTGTCTCAGCTGAAAGCGAACGTTGTTTTGGCGTGGTGGGGCTTTGGTTTTTTCCACGGGTTTGGTGTGGCTTGCAAGCGGATATCGATCACTTTGTGGTGGATAAAAATACTCGTTCCCAAGGGGTTGGGAAGCGTCTTATCGATCATTGTTTGGATTATGCGAAAAAGCATGGAGCTAACCTGGCAACACTCGATACCTTCGTGGATAACAAGGATTCCCATCGCTTCTACTTTCGAGAAGGATTTACAATTTGGGGCTACCACTTTGTGAAACCGTTACAAGATGATTTGTCTCCCACTAAAAACGGGATTTAAGACTTCTTTATGGAACGCTGGCTGCTTCCAGCTGGAGCTGTGCGCTCGGTGGATTCGCGGATTTTGATTCCAGCTCTAGGAGGTAGGTTTTAACTTCCAAGCCACCCGCAAAGCCGGTTAATGTTCCATTGGCACCGATCACACGATGGCAGGGAACAATAATGGAAAGCGGATTCCTGCCATTGGCACTGCCGACTGCTTGCGTTCCTTTAGGACAGTTCACTTGAACGGCAATTTGTTTATAACTGCGAGTTTCACCAAACGGAATTTGGTTAAGTGCATCCCAGACAGCCTGTTGAAATGGCGTTCCGATAAAGCGCAAAGGAATAGAGAAAGAATTTCTTTCTTGCCGAAAGTACTCATTGAGTTGTTTTTCAGCCTCATGCAGAATGGGATGAGCGTTGCTTTCTTGGGTATTGATCGCAAAACGAACTCGACGCGGGTTGTCATTGGGCCATAAAACGGCGAGTAAATGGTCATCGTCAGCTACCAGTTTGAGTGTACCGACAGGCGAATTAATGATTTTGTGGGCGTAAAGTTCAGGCATGTTTTTATGCTTTCCATTCTGTTGGAAGAGTGATTGTACTGCTTTTGTTGGACAATTTAGGATGAATATGATGATTTGTATCAATGACTGCAAGATGAAGTTTTAAACGCTATGTCCAATTTGCTAGACCGCGATAAAGCCTTGATTTGGCACCCGTTTACTCAAGAAAAAACAGCTAAAGATGTGCTTCCGATTAAACGGGGTAAAGGTGCTTATCTCTATGATGAGAATGGTAAAGCTTACCTGGATTTAGTTTCCAGCTGGTGGGTGAACCTTCACGGGCACGGTCATCCGGAAATTGCAGAGGCGCTCTATAAACAGGCTCAGGAATTAGAGCATGTTATTTTTGCAGGCTTTACCCACGAGCCCGCCATTAAGCTCTGTGAAGGCTTAGCTGGTATTTTGCCGAATGGGTTAAAGCGTTTTTTCTTCTCGGATAATGGCTCTACTGCCGTTGAAGTGGCGTTGAAGATGGCCTATCAATACTGGAGTAATCATGGAAAGCAGAAAAAACTTTTCCTGAGCTTTGAGGGTGGATATCACGGTGATACGGTGGGTGCTATGTCTGTGGGCCGTGCGTGTGGTTATCACGATGCCTTTGAACCTTTGTTTTTCGATATCCAAAGCATTCCCTTTCCAGAAACCTGGCAGAGTGACGAGCATGTTGAGGAAAAGGAAGCTCATGCGCTTTCGGTTTTAAAACAAATCCTTGATCTGCATGGAAACAATATAGCGGCGATTATTTTGGAGCCCTTGGTTCAAGGGGCCAGTGGGATGCGGATGTGTCGACCTAGCTTTGTCAAAACCGTGGTTGAGACCCTACGGCAATACGAGATTCTCGTTATTTTTGATGAGGTGTTTACGGGCTTCGGACGGACGGGAACCTGGTTTGCCTTGGAGCAGATTGGGGTTGTACCGGATTTTATTTGCTTATCCAAGGGGATTACGGGTGGGGCAATGCCTTTGGGCATGACCGTTACAAGTGAGGCAGTTTATCAGAGCTTTTTGAGTCATGAGTGGCAGCAGGCATTTATCCATGGCCATTCTTATACCGGGAATCCATTGGCATGCGCTGCGGCTGTTGCGTCTTTGGCCATCTTGTTACGGCCTGAAACGCAACAGGCAATTCAACACATTCATGCTGCTCATCAGAAAGGCCTTGATTTACTGAAGCAGGAAGTTCCTGAGCTTACCCGGGCCCGTCTGCAAGGGACGATTGCGGCATTTGATATGTCCCCTTTTCCTTTGGATAAAGAGGTTTTTAAGGCGCGATTTCTGAAAAAAGGCTTGCTGTTAAGGCCTTTGGGTGCCAGTGTTTACTTATTACCCCCTTACTGCATCACCCAAACTGAGCTGGAAGGAGCTTATCAAATAATTATTGATGAGCTTAAACAGACGAGTGGGAACAAATAGCTCAAGTAAACTTCTAACTACAAAGCCATAAAGGATTTAAACCTTCACGGTGAAGTAATGAATTCATAGGATTTTTGTGTGCTCGCGCTTGACCCCATGGGGTTTAAAGAAGTTACAATCTTAATAAAACACTTATCCAAGGTGAATACTTTAAAATCCATGGCTACAAAAAAGATTCAATATGCACTATACTTTTTATAGTTGAATTGGAAAGCGTATTTCTGGATAGCGAATTCGTTTAAATTGCTCCAGAATCGGCTAGCTACCCTAAAGGTAATCATCCCAAAAGCCACAACTAACAAGGAAGTACGTGTAAATTCATCTATAATAGTGTCCATCCCCATTTTATTGAACTTGGACAGGTTTCTAAAAGCTATCTCAATGCCGACAGAGCCTGAATCGCATTATCCTCAAAAATGTAATTTTCTGGAAAGCGTAAACTGGAGAGCTAAATCATATGAAGTTTTGCTCATTACATCGACGTCGCGCCTTAAGCGTCATGCTTTCAGCGTTTTTGATTGTCGGTGGACAATGTGCCTTTGTTTCCGATAAAGCCTATGCCGGTTTGTTTGGATTTGGCGCTTCTGAAAAGCGTATGCCGGAACTGAAGGGTTTTCATTTGAGTGCGGATGGTCAATCCATTCAGTTTGATGCCGAAAACCTCCAATCCAATGGGGCTGGCTCGATTACTGTGCTTCGTTATCCCTCGCCCAGCCGTTTGATTGTCGATCTGCCGAATGTTCGTCTTTCTCAACGGGTAAAAACGAATCTTTACCCTCGCCGTAGTGGCATTGAGCGGATTGAACTGTCTGAAATTAACAGTGACTTTTACAATGCTGTGCGTGCTGTCATTTATCTTCAGGATCAACAAGCGCTTAGCAAATTCAATCCGGTTCTGGATGGCAACACACTTCGTTTAAACCCGGCATTTTCATCCGCCACAATAACGGCGAAAGCACCTGCATCGGCGATGCATCCTGCTGTTTCCACCATGGCAACTTCCTCTTCGGGGCGTCATAAGTCCTATACTAAGCTGCAAACCCCTTTTATACCGACTGCAACGGCATCGACATCGTCCGCAATGCCTTTGCCTATTCAGGGTGATTCAATCCCTTTGCCGGCTCAATCTAATTCCGTACAGGCTGCTTCCGGCGCTTTGAGCATCCTGGGTACGCCCCTGCCAGCTGATATTACGGTTGTGGATAAAGTCAGCATTCATGACGATCAAATTACGGTTGAAACGCGTAACGGTGGCCACTTGCGAGTCAAAAACCGTACTATTCTGACCGCTCCTAGTCGCTTGGTGATTGATCTCGACAATACGATTCTGGAAGACAGAAAATTATTAGGTCCTGTTCGTGGGGATAGTTCCGATCAAATCCGTTCGGTGCGTGTCGGTCAGTTTGATGAACGCACGGTCCGCTTGGTTATCGAAAGTGCTTCACCTGAGCTGTTTGAGTCCGTATTCAATAATCAGAAGCGTGACAGCTTAACCATTTTGCCGATTGCCGCTGCGGTGCCCAATCGCAGTTCTGCGGCAGCTATCGTTAATGCTCGTCCAGGGGAAGTTGAAAATATTAACCTGGACCGTAAAAATGGTGGAACCATTATCCGGATTGAGGGCAGTACGCCGATTCAGCATCGTTTAGTCCGTAAAGATAATCGCTTAACCCTGGACTTGCTCAATGAGTCGGGTAATACAACCAATATGGGCTTTGATGAGCAACGTTTCCCGGAGTTGGCAAGAATGCGCTTAGACGCGGCTACTCCTGCCAGCAGTCGTTTAACAATTAACCTGGCAAGTGCCGGAGTTCGCGTTGTTCCCACGCTTTCTAAAAACGGAAAAGTTCTTGAACTGCTGATGGTGAATGACGGTACCCCCGGGCTTGCCGCTGTTCCTACAACAGTGACGAGTGGCGTTGATAATCTTTCCAGGTTGGAACAACAAGCGACACCGACACCCATGCCCCCAGCTGGGGAAGCACCTTTTGCCGCTAGAATCGTTGTGGATGCGGGCCATGGCGGCAAAGATATCGGTGCAAACCGCAGCGGTGTTTACGAGAAAGATTTAAACTTATCATTGGCGTTGATGCTGAGAGATGCTTTAACGGCTAAAGGCTTTAAAGTGTTTATGACTCGCAGCACCGACGAGTTTTTGCCCCTGCCCAGAATCACCGCGATTACAAACCAGATTCATCCGGATCTTTTCATTAGTATTCACCATAATGCATCCGTGAACGTGGCAAGCCACGGGGTTGAAACATACTTCTATACGCCTCAAAGTATTCCTTTAGCCAAACGGGTTCATGCGCGTGAAATTGCCGCTGTACGTGAAAAAGATGGTGGTGTAAAACAAGCGCGTTTCTATGTTATTCACCATACAGATGTGCCTGCTATTCTTTGCGAAGTGGGTTATGTTTCTAACCCGTCTGAGTTGACGTCATTGCAAACCATGGAACGTAAAAGTAATACGGCTCAATCCATTGCCGATGGGGTTGTTGATTACTTACAAACCCGGGTTTCCGCATCTGCCAGACCCAGAACGTTTGCGCCTAAGCATTAATAAAAGGATTAGTTTGAAAACGGTATGATCCTCTCCCCGAAGCATAGTCAACTCGAATTGAATGAAGGCATCTCGTCTCTTCCAATTGGTGTTTTTGATTCAGGCTTGGGTGGTTTACGGGTTCTGGATCGGTTGCTTCAAGCCTTCCCAAACGAACGCTTTATTTATTTGGGTGATACTCTGCATATGCCTTATGGTCATAAGACGGATGCTCAGGTGCGCCAGTATGTAGCGGCTTGTTTGCGCTGGCTTTTTGCCAAGCAGCCGGTCAAGCTGATGGTCATTGCGTGTAATACGGCTGCCGCTGTAGCAACGCCCTGCTTTGAACCCTACGGGACAATTCCCTTTGTCGATCCTGTCAAGCCAATTTGTGCCTGGCTTGTAGAAAATAATCTATACAAAACCCTGGGCCTAATGGCAACTCCCGCCACAGTAGCTTCGAACCGTTATCGAAATGTGCTCGATTCTTTGGGTGCCGAAAATTTACCGCTAGAAGCCGTTGCTTGCGAGCATTTGGCCAGCATTATCGAAGCGGGAGAAGTGGATACGCTTGCCTGCCGTGCCTTGCTTGAAAAGTATTTGGCACCTTTGCAGCAAAAGGCCGTTGAAGCCGTTATTTTGGGCTGTACACATTACCCTTATGCCCATGCTCAAATTGCAGAGCTGGCACCGGATACGGTGATTTTAGATCCGGATGTGTTTATGGTGCGTCAAGTTGAAAAACTATTGGCCGGTGAGGTTGACGGTTGGAAGGTGCCGCCGAGCACTCGGAATAGGAATACCTCCCTTTCGCGTGTAGATTATTTTGTAACCCAAGCGCCCGAGCGTTTTTATGATGCTGGTCGGAAAATGCCCTTTCAATCCATCGCTATGCAAGAGCCTCAATTGGCTGTTCCGGATTTTGATTCTATTTTGGAAACAGTTTAGGCCATTTGATGAACTACCGTTCCGGTGACTGTTCAAAGCAATAAAATTGGCTTATAGTGGAGAGATTGCCTGAACTGGAGGGCTTTAAGATGCCCAAAATTGATATGATTTTAGAATTGCTGCGTGCCGACCTAACGGCCTCTAAAACTCTTTTGAAACAAGTCATTCAGGAAATTAACGATCGTCACGGTCACAGCGAAACTCAGCTACCTGAGTTTTTTTCAACACTTTTTCCGACTCTGGAAGAATATCAAATCGACTTGTTATTTTCGCCACAGTTTACACCGGCTGAGCATAATCGCTTGCGGTATATTCCTCTTTTGAACGATAAATCACTCTCTCAACAAGAGATTGCACTCATTAAGAGCGAATTGGTCTCTGCAAACTTATCGGTTTCTTTTACAACACCGGATGCAGCATTGGAAATCCCAGTGCCGCTTCATGAGGTTTTTATTGATCGTTTCGTCAATCTTTTGAAGTTAGACGCTTCCTTGCCTGAATCCGCCTATGAAGACATTCAAGCCTTGGTACCAGAAGCCTCACGCAGTGAAATCAACTTGATTGCACGGGATTCTATCTGGCAAAGTGGTAACCGTTACGACATTCTGAAGGCTTTTTTATTCCTGTTCAAAGCCAATAACAGCTTTTCCACTTTAAAAGCCAGCTATTTAACAAACTTTGTTCATACCTATCGTCCTGATAACCTGAATGATGTGGACCGTCAGCTAGAGGCATTGATTGCTTCCTGCAAGAAAGATCGAGATCAAGCCGAAGGTCGGGGCTTTATGGATGAAGGGTTAAAAGCGCAGAACAGTGATAACGAAATTCCTCAGCACAGTGTTGCGGAAATTCGGGCTCACTATCAGCATTTAATTGACTTGGCTGAAGCGCTTCAGCAGGACTTGGCAAAAGCGTCTCAAGTCAACCCGAATGAACTGAGCGCTGTATAGATTTCAATCTCTTTAGGAGTTCTTTCCCGTGACCGCAAAAAAAAATACGACCGATGTCAGTGCCAGTTCAGTAAAAACCTTGGGAGTCATCGGTGCCGGTGTTATGGGGCAGGCGCTCATCAAGGGGTTAATGGCCAAAAGTGTTTTTGAAGCGAAAAATATATGGGCCGCTGTTAAAAGCGAAGCCTCTGCCACTCGGGTGGAAGCTGAGCTTGGAGTTCGTACTCTCACTGATTATCTTCCGGCTGTACCGGGAACAGACTTGCTTTTGTTATGCGTAAAGCCGAATGGCTTGAAGTCTGTTCTGGAAAAACTGCGCACGACATCTTTGAAGCCTGGCACCATTATTGTTTCTATTGTGGCGGGTCAAACGACAGAGCAGATGGAAAGCATATTGGGGATTAATTCCGATACGCCTCCTATTACTGTGATTCGTGCCATGACGAATACACCATGTTTGGTAGGTCAGGGGATGACGGCCATTTGTGGCGGAACTCATGCAACAAAAGCTCAAATGGCCATGGCACAGAAGATTTTTGAAGCCGTTGGTGATTGCCTGCAACTCGATGAAACTCACTTCGATGCCGTAACCGGTTTAAGTGGTAGTGGTCCTGCCTATGTCTATTTGATGATGGAAGCCTTGGTGGATGGTGGTGTGCGTGTGGGCCTTTCTCGGACCGCAGCCTTGAGGATCGTGTCGCAAACGCTTTTGGGTGCAGCCACAATGGTGCAACAATCCAAACGTCACCCGGCAGCGTTAAGAGATGATGTTACAACGCCAGCAGGCTGTACTATCGGAGCTTTATTGGTATTGGAAGACGGTAAAATCCGCTCAACGCTTGCTCGTGCCGTGGAAGAGGCAACTTCTATCGCGGCCGGCCTGGGAAAGTGAATCGCTCACCAAGCTGTAGCTAAGTTCGTTAGTAAGTCTTAAGTGGGCACGAACTTATTCCTTTTAATGGAAAGTATATATAATCACTGCTTAACGATGTAGTAATGCTTGGTACTTTGGATGTTTTTGTAGGAAACGTGGATTTTGCTGCAAATAGTGCTGACACGCACGCAGCTGTTTCTTGTATAGCTTACGTGCCAAGTCAGCGTCATGGGTATAGATAATGGTTTTACGGAAGGTTTTACCCAGCAAATGGCTCTTTATTAAAGCAATTTTATAGGGAACTGAAGCTGTTTTTGGCAGCTGAGTGGGATCTCCAGCCATAATAGAGTTGAGTACTGAGTATTTTGCACCTCTTTTGGTTAAATGTGCTTTTAAAACCTTGCCCGATGATCCAGGCATTAGTGCATACTTTTTTTGCCCTTTTTTGATTAAGTTTAGTTTTTTTCGTTGGCGTACGTTGTCATCAATGGTTGCAATTTGCAGGCCCAATAAAATTGCGGTTGGAACGGCTGTAACAGCGGCAACAGGTCCTGCGAATGCTCCAAGTACTCCGGTTGTAGCGGCCATACCTCCTGTTGCAAATGTTTGTGCGATATGTAATGCTGCCCAGCAACCGCGGGTCTCTACCCTTTGTGTATATTGAAAGGGGATTTCATTTAAATTAAAGGAATCCGATTTCAATTCTTTTTGGGTTTCAGTTTTATTGCGTGAAGAAAATTTTTTGTTTTCTTCTCCGGAAAAGAGTGTAGGCGATGGATTTGACATTAAAGCTTGACTGGAATACATATTGGCTGTGCTGGATTTTAACATGTTTCCACCTTGTATAATGAAACCGAAATGAGCTGTAGAGCTGTATATAAAAGTCTCAGAAAAATTATAATTGCTGTAAATTCATATTCCTGTTAATAGCCATAGTCGCATTTATTGCTTATGTTTAGACAGGGCTTTGAGTTTGTTGCTTAGCAATGTTTTGGCTTGCCTTTAAAAGGAAATTGCGCCCGTCAGGAGTTGCGAGTAAATTGGGGATAAAGGCATTCGCTGCATAGTTAGAGGTAACCATTTGCGCAGAAGCTTTATCGTGAGTCTTTTGGAAGGCCTTCTGGAAAACCCCAACGGAATCTAGCATGGCTTTATCACCGGCATCCACCCATGCCTCACATTCCTGTTGCGTTGCATCGGGGGCAGCAAGTTTGGCTGTTTTTTTAAATTCTTCATGAACAATTTGAAAGTTTTCTTTTTGCTTGTCCGTAAAATGATCGGGTTGTGTCATTGCAGCATTATGCGGTGTGCTTGAGTCGTAATTCGTTTGAATTAAAGGCTGATTGCCTGCAAAACGGAGATGAGAAGCTAAATTGCTGTTTTGTCGGTTTGGAAGGGCTTGAAACAAATCCTGTTCCGGTTTTTTGTTAAGGGCTTCGAATGCTTTTGCAGCTAAAGGCAGGCTGTCCTGAACCGAGTTGGATCGAACTGCCGTAAAAGGGCTTTGAGTGCTTAGGTTAGCGTTAACAGTCATGGGCCAGCCATTAGTTTGTGCGTGTCGGGGTGGGACGTTGATGTTTTGAAAACTCGAACAGAGAGAAGTCCTATTTTTCATTCTAAAACCGAATAACCAAGCTTTGTGTTAACGCAATCTATTGTAAATAGAGCGCACGGTTTAACAGCTTGCCGAGAGCCGATCCGTTACAATAGAGATATAGCCATTCCCATAATTAATGGTCTGTCTATCATCTACTTCGTTGCTGTGCTGCCCCACAGTGGCAAGGTCCATCTCTAAGCCCTAAAGGTCAAGAGCTGAACCTGCGGATGCGCACGTAGTACCGTCTACGCTTACGCTCCTGCGCTGTACGTGACCCTTATTTTCTACGACCTCACGGTCTTGAAATAAGGCTGCGCGCCTCGTATCTGATGCCATCTCATTAATTCTTGAAATGTCTAGACCCAAAAAGAACTGGAGTTAAACGGCCCATGACGTCCAACAGAACGGCTCAATTTATTCAACTTGAAGAGCGCTATGGTGCCCATAACTATCATCCGCTCGATTTGGTCGTAGAACGCGCTGAAGGGTGTTGGGTTTATGATGTTGAAGGGAATCGTTATCTCGATTGTCTTAGCTCCTATTCTGCCTTGAATCAAGGGCATTGCCATCCGCGCTTGCTTCAAACGCTGCAAGAGCAAGCCTCGAAGGTGACCTTAACATCCCGCGCTTTCCGCAATGATCAACTGCCTCGTCTCTACGAAAAACTGCATCAAATTTCGGGCAAAGCACGTGCCTTGCCGATGAACTCAGGTGCCGAAGCGGTGGAAACCGCCTTGAAAATGGCTCGTAAATGGGGCTATAAGGTAAAAGGAATTCCTGAAAACCAGGCTCAAATCATCGTTTTTAAGAATAACTTTCACGGTAGAACTATCAGTATTGTCAGTTTTTCCACCGAAAAACAATACCGGGATGGCTTCGGCCCCTATACACCCGGTTTTAAAATTGTTCCTTTCGATGATTTAGCCGCGCTTGAAGCCGCAATGACATCCAACACATGCGCTGTTATGCTGGAGCCCATCCAGGCGGAGGCTGGCATCTTAATTCCGAGTCCAGGCTTTTTAAAAGGTGTTCAAGCTTTATGTCGTGAGCACAATGCGCTATTGATTGCCGATGAAATCCAGACAGGCTTGGGTCGTACCGGCAAAATGTTTGCTTTTCAGCACGACGATGTTGATCCCGATGTCATTATTGTAGGGAAAGCTCTCTCTGGAGGCTTCTATCCAGTTTCTGCTGTAATGGCGGATGATGAAGTAATGGGTGTGTTTCATCCAGGAGATCATGGCAGTACTTATGGCGGTAACCCTTTAGGCAGCGCGCTTGCTGTCACGGCGATTCAAATTTTGGAAGATGAAAAGTTAGTGGAACGTGCAGAACTATTGGGAAAACAGTTCCTGGAATCGTTGAAGGCGATTCCAAGCAAACACGTCAAGGAAGTGCGGGGTCGCGGCATGTTGATCGGGATTGAGTTGAATACACCTGCACGCCGCTTTTGCGAAGCCTTAAAAATGGAAGGTGTGCTCTGCAAGGAAACGCATGAGACGGTGATTCGTTTTGCACCGCCTTTGGTAATTTCTGAGCACGATTTAATGTGGGCCGAGGAACGGATTAAAAAGGTGCTTCTTAGTAATATCTAACGCTTTATTTGCGTTGAAAGAGCATGGCGATAAAGAACAGAATTGCTTGCGCCAGAATCATCATGGCACCACTGGGCATATCAACCCAATAGGAAATCATTAAACCGGCAAACGTTGTAATAACACCTAAAACTATGGATATCACCGTCATCGAGGTGAAGGACTTTGAAATGAGTCTTGCGGTTGCGGCCGGGATAACCAGAAAAGACGCTATGAGAACCACGCCCACTATTTTGGTTGCAACCACAACGGTGACCGCAATCAGCATAGAAAGGATGTAATCGTACCGTTTTACCGGCACGCGATCAGCAAGGGCTAATTCTCGATCAAAGGTTGAATAGGCCCAGCGCCCCCAAAGTGGCCACATCAAAACAGAAGCCAGCAATAGAACAGCTGTTACGATCAAATCAGTATTATTGACCGTCAGAATAGAGCCAAACAGGTAGTTAAACGAATCTACGGAATAGGTGTGAGCCATTGAAATAAACACGACTCCCAACGCCATAGAAACCGCAAAGAAAATTCCAATTGCCGTATCCGCACTCAGCTTGGTGCGATCTTGTAACCAGATAATGCCCAAAGCAACCAGAATGGTAAAAGGTAGCGATACCCAGATTGGCTCCTGGCCCAGTAATAAAGCTAAGGCGATACCGCTGAAAGCGGCATAGGCTAAGCCGTTACCCAAAAAGCTTAAACTGCGTTGCACCACAAATACACCATAGAAGCCTGTCAAAATCCCAATCATAATCCCTGCGGCGAGCGCGGATTGCATAAAGGGCTCTTTAAAGATTTCAAACATGGGCGCTCCCTGTGGGCATTAAATGATTATGCCCTCTGTGTCCAAACGCTTGTCTTAAATGCGCTTCCGTTAAACTATCCTGTGCATTTCCGAAATGAACACCCATGGGGCTGATGAGTAAAACTTTATCAGCATGATAAGTTGCAGCAGCCATATCGTGAGTGACCATCACAATGCTTGCCTTGATATCGTTTCGGATCTCTTCCAGTAACTGATACATATCCGAAACCAGTGTGATATCAATGCCTGTGGCGGGTTCATCCAGTAAAATCAGCCTGGGTTGACGGACCAGACAACGGGCTAGAAAAATACGTTGCAGCTCCCCACCCGAAAGCTGGCTGATTGAACGATTCATCAGGTGACCGGCGCCCACCCGCTCTAGTGCGGCTTTGGCTTTAAAGGCCTGAACTTTATCAATGCGCCAAGGCCAGCTTTTTTGTAAGCCCGTAACAACCAGCTCCTGGGTTAAGCCTGGAAAAGTTCGATCCAGACTTTTAACCTGAGGCACATAACCAATCCAATCAAACGGCACATCCTGTGGTGCTTTGCCTCCAATATGGATCTTACCGGAAGCCGGTTTTAATAGTCCCAGTATCGCTTTGACTAAACAGGATTTTCCCGCGCCGTTAGGCCCTATGACAGCCAGAAATTTTCCGACATCAAGCGAAGCTGTCAGATCTTTAAAGACCGGACAATTGGAAAATTCAATGGTCAGATTTTCAATATCAAGAATCGGTTCAGGCATGGTAATGAGCTCAATTCAGTCGTGTTTAGAGGTTTTTTAAGAGGGTATCCAACTGGTAATTAAAAAGTTGGCAATAGTCGTTAATACCCGGTACGCCACCTACAGAGGGAGCCAAAACAACCACTTTTGCCCCGGTCGCTTTCGCAATGGCATCCGGCGCAGAGCGATTAAAATAAGGTTCCATAATAATCAGCTTCACGTGTTCGGATCTCACTTTGGCAATGAGCTGGGTTAAATACTTGGGAGATGGCGGAATGCCTGGCAAGGGTTCTATCCGTCCTACAACATCCAAACCAAATCGTTGGGTAAAATAGGGCCAGCTATCGTGGTAGGTAATCACGGGAACACCTGAAAGCGCTTTCGCCTTTTTAAGCCAACCGGTGAGATTAGAGGCCAATGTTTTGAGAAATACTTGCCGATGCTGCTCAAAATAAGCCGCATCCGTTGGGTCAATACGCTTTAAACCATTCAGCACATTCAGGCTGATGTATTTGGCATTGACTGGATCTAACCAATAGTGAGGATTCCCAAAAGAGTGGACATCACCCATCGATCGATCAATTTTACTCGCAGGGGCACCCAGCACTGAAATGCCCATAGAGGCATCCACATAGGCGTTTCCATTTCTGAAGATCTTCTGATTGCGCGAACTTTCAATCAAGGAGTCAAGCCAGATATCGAGGTCCATCCCTGTTCGCACAAGCAGATCTGCTTTTTTCAACTTTAAGATGTAGCTGGGTTTGGGTGGAACGAAGTGAGGGTTTTGGTTGCCACTGCTAATAGAAAACACCTCGACTTTATCTCCCCCAACGGCTTGCACGATAGAGGCTAAATCCTGGGTAGAGGTAACGATATTCAGTTTTTCAGCAGCGTTAGCCGATTGGCTGGATAAGCAGGATATCAAGCTTAATAAGCTAACAAACAACGCAAACAGACGGTCATATTTTATTTTTTTCATGTGTTTCTCTCTTACCTAAATTAAAACGTGTGGGGTGGGTGCAGGCCCAAAATAGCGGAATACTGTAGCCATAACTGATCGTTGGAAGGCATGGAGCCATCGCTGAACGTATGTTTATATTCCATACGCCAGCGTCCAAATTCGCTTTCCCAGAAATTGACGTAAGGCGCAATAGCAAACTCCTGTGCGTTTGCAACCAAGGGGGTCTCGGAATAATCAACACGAGCACCGATGCTCCAGCGTTGGTTTAACTTATATTCCATATACGAATAGCCGCCCCAAAGTCCGTTGCTAGCACCCGTAAAAGGGTGCTCCCTTTGAGCGGAAAGTATCTCGGTTTGCCATATCAAAGCATGGCGTTGATCCGGTGGAATCCAGTGGTAGGTAACATCGAGTCCAAGAACATTGGAAAGGCGAGAATTCTCTGTAGAACTTCGTGAGCCGAATGCATTACTGGCTCCCACTTCAACGGATTGAGTCGTACTCAAGTCAAAGAAGTTTTTCCAATGGCTGATTAACAAGGGTTTGCTGAGAGATCCCTTACCAAAAAAAGAGCTTGTATCTCCGTTCGCAACTTGCACGTCTAGGGCAGAGTACCACGGAAAGGGAAGTATTGTACTGAGCCCTATCCCGGATTCAACCAAACCTTCCTCGCCAAAGAAATGGGTATAAACATTCGGTCGATCGGTTTGGGGTAAGTCGTGATTGTGAATGACGTTGATCTTCCCAAAGGGACTCCGCATTTTTCCGATTTTAGCCTGAAGATTGTAAGGCAGGCTGAGTAAGGTAATATACCCCTCCTCAACTTCCAGCGCCTCATTATCCGGTTTGGAAAAAAGAAAAGTTGCCTTTGCATAAGGATCAACGGCCGCAGAAAATCCGAATTCCGTTTCCCGTAATGAAATCCGGTTTCGGTTTTCGGTTCCTTTTCGATTCGCATAGTGCCCAACAAAGTCTCCACTGACTACCATATCGGGGTTCATACTTTGTCCCAGGCGATTGGCAAAGTTGCCTGAGTTTAAGGGTTGTGTCATGGGATTGTAAAGAGAACGCCCACCGATGCCGCCTAAACCGGCATTGATATTACTGCGGCTCGGATTGGGGGTAACAGACGGACTCGTTGCGAGAGCGGGGGAAGGATTGCCTGTTTCGTCCGATCCAAAAATCAACACTTCACCCAGATCTTTGTCATCCGGATCTACGGGCTTGGTGACAAGCGGGGGGGCATTATAATCCCCTTTGTTCATATGAGCGGTAAGTCGATCAATGGTGATTTGCATGCGCAGTAATTTGGCTTGATAATCCTTTTGGATAGCATCCATTTTGCTTTGCAATGCTTTTAACTGTTGTTGTGTGTCTTTTGGGCTGGAAGAATTCGCTGACACTGGTTTTTTAACTCTCAGTGTCGATTCTTGTGCCCAATTATCGGCGGGTGATAATAGAGTGAGAGCTAATCCGCCAATAACACCTGTTTTCCTAAAACAGGGCAAAACACCTCGTTTTTTCGACCTCATAAAAGAAGCTCTATACTCCGTACCATTGTGTATTGTGAATCGACTCGTCCAAACCAATAAAATCAAGAAAGATTGCTTGTTAAAGCGACGGGGTGTGAGGGGTCATGGAAAAATGACAAATAGGTCTTACAGGAATTAACTAAATATTGACTACTGATATAAAAAAGAGTAGTTTTTACTTTCCTCAACAGCTTAACAGTTTAAAATATTTAATGCAATATTATTGCATTAAAGTTCTTTTGATTTTTAAGGACAATTTATAGTGAGGGATGGCAACTTGCACACAAACCTAAGAATGCCAATTTCAGATCAAAAACAAGATGGGCAGATCTGAGTTTATGCTAGGATCCTACTTAATCGATTAGCGATTATATTTATAGTGATGATTCAGGTTCAGAGCTATTTAATAAGAGGCTTGTCAAAGCCCCCGGTATTTCTGTTTTTATCTTTATGGTATTCCTTGTTTTAATCCCTGAACTAAGAAACTTTCATGCATCGTCATTCCGACCATTGCTCTCACGGGCACTCACACTCTCATAACGATGACGATTCCAATGAGGAAGAAGCTCACGAGCACGCCTCGGGACACTCGCATGATCAGGCGTGTTCATCCCATGGGCACTCCCATCCTCTTCTGACAGTCGAACCTAATAGGGAAGAGCTGGGCCGTTTAAAATGGGTCTTTGTTCTGACACTCCTCTACCTGTTTATTGAAATTGCGGGTGCCTGGCTTTCGGGTAGTTTGGCGCTTTTAGCGGATGGATTCCACATGTTTGCCGATGCAGC
>Ga0105239_10002251_pt1 | contig 24667 bp, 20 predicted proteins | sample KBSC44metaG_FD_92761 | JGI IMG/M metagenome (GOLD analysis project Ga0105239, IMG submission 92761) | Corn rhizosphere microbial communities from Kellogg Biological Station, Michigan, USA - KBS C4-4 metaG | ecosystem: Host-associated > Plants > Roots > Rhizosphere > Soil | place: Michigan, USA...
TATAGAAGAATATACAGGGTCGTCCGCCTCAATATCGGTGGAGGGATTCTATTGCCCAAAAAAAACAAAAACAAACTTATAAAATTTGTTTGCTAAATAGTTGGAATTATACGGTATAACTCCCGTGTACGTCAACAATTCTATTCTTCTTATTAAAAATCACATAGCTAACACCCGCCAGCACCATCACCCCACACCCCCATATAACAACACCGCCTCAAAACCATGCGCCAGCGCCCCACGCGCCACACCCCCATCCCCTCCATGCCCCGCCGCAATATCCTCCGCCATCCGACGCAACCCCTCCTCATTCCCCACAACAACCCGTCTCAAATAAGCATAACCCCCCTCCACCAGGATCACCCCCATAACCGCAATATTTATTGCCAGCGTGATCAGCCGCGCACTCATATCAATTCCACTGGCCATCCCCGCCCGCTCATCCGCAACCGCCCCAGTCGTCGTATTCGTCACCGGCGTATTCGTAAGCCCAAGCCCGATACCCGCCATCAGCTCACCCGGCAATAACGTCAGCCAGCTGGCGCCCACAACACCACATCCCCACCTCATCAGCACAAAACCCACACCTATCGTGAACATCCCCAGCGGAATAACGTTCCCCGGCCTGTACCTCAACGCCAGCCGCTCCCCCAGCGGCGCCACCACCAACGTCGGCAAAGTATACGCCAGCAACGACAGCCCCGCCTTCACCGCCCCATAACCCAACCCCATCTGAAAATAAATTGGCAGATAGATCATAAAAGGCCAAAAACTAAAATTCATGCCCACCGATCCCAATATCGCCCCCGAGAACTCACGGATACGGAACACCGAAAAATCAAACATCGGATGCACATGCCTCCGCTCCACGATCAAAAAAGCCAGACAACTCACCGCACCCACCACTGCCACCAGGGCCGTCCCCTGCGTGATCCACCACGTGAAACAAAACACCGCCACAGACAAGCTCACAATACCTCCCACATCCAGCCGCCGGGCCAAAGGATCACCCGACTCCGCCACCCCCGTAAAGATCAACACCAGCGTAACGGCAGATAACACCACATGAACCAAAAAAACCCACTCCCAGCTCGACACCGCCACGATCAGCCCCCCGATGATCGGCCCAAACCCCAACCCAACGCCAAAAACGATCCCCCACCACCCAAAAGCCACGCTCCGCTCCCTCCCGGCACCAAACAGCTGCGAAAGCACCGCCACCTGGCAGATCAGCATCGTTCCCCCGCTGACCCCCTGCAACGCCCGGCTCACGATCAGCACACCCACACTCCGGGCCAGCCCGCAGACCAGCGACGTCGCCCCGAACAGCACCACGCTGATAATAAAAATACGCCTCCGCCCATACCTGTCGGCCAGCGTTCCCGCAGCCATCAGCACAGTCGTACATGCGATCGTGTATGCATTCATGATCCATTGCATATCCCTGAAATTCCCGCGCAGCACCTTCTCCAGGGTGGGCAGTATCACCGGCACACTGGATATCTCAAGACCAAACATCAGGGAAGACAGACAGGCCGCCGCCAACGCGACCACTTTCTTTTTGTCGGATAAAACCGTTCTCATTGTTTTTTGGTAACAAAACTAAACCGGCAATACCCCTAAAAACCGGTATAATTCAATGACTTTACGGTAAATTCGCACCATGACAAGGGAAAGATTGTACACCGCAGTCGAGGTGATACACAAAAAATTAGACAACAGCTCAGCCTCCGACGGCCAGCTCACCTTCTTTCAGATGGCCTACGTGATCGCCGGCTCCGGCAGGCTCCGCATCAACGGCAACCACATCCCCTACGACACAGGCAATCTGATGCTGCTCACCCCCAACGACCACCACTCCTTCGAGGTCCACACCCCGTCCGAGTTCCTGCTCATACGCTTCAACAGATCATACATAAAGGAATACCAGTGGAAAAGCATCGACCACCTCGAAGTCCTCCTCTACCACGCCACCCACCTGTCCGGCTGCATCCTGCGATGCAAATCCGACGAGTGGCTCGTCCGGTCGATCGTCGGCTCCATGCTCCACGAAATGAGCCATGGCAGCCTCTACAACGAAGACCTCACCCGGCACTTCGTCAATTCGCTGATCGTCATCGCCGCCCGCAACATCGCCATGATCCGCCCCGCCAGCCTCAAGGCCAACGCCGACCAGCGCATGCTCGATATCATCAACTACATCCAGCTCAACATCGCATTACCCGAAAAGCTAAAAGCCACAACCATCGCCAAAACATTCGGCCTCTCCCATACCTACCTGGGCAGCTACTTCAAGAACCAATGCGGCGAGACCATCCAGCACTATATCGCCAACTACAGGATCCGTCTCATAGAACACCGCCTCAAATTCAGCGACAAAAGAGTCAACGAGATCGCCACCGAATTCGGCTTCACCGACGAAAGCCACCTCAACAAGTTCTTCAAAAAACACCGCCACCAGAACCTCACCGGCTACCGAAAGACCGCAAACCGTTCCTTCGCCTAGGCCGTCCCGTTGCTGGCCTCCATCAAATTCAATACATTCCTGACCACCCCATTCTCCTCATCCTTCCTCCAGTGCAGATACAACGGGATCTCAAAAGGTATTTCTATAAACCTTACCCCCGGATATTTTGCCAAAGAGTATGAAAAAGGCATGATCGATACCCCGATCCCCTTCTCCACCAAACTCATTACCACGGAACCAAAATCAGACTCATAGACTATATTCGGCACAATCCCATACCTGGCAAAGATCTGACCCATCGCCAGCTGATAACTCTCCCCATCCGTAAACGTCGACAAAATAAAACGCTCGTTCCGTAAAGCCTCCGACGTCATGTCGGATTCCACACGTACCGGATGCCCCTCAGCAACCACAAGCGCCAGGCTATCCCGCCGTATCAGCCTCGAGGCCAGAAAATTGGCGCTGTGCAGGTGCCTGCTATAACACAGGTCCACCTGAAAAGTCTTCATAAGCTCCATTTCCTGGGTGTGCTTCAGCTGCACCAGCTCAACCTTGATATCGGGAAAGACCGCCGAGAGGCGGCCAAGAAGATCCGGCAACAGGTCATAGCTGATGGAACCAGGATGATTGATCACCACACTCCCCCCTTCACCCTGATGGATCTTACGCCCATAATAGATCGCGGCATTCAGTTGCTCCACAAGCGGCCTCCACTGCTGCTGCAGAAACTTCCCCGCAGGCGTAAGCTCCACCTTCCGGTTCGAGCGTTTGAACAGCTGGATCTGCAATTCGTCCTCCAGCGCCTTTATCTGACGGCTCAGGACCGACTGCGTTACATTCACTTTATAGGAAGTCCGCCAGTAATGAAGCTCATCGGACAATTGCAAAAAATAAGAGATCTGCTCCGTTGTCATAATTTTCTTTGATGCAACAAGCGCATCAATACGACCCAATTTAGCATTTTTCAGCATCAAAAGCCTTGCTATTTTCGTATCATGAAAGAGATATCTATCAACAAAGTGACACCAAATGACCTGGAAGAATTGCAAAAGATCAGTATACTGACATTTTCTGAAACATTCGCGCCTCATAACAGCGAACAGAACATGAGCCAATACATGTCAAACAGCTTCTCCCGCCATCGACTCGCAACCGAACTCAACAACGACAGCTCAGAATTCTACTTTGCACGGCTTGGCGACCGGGTCATCGGCTATGTAAAAATTAACACCGGCGCATCACAGACAGAACCACAAACCCCCAATGCCGTGGAGATCGAACGCATCTATGTGCTGCAGGAGTATCATGGAAAGAAAGTGGGACAACTTCTTTACGAACAGGCTATCAGGATCGCCCACGATCGAAGATCAGACTACGTCTGGCTGGGCGTCTGGGAAAACAACGCAAAAGCCCTCCGCTTTTATGAAAAAAATGGATTCGTACAATTTGACAAACATACTTTCAAATTAGGCGATGATGAACAAACAGACCTCATGGTAAAAAAGACCTTAACCTAATCTCTTTCCCTGTACCGGTGCCTACGGCACCTGGCGGGGCCTACGATTTTGTCGAAGTCGAAGGGCCAACCTAGGTAGCTCGTAGTATGGGCAGCTCCACGAAGAAGGTTGTCCCTTCTCCTTCGACGGTCTCAAACCATATCTTCCCCTTCGCCTGCTCCACGATCGTCTTCGACATCGCCAACCCCAACCCCGTCCCCGACGACTTCGTCGTAAAATTCGGCATAAATATCTTATTCCTCATCTCCAACGGCACCCCCTCCCCATTATCCGTCACCTTGATCACGATCGACTCCGCCTTGATCTCCTCACTCACGCTGATTACCCTCCGGCTCTTCCCCACACATGCCTCCAGCGCATTCTGCAGCAGATTCGTAAACAACCGGTTCAGCTGCGTCTTGTCCGCATATACCATTATCCGCTGGTGTACCGGCACCCACTTAAATAAAAGGTTATCCGTCGTCTCATACAGCGAGACAAGAGAATACAACATCTCATGCAGATCAAACACCTCCTTCTTCGGGTTCCCGATATTGGCGAACTGCGAAAAGTCCGACGCGATCTTCGACAGATGGTCGATCTGCTCCACCAGCGTCTTGGCCACGCTCGACGCCATCTCCTTCACATTCGGAGAATTATTGTCGATCGCCTTCTGCAGATACTGAATGCTCAGCTTCATCGGCGTCAGCGGATTCTTGATCTCATGCGCCACCTGCCGCGCCATCTCCCGCCAGGCCCCCTCCCGCTCACTCTTCGCCAGCGCCGCAGCACTCTCCTCTAATTTCTTCACCATCTTATTGTATTCCTTCACCAGCCCCCCGATCTCATCATTCCTTTTCCACTCGATCTCCTCATTGGTCTTGCCCAGGTTGATCTCCTGCATCTTCTTCGAGATCAGCAGGAACGACGACGTGATCCTGTTCGTCAGCACCAGCGCGATCGTACCCGCGATCAAAAAGATGAACGCATTCAGATTGATGATCGTCACCAGGAAGTTCGATATCTCCTCCTTCAGCTCATCCTGCGTAGTAAAGGACGGAATGTTCAGATAGGCATAGACATTCCCCGCATCATCCCGCAGCGGCCGGTAGACACTCACATACGGCACGCCGCCGACATGCTCCTTGTTGGTGAATTGTATCGTGTTCAGCTGGTGAAGATTGTAATAGGCCAGCGGGTGCATCTTCTTGCTCAGTATCCCCTTGTTATACACAAATAAATGCGACGAAACCTGCAAATTCCCATCCAGGTCGTAAATGTTGATATCCGTACTGTGCACCTCCGCGATCTGCTCTATCAGCTTCTGCAGATCGCTCCTCGACCCGCGGTTATAGAGCCGCCCGCCATCCCCATACCCCCCCGTCTCCGACAGCTTGCTCTGCACCTCGCTCACCATCACCTGCATCGCCCGGCTCAGCCGGTCCTGGTTATTCCGGTCGTATCTGTTAATGAAGAACACAATCGTCGCCACCCCTATGACCACGAATGAAAACAGACTGATAAAGATGATCGTCGAGTGTATCTGCGACCGGATATTCATCTGCCAGTACGCCTTCAGCTGGCTCCAGTGCAGCCTCGACCAGATCAGCAGCGCCGTCCCACGGAATAACGCTACCAGCAGCAGAAAAGCGCTAAAGAGATAGGCAAACAGCGTAATATCCTCGATATAAGAATTGTCCCGCTTCACAACCACCACATAGTTATCATCCGTCACCCGGTGCCATAGCTCGTCATACCCATCCTTCCGCACATGCACAAAATCCGTCTTCGGCGTCTGCTCATCCGACAAATGCGTGGAGAAGGGATAGTCGCTGTTGTCCGTCACCAGCTCCCGCTTGTTATAGATCGCATAATAATCCGGCATGATCTCGCTCTTCTGCTTGAAAAGCTCCGGCACCAGCGCATCATTCCCCTTATAGTTCTTCGGCTCGGAAAGAATGAACATATACCCCGCCATCTTCCCCGTAGTATCATTGCGCAACGACTTGCGGTAGATATAGGTGTACTTGTCAAAAGACTGCTCGTAATACTTAAGGTCAGAAATGCTCGTATTCTTCCCCTGCTGGGTGAAGATCGTATTCAGGGTATCGTAGGAGACCGGCCGCTCATTGAACAACGGCTTCTCATCCCCGTCAAACGTATAGATATAGGTGTCGAACTTGCTCTGATAGGCGCTGAAATTCCGGTTGATCATGCTGTCCTTCACCGCCAGATTCGACACCGGGTCCTTGAATCGGGAAAAGTTCAGCGATAAAAAGTCATTGTCAATATAGCCAAACCCGATATTGACCATCTTCTCGCTCGTCGGATCAGCCTGTTCCGCCAGCCGCTCGGCTATCCCCTGCCGGTTCTGCTCCTCGATCTTCCGGTTCTCGAACAGGATGACCGCGGAAATAGAGGTCGAAAAAATGAATAGCCAGAACAGCACCTCCGAGACATTCAACCGGAACCTCAGGTCAAAAAATATCCTCCGCTGCATCAGCCAGACATAGGCCAGCAGCCACACCAGCACAAAGATGTCCAACTCCACCGTTTCAAGGCTGTGCATGAAGGTCAGCAGCAACAACCCCATCGTCGCAATGATGATATACAAGACGATCGAAAGCGACCGTATCAAATACCCGATCAGCTGAAACAGCACCTGCGAAAGAAAGAAATAGCCCAGCGCCAGCGCCGCCAACGCCAGAAAGCCAATAAAACTATAATTCGTCAGCAGGCTGAAGAAATTCGTTACGTTGAAGGAGATCTTGGCATCCGTTACCAGCGACTGAACGATATTCGCAAACTCAAAGGTCGTCACCACCAGCAACGCCAGCCCGATAATGATCCAAACCCAGTTCTTCCACGGCTGTATCGACTGCGGAATAGTATATTCGCTCAGCTCCCGCCGGATGAACAGGATGATCCAAAAGAACAAAAAGGCATTGATCACCAGATCCCCCAACGAGCTCAGCGCCATACTGCTGCTATAGATCGTCGGGTCGAATAGCTCGAACTGCCGCAGATTCAGCCACCCCGGGAAGACATAGACCATGATCCGCAACGTAAGAATGACCGCGATCAGAAACCCGATCCCCCAGGCGGCCCCCCACCGCTCCCGTATCGTATGCGCGATATTGTGGATGATGATCAGGATCAGCAGCAACCCCAACAGGATCACCGACGGTATCGGCCAGTTATGCGCCGATGCATGATAATTGGGCTTCTTGTTCAGATAGAACAAGGTCGTCCCCTGCGAATTGACCACCGGGAACTCCCCCGTACCCGTCACGATCTCTACCCGTTCCTCCGCCGCCGAATTGTCCACAAACTCCGGGTTCAGGTTCGAGGTCGCAATATAATACTGCCACCGGATAGGGATCAGCCCTACCGCCACCAGCGGCCTTCCCCTTCCAATCGTCGAAGTATCACCGTTGCCGGGCAGGGTCCGCCGCCTTACCTCATACTGCCCATTGCTCAGCCGTATAAAGCTCGACCCGTCCTGACTGCTCAGCAGGGCCTGCGTAGGCAGCGAACGCTGGTCGTTCCAGAACCGCAGCGTATCCGGAGCCCCCGTCGAATCCGTAGTATACAGGAAAATGCCATATTTCTTATCGACGGTCCGCGCCAGGTCCTGCGCCGAATACTGACGCTCCACCAGCCTGTTCACCAGGGCCGTGTCCGCCGTCACCCGGTCAAGATCCTTCTCCCGCTCCCGCATAAAATTCTGTATCGAGTTCCGCAGGACCGCAACCGAAGCATTGCTATTGAAATAAAGATTGAGAAAATAGCCACAAAGAAACAGCACGAAAGCAACTACGAGCAGGTAAATATTCCTTCGAAAAATATCAATAAAAAAAGACTTCAATCTCTTTGCTTTTTTATGTCATTCCACAACTCATCCATCTCCACCAGACTCATATCCGCCAGAGCCTTCCCCTTAGCCCGCGCCATCTCCTCCATAGCCGTAAACCGGCTGATAAACTTCCGGTTCGTCTTCTCCAGCGAATTCTCGGCGTCTATATGCAAAAATCGTGCGTAATTGATCAACGAAAAAGAAAGATCACCGAACTCCTCCTCGATCCGGGCCTTGTCCCCCAGCTCCACAGCCTCCTGCAGCTCGTCCATCTCCTCCCTGACCTTATCCCAGACCTGGCTCGTCTCATCCCACTCAAACCCCACCTTCCCCGCCTTCTCCTGCAGCCTCGTCGCCTTCACCGTCGCCGGCAAAGACACCGGTACCCCGCTCAGCACCGACTTCTTACCCTCCTTCAGCTTCAGCTGCTCCCAGTTGCGCTTCACGTCCTCCTCATTCTTTACTTCCACCAACCCCGGCTGCCCCGCCGTCGTACCATAAATATGCGGATGACGCGCGATCAGCTTATCACAAATGCCATCGATCACCTCGTCCAGCGTAAACTGCCCCTGCTCCCGCCCGATACGCGCATAAAAAACAATATGCAGCATCAGATCCCCCAGCTCCTCCCTGATCCCCTGCCAGTCTTCCCCCGTTATCGCATCCGCCAGCTCATAGGTCTCCTCGATCGTCAGCGGCCGCAACGTCTGCACCGTCTGCTTCTTATCCCAGGGACACTGCTCCCTCAGCTCATCCATGATCTTGACCAACCGGTCAAATGCTACACTACTCATAATTTTAAATTGAGATCGCCGAAATAACCAAAAACACCAGGAACAAAAAGATATTGATCACCGTCGCCACGCTACAGACGATAAAATATTTCACAAAGGTCTTCGCCCTCCGCTGCCGATAGAACCCCCTCATCGCCTTATACAGATAGATCAGCATATAAATATTGACCCCCACAATAAGGAGAATCAGTATCGTTCTCAACCATCCCCAGGGTACCACCCCCTCCAGCTGCCCCAGCAACATCGCAACCAGCAGCAGGACAAAGGTCGCACAATAAAGATGGATCGTAAAAATGCCGTGATCGACATACAGGTACTGCTTATGCCTGAAGTATAGAATGTTCAGGATCAGGGCAAATATCGGCAGGGAAACGAACAATATCTTCGGAAAGGAATGCATGATATTCTCTATAAGATGCTCCCTGAACCTGGCCCGGTCTGCATGGTTCTCCTCATCCATCGTTATTACCCTGCGCGTGACACGCGTCATTATCCAGCCGTCCCGAAGGTCGGCCGGCAGCTTCTGCTCCGCCGAATCATACTCCTCCACCGTCTTATAGTTATTGGGATTGATCCCCATAAAATGGGTACCCGACTCCGGATCCTGTATCACCTTCACATAGCTCGAGATCCGGTCCCTGTCCGCTTTCGATATCCCATCAGCCTTAAGGCTGTCATTGTAAGCCTGCAGCTCCAGCTCCTCCAGCTCGGTCCTGGAAAATGTCTTCTTCGTGCTGTCGCCATAGACCTTCCGGATCATGGCCACCTGGGCATTCAGCTTCCGCAAGGCCGCTGAATTGTCGCCATCATCGTCGTCATTCGAAGCAACGGCCTTCGCCAGCCCGGCCCGCTTGATCTGCAGCTGCGCCAGACTCTTCGGCTTCGCACCCGACCCGATCATATCCTCCGGCTTCTTCAGGGAAAAAAGAATTATAAAAAAGATCGCCGAAGTAAACACGTACATCCGTATCGGGTTCAGATAGCTCATCCGCCGGCCGGCCATATATTCCTTCGACAGGAACCCAGGCTTCCACATCAGGAATTTTACCGTCTCAAAGAACTTCCCGTCAAAATGCGTGATGTCGTTAAAAAAATGCTGTACCAGGTGCCAGACCGTTTCCTTTGGTTCGAGGTTCTCCTGGCCGCAAACATGGCAATAACGGCCAACCAGATCAGCATTACAGTTCAGACATATTTTTTCCTTTCTTTCCTTTAAGTGCGACACGAGGGGTAAATTTTTCCTAAAATAATTAATCTCTACAGTTTCAACGTATTAAAAAACTGATTTTTTCGTTCCTTTATATCATGAAGACAAATCTTGGCTTATCGTTTTTGCTGTTGATCGCACTGACCCAGACTTGTTCCGCCCAATATTACTACAAAGACCTCATAAGTACCCAACAAAACGACGCCCGCTGGCGCCTGTACAGGGACAACCGGGTTAAGTCGGTCAAGCTCAGCAGCTTTGAAAAGGACGGCAGCCCCACCGAAGGCTTCGCCGGCGACCAGGACGTCTCCTCCGACGGCACCCGGATCACCACCCACACCAGGTCCAACGGCAACGCCGAATCCTGGATCATCGCCTCCTATAGCCCACAGGGCCAGACCACGCGGATCACCGACACCAGCGACACCTACCGCAGCGTCTCCGACTATCAGTACAACCCCCAGGGACGTATTCAATCTATAACTAATACCTCCATCGAGACCGACAACCAATTCAAATCCATTGAACAGCACCTTTGGTCCTACGACGCCTCCGGCAAACCGTCGGCCATGCTGAAGATAAAGGACGGGACCGACACCACCTATATCCGCTTCATCCTCGACGAAAAAGGCAATGTGGCCGAAGAGCGGGCGGTCCGCAACGGCTCCAATCTGCCCACGATCTATTACTACTACGACGCAGACAACCGCCTCACGGATATCGTCCGGTATAGCCTGAAGGCCGGAAGGCTCCTCCCCGACAATATGTTCGAATACGGCAATGACGGAAAGCTTTCCTCCATGCTCGTCGTCCCCGACGGCAGCAACGACTACCTCAAATGGTACTATGAATACAACGAGAAAGGACTGAAAATAAAGGAATCCTGCTTCAGCCGCCAGAAAGAGCTCCTGGGAAGGATCGAATATCAATATAGCCTTAAATAATAAAAGAGTATGCGTACCATAACCTGTCTTCTATTTGTTCTCAGCGGCCTCACAACCATGGCCCAGGACCTCGACTACCCCGATTTTCGCAGCAAAAAAGATAATTTCTCCAAGATCAACGACCAGGCCCTCCGCGCCGACATCGCCTCCTTTGCCCTGGCAGGCATCGACGAAAGCATCGGCAAAGCCCAGCTGCAGACCGTCCCCGTCACGGACTATGGCCAGAACTTCATGAAATACGGCAACGACAAGATACAGGTGATCATAAAGACCGGCTTCTTCATGCCTACCAGGCACAAGCTGCAGCTTTCCGAAAAGCACCTCGTAAAGATCGACGGCAAACCCTACTACGGCGGCATCTACGGCGAACAGCCCCATAGTACAATAGAATCGGTGACCGTCCTGGTTGGTAATGATACCGTGCCCATTCCGGCCACCGCCTATAATGATCTCTACGAACCCAAATTCAGCTTCAATGAGAATGGCGCCACCCGCTCCCGTAACGGCGTCTATCTGTCAAATGACAAACACACGTTCTATATCTATATGCTGAATATAGACAACGGTGGCTCCGAATATACCTGGGTCATCCGCGACAAACAATTCATCCGCCGCGTAGTCGACTTCGGCTTTCTCACAAAATAACCTACCCCACCCCGGACCGCGGGTCCCGTCACCAGGTACCCGGTCAACAATTCCCAAAGCCGGTCACCAGTTCCCGGGGCCGATCATTAGCCCCGGGCCCCGGAGCGTCAGATCTTCTCGGTCCTTACCAGTTCCCCCTCACGGGTATAGTAAAGGACATGATCTTCTTTGTAGGCATCTACTTTATTGGAACTTAGCAACGTACCATTAAAATGCGCCACATAACCCTCGTTACGCTTCTCCCACTTCTTCACATCACCTTCGGCGAACTTTCCCGAAAACGCAGTCGATACATGCGCCGGAACGTCGTCGATAACAGTGCTGACAGTCGATTGAGCAGATACAGATTGGATAAATATAAAGGAGGCAATTGCTGCCAGTACCTGAGTTCCCCACCAGGGATCCCCCACTATAAAAAATTATGCAACGGGCGGCCCGCGCAGCGAAGGCGCCGCCAATACAGGATGTAATAATCCCCTAAGCCCGGTACTTGCCTTACCGATCTCAAGAGGATGATAATATTCTACGTCAATTGTAGCAGCAAATAGTGCAGACCCGTCCCGGCCACGATGCCGCTTCAGCGGATTCTTGTGGAAACGCGATACCGGTCCTTCATTATGTATCTTCGGAAGATGACTCGCCAGGACAACATCGGATCGCTCCCCACCAGCCTTCAGCACATCCAGCCCGGCAATAACAGTATGATCATTCCACCCGCCGGCAACACCGTGAGCGCCCCACGCCGCCCCCGCCACAAGCAGGACGGCCAAAAATAGTTTGTATGTATTCTTTACGGGGATCATTACAAGGCCAAATATAATCAAGGTTTCCCTAAGAAAAGCTTAATGTTTCCTTTGCGGCCGTCTTCGACATAATATAACTATTCACCGCATACATCAACACCGCACAAACGAAAAATGCCCCTATCGTCACCCAGCCCAGAATATCATAATGGACCAGCAATCCCTCCGCATTCTGCCCGATGATCCATCCGCCAATGACCGACGCGATCCCTCCCCCCAGCTGCTGCACCGAAGAGTTGATGCTCATAAACGCCCCCCTGTCCTTCGCATCCGGCACTCCCGATATCAACGCCTGACTCGGTATCATCCGGGAGAAAACAGCCGTATACATCGCCGTATTGATAACAAGCACCTCCCACAAAGGCGTTATCGAAAGATGCGTTAATATCGGTACAAGCAGCGAGGCCAGCACGCTACCCGCAATAAACATCCGGAACTTCCCGATCCTGTCGCTTAACCGTCCGATCAGCGGACCCGTAAAAAGCCCTACAAAACCCGCAACCACGAACACGATCGGCAACACCTTCTCGTCAACCCCAACATTGTGCACCAAAAACGCGCTCGAATAAGGCATCATCAGAAAGCCCCCCGTCGACAACAGCGCCGTCGCCAAAAAAGCCCGCACATGCCGCATCTGGCTGGCTGTTCTGACAAGGTGCACCAGTGGCCGCTGCGCAGTCCTCTCCTTCAAATGCAGGTCTATCGGCTTCATCCAGCGCAGAATAACAAGCCCCACCGGTATCCCGAGCCCCGCGATCATCAGGAACGGCATATGCCATCCATACTTTCCCGCCAGGAACAAACCCACCGGTATCCCCGCCACCTGACTAACGGCAAAGGCCATCTGCACAAACCCCATCACCCGCCCCCGCTTCTCCAGCGGGAACAGATCAGCCACGATCGCCATATTTATCGAGAATAGCACACCTCCGAACAACCCCGTCACTACCCGCGCCAACAGCAGGAATTGATACCCCGGCGCAATCCCGCAGAGCAATGTCCCGCCAATAAACCCGGTATAAAAGAACAACAACATCTTCTTCCGGTCGAACCGGTCGGCAAAACCCGCCGCCAGTATCCCCGCTATCCCCGCACTGAACGCATACGCTGACACCACCCAGCCGAACTGCGAAGGCGTGATCTTCAGTATGCGGATCAACTGCGCCCCCAGCGGCGCCATCACTATAAAATCCAAAATGACCGTGAACTGTAATAGCGATACGATCGTGATCACAAAGACCTGGTACCTGCTAAACACCCTTTCCTTCGGTTGGTCCACTCCAATCTTAATGTTTGCACTCATAAGTATACAATTTTAAATGAACATTCATTTATTATACAACGCAAAAAAAATCCTCCTTCAAATCCCCTCCCTTACTAAACCTCCGGAAAGCTCCACCCCTACGGCCTCAAAGCCTTCAACACCAGGCCCAGCGTCTGCTCCAACATCTCATCCGTCAGCTCAAACTTCTGCCCCGCCATATTCTTCCCCGCCTTATGCCACTTGACCAGATTGTACAAAGGCGCAAAAGCCACCGACCAATACACCTCCAGCGGCATCTTCACCAGCTCATTATTCTGGATCGCCCTGGTTATGAACCGGTGCATCACCTCCACAAACTTCGACCGATGCGTCAGCACCACCTTTTCATTCAAAGGAGTGAACGAAAAATGCTCCATAAAATGGGCCTTATCCGGGTTGTCAATGATATACTGCGCCCGCCGTTTCCACTGCACCGACAAACCCGTCGCAAAATTCCACTCCGGATCGAACCCATCCAGCACATAGTCAAAATACTTGTCAACCTCCAGCTGATACAGTTGCAACAAAAGGTCATCCCGATCCTTAAAATAAATATAGATCGTCGCCGGTGAAACCCCCGCCGCCTTGGCCAGCTTCTGCATGCTCAACCCGTCAAAACCCTCCTCCACAACCATCTTCAGCGCCTGCTGCAGAATTGCGTCCACCTTGTTTTCATCCCTTACACGCATAGTAAATTTTAAAGATCCCTCTTACCCCACGACCCAAAGGTCCCCTTATCCCCCACGACCCAAAGGTCCCCTTATCCCCCACGACCCAAAGGTGTCCCTCTTACCCCACGGACCCTAAGATCCTCTTACCCCGCGGACCCAAAAGGTCCCGCTTATCCCCCACGACCCCAAGGTCCCTTCACCCACCAAAGATAAGTGAATATTCATTTATTTATAAAATAATTTTACTCCTTTCCCCTCCCCCTAAACATTAACCCTTATATATCTTCTCTATCCCCAGCTTCTTCATCTTCGACTTCAACGTCGAAGCCGGCAGATTCAACAGCTCAGCCGCGCCACCCGCCCCCGATATCCTACCCTTACAGGTCCTCAGCACCGACAGGATATGCTCCCGCTCCATCTCGGCGATCGTCTTCACCTGCCCACCCACGTTCACCTGCCCACCCACGTTCACCAAACCACCCACGTTCACCAAACCACCCACGTTCACCTGCCCACTCCCCGGTCCCGATACCCCCACCTCCCTGGGCAGGGCGCCGATGAACGACAGGGTCCGCAACATCGGCTCATTGCTCATCAGCACGCTCCGCTCGATCAGATTCTGCAGCTCCCGTACATTCCCCGGCCACGAATAGTCCACCAGCTTCGCCAACGCCTCACCCGCGATACCCTCCGTCAGCCGGTTCGCCTTCTTCGCATACATCTTTATAAAATGATTGACCAGCAATGGTATATCCTCCTTCCTCTCCCGCAACGCCGGCAGGATCACCGGAAAAACATTCAGCCGGTAATAGAGATCAAGCCTGAATCTCCCCTCCGCGATCGCCTTCTCCAAATTGATATTGGTGGCCGCTATGATCCGGACATCGACCTTGATCGTTTCCCTGCCCCCGATGCGCTCGATCTCCCGCTCCTGCAGCACCCTGAGCAGCTTCACCTGCGCCGACGGCTGCATCTCCCCGATCTCATCCAGAAAAAGTGTCCCCCCATTGGCCTGCTCGAACTTCCCGATCCTCCTGTCAAATGCCCCCGTAAACGCGCCTTTCTCATGCCCGAACAGCTCAGACTCGATAAGATTCGGCGGCAAGGCCGCACAGTTCAGCTTGACCAGCGGATTCTTCCTGCGGTCGGACAGGTCATGGATACAATTGGCGATCCCCTCCTTACCCGTACCGCTCTCTCCCAATACCAACACCGAAGTATCCATCGGCCCCACCTCTTTCACGAGCTCGAATACGCGCAGCATCACGGGGCTGCTGCCGATGATCCCGTTCAGGCCCGGAAGAGCCTCAGCCTGACGCGAAGCGACACCCAAAGCAGGCATACCTCCCGCCACAGCACGTTTCCTCGCCGGCGCTCCGACACCATCATCACCTCCCCTCATCTGTTTCTTTAGGTCATGCCGGTACCGCGCAATATCCAGGGTCACCAGCAGGTCCTTCTCCCGGAAAGGCTTTACGATAAAGCCCGAAGGCTGCGTCACCTTCGCCATCTCCAAAACCCCCGAGTTGCAGTTCGCAGAAAGATATACAAACGGAATATCAAGCTTATTCAGCTCACCCGCGAGGTCGATCCCCGTCAGCTCCCCCTTCAGAAAAATATCCAGCAGCACCAAACCCGGCGAAGTACCCGCTATGATCTCCATCGCAGAATGATACGACCGCGCTACACCACAGACGGTGTAGCCAGCCCTTTCCAACGTCAGCCGGATATCGCCGGCCACCACCAGCTCGTCTTCTACAATGAGTATCGATTGTTGCATAGCCTTGGTTCAGTCTAATTGTATGCCAGTTTGCATTCGACTGATTATCACAAAGTAAACTATTTTTCATATTTCGCCACCCTTCCCCTACAAAAGTATTTCCCTAACTTTAATCAACCTTTTCTTTATGCCAACAGTACCGCTCGGAAGCTCCACAGGCAGATGGGTCCTGATCGCAACCATCATGGCCTCCGCGATGGCCTTCATCGATGGCACTGCCCTCAACGTCGTCCTGCCCTCGCTGCAAAAGAACCTAAACGCATCCGGTCCCGACCTCTTCTGGATACTCAACGCGTACCTCCTCATACTCGCAGCCCTGATCCTGGTCGGCGGCTCGCTCGGCGACCGCCTGGGCCGGAAAAAGGTATTCATGACCGGTATCCTCATCTTCATCCTCGGCTCAGCCGCCTGCGGCCTGGCGCCGGACGTCGGCTACCTCATCGCCTTCCGCATGATCCAGGGCACCGGCGGCGCACTGATGATCCCCGGCAGCCTTTCCCTCCTCTCCTCCTCCATCGACGAAAAGCAAAGAGGCAAAGCCATCGGCACCTGGTCAGCGTTCACTACCGTCGTCACCATCGGCGGCCCGATACTTGGCGGCGCCCTGGCCGACGCCGGCCTCTGGCGCTATATCTTCTTTATCAACCTCCCCATCGGACTGGGCGCCCTCGTCATCCTCCGCAACAAGGTTGCCGAAAGCCGCAGCGACGCCCCCGCCTCCCCCATCGACTTCCCCGGCGTCATCACCATAGCGCTCGGCCTCGCCTGCCTCACCTTTGGCTTCCTCCGCATGCCCCAGCTCGGCTTTGACAACTGGCAGGTCTGGATTACACTCATCGCAGGCCTCGTCCTGTTGATCGCATTTGTCCTCATCGAAAAGAAAAGCTCCGCTCCCATGATGCCCCTGCAACTATTCGCAAACAGCAATTTCACAGGGGCCAACCTCCTCACCCTCTTCCTCTACGCCGGCCTCGGCACGGGAATGCTCTTCCTCTCGCTCAACATGATCCAGGCCCAGGGCTATACACAGCTGCAATCCGGCCTCACCTTCCTGCCCTTCACCGTCCTGATGATCACCATTGCCCGGCCCGCCGGAACCCTCGCCGACAAATTCGGCCCGCGACTCCTGCTGATCCTCGGCCCCGCCACCGCCGGCGTCGGTCTGCTGGTATTGTCCCTTGTCGGGCAGACCAAAGGAGCGTCAGACTACATGACCACCTTCCTCCCCGGTATCCTCCTCTTCGGCCTCGGCATGTCCTTCACGGTCGCCCCCCTTACCACCACGGTCATGAGATCCGTGACTGACGAATTTTCCGGCACCGCCTCCGGCATCAACAACGCCGTCAGCCGCATCGCCAACGTATTCGCCAACGCCGTCTTCGGCGCCCTCGCCGTCCTCTTCTTCTCCACCGCCCTGCAACGACAGCTGCCCACCGGCCTCCCGGACCGCCCGGCCATCATCAAACAAACGGCCAACCTTGGCAACGCCAAACCACCCGCAAGCCTCGACCCCAACTCAGCCGCAACGGCCAGAAAGGCCTATCGCGAAGGCTTCATCGAGACCTATAGCAAGATCATGCGCTGCGCCTCCGCACTAGCCTTCCTCGGCGCCCTCATGGCCGTCATCTTCATCCGCAAATCTCCCCAACATGTGGTAAATTCGTAAAAAACCCTCTGTATGGAAAAAACACTCACCCTATCAATAGCCAGCGACGACCTCCAGACGCTAAAAGCCCTGCGACAATCCATGGCCGGCGAATCCATCAGCGACGTAACCATCGACAACACCCAGCTCAACATCACCCCCGGCATCATCGGCACCGCAGCCATCCTCACGATGGTGCTCACTTATCTCTCCGGCGTTTCTTCGAAGGTCCTGGCTTCCTGGATCTACGACAAATTCGTCAAACCGAAATCGCCTGCCCCAAAATATGATATCTACATTAATGGGGTAAAACTCGACCCCGCAACCGCCAATTCGCCTGCTGTCATTCAGCAACAGATCGACAAAGCCACTGACGATAACAAGCCAGCATAGACTTGCCCTCCTGGAAGGATCATATCACCATTCAACAGCAGGGTGGCCTATACGACCCTGCGTCCTCCTCTGAATTTGAACAGATCAACACCGGCATCGTCCGGGACCTCTTTGACGATCTGCTGCTCAGAATGGTAGCCGATAAATATATAGAACGGCAGGACCAGGTAGAGCTGCTCTTTATCAACAACCACCGGATCGGCGCTTTCGTGATCGGGGACCTGGACCGCTACGCCATCTGCGTAAGCATCGGCGCCACCCGCGCCATCTGGAATCTGCTCGTCCTCAGCCTTGCCGACCCGGACATCCTGCCCGGCTACCCCGGAGACACCGATATTCGCTATGCCTGGCCTTCCCGCATCGCCGACCAGACACTGCTCGGCCCCGCAGTAGAAAGCTCCTTTGACTATGACGGAAAGTACCCTCGCCCCTCCGGAATACCCGAACAGCACATTTCGCGCGAGCGGCTGGAGCTCTGCACCCTTTGTTATCACTGGATTGTCGACTACCTGCTCTACCATGAAGCCGCCCATATCATCCGCGACCACCTTTCTTTCTTCTCGGTCTACTACAACGAACAGGTCGTAGACGAAACTCAGCTCTTCGAGGGAAAGGCATTGCATCTGATGCAGCTCTTCGAGCTCGACGCGGACGTCCACGCCCTCGACTACGTCATCCAGAGCAACGAAGAGCTCGACCAGCTGGACCAGCTGAGCATATCCGATTTCCGGGGTTTCTTCTTTATTGAACTCTTTGGCTATATCATGATCCAGCAGCTCTTCGACTACGAGCACAACCGGATCGCCGATCAATTACAGCTGGATCACCCACCTCCGGTATTCCGGGCGATCATCTGGACCAACTCCCTGGTAAAGACCTTCCGCGAGGTCTTCGGGAAAGACGACACCATACTAAAAGATGAACACAACAAAGCCTGGTACGAGGCCAGCAAGATCGCAGCCAAGCTCGGCTTCCCCGAAGGACGGTGGCGCGGCGATCACATGAACGACGTGCCGCTGAGCGCAGTAGACGACCTCGTCGCACAATATGAAAATCTGGCGACGATCATCGACATAACGGACCCTGCCGAAAGCCTGCAACTATTCAGATCCTATCTCGGGGAAAATGACCTCATGCACTAGGCGGGGCGCTGTCTTCCATCCGAGCATCATTACCAGTCTTTTTAATTCAACGCACGGGCAAAACCTTCCCGTGGAACAAAATGGACAACAAACAGCAGATCAGTGTTCATGAGTGACGAATAGGGAGGCATCAGCCTTTTTCAGAATGTAATCCGCAAGGCTTTGGCCCTGTTATCCAACGATTCTATGGACGACTTGCTCAAGATCCGCCTCACAGTGCAGATGGAAAAAATCGAGACTATCGAGAACAGGATCCGGGATTACCACAACGCGCTATAACGATCCCATAACCACACCTCACCTCGGCCCACTACTAAGCCCGTCAATTGGTCGCTGCTCCGGTTCAAACCCAAGTCCCCCTAATGCGGAGGCATCGGTTTATTTATTTTATTAAGTCCCAGCATACCCTCCAGCTTATTGACCGAATCAAGATGCCGGTGCAACATTTGCAAGCTCTTGCTGGCAAACACCCTGGTAAGAGAATCCGTTCCGTCACTAGCCTGCTTTCCGAACTCTTCGACGTCCTCTCTGTGATGCTCGGCCACCAGCCGGACATATGCCTGGTCAAAGTCGTCGCCTTTTTTCTTTCTCAGCTTCTTTATCTCTTCCTGCTGACGCACCGATATCGAATCCGGTAACACGACATGCCTGCGTTCAGCCAGCCGCCTGAGCTCCTTCATTCCTTCGCCACCGTCTCTGATCATCATATTTCCAAAACCCTTAACGCGCGGACTTGCAGAATGGGTTTGGGCTACTTTGCCCATCTCTACTTCCATCATATCCCCGCTGACGGCATCAACCACGAAATCCGCGTCGGCTTTTGAGAGCATTATGGTAGAGCCCGCCGAATCTCCCTTCATCCGGCTGTTGATCCTCGCGGCATTGGAATCTTTTGACGCTTTGACACTATCTGAAGCCCCGCCCCTGCAGCCGAAAAAGAGAGTGATGCAAACCAGGCCCAGGCAGGAAAATAACAACTTTTTCATAGCAAGCCTTTCCGGAAGTGGCTCAAAAGCCATGCCCCATCAGCGCAGGCAGGCGCCGTCGACACGCTGAGCACCTTCACCCACGATGCGCCATCCGCGACGCCACCCGCTAAAACGCGATCAGGTCCTTCACAATGGCGTCAATCACCAGCGGAGGATTATCATTGAATATAAAGTGCCCGCAGCCTGCCGCTACGATACCCGACCGGATGGGCGACATAGTGGCAAATTCCCGATGACAACGTTTCCAGTCATTGATATCAACGCTATCTTTGTAGGGAGGATGCTCCGAAACAAAGTCCGTTACCGGGATCCCGATCGGAAAGGCAAACTTCCTCATCTGTTCAATGTTGCTGGTAAAGTCGGCCCCCTGGTAATAGACTCCTAAATTCGATCTGTCATTATTATGACGGTTGATCATCTGCTGCGTCGCAGCGAGTCTCTTCTCGTCATAGAAGCAGGTTGTTGTAACATCGATCAGTACGGCGGATTTGACCTTGTCAGGATGCCGGTAGGCATATAGCTGCGCATAAAGGCCACCCTGAGAATGGGCGACCAGCATGATATTGCCATCGTAACCTAATTTTTTCAACCCGGTTTCCAGGCCTGTGATCCCATTCAATATCCCATGCCGCGTCGTATCAAACGTACTTTTGCCAAAGCCCGCTCTGTCATAAGTTATCAGGGTAGTTCCTGTGCGGTCTGCAACAGGCTGGATGATATTCCTCCATGTTGTCGCGTCTTCGCCCCCACCCGCTTCAAAAAGTATCGGCATGCCTTTGCCTTTGAATACAATAAAATGCAGCTTATAGCCCCCCACATCAACGAGGGTGTCCAGGATTTGCGCCTGAACAGGCAGACAGTTAAGAACGCCGCATACCAGGGCAAATATCGTTACCACTTTCTTCATTCCGCCCTCAGGCTTTTCACCGGGTTGGCCAGCGCCGCCCTGATCGACTGCAGGCTGACGGTCAGCAGCGCGATCAGCATCGCCAGCGCGCCTGCAAGACCAAAGATCCACCATTCAATAGGTACTTTATAGGCGTAGTCCCGCAGCCAGGCATGCATGGCCCACCAGGCTAACGGCGAAGCAATGACGAGGGCGATAAGGACGAGCGCCATGAACTCTCCCGAAAGCAGCCTCAGCAACGAAAGAGCGTTCGCGCCGAGTACCTTGCGGATGCCTATTTCCTTTCGCCGCTGTTCAGCGGTGAACATGGCAAGGCCAAGCAGCCCCATGCAGGATATAAAAATGGCAAGCGCCGCAAAACAATTCGACAGCCGGCCCACGATCACATCGCTGTCATACATCTTACGGTACTCGTCATCCGCAAAAAAATACGTGAAGGGGAACTGCGGATTCAGGTCAGCCGATATTTTCGACAACCCCATCAATACCCGCTGCGTATATTGGGGATCGACGCGCACAAGCGCATTGCCCCATGTCGACTTGTACATGCGGATAACCAGCGGGCGGATCGGCTCATGCAGATTGGTGAGGTGGAAGTTTTTGAGCACGCCGATTATATGGCCTTTCTGCCCCCACAGCTCCAGCGGTTGCCCCACAGGGTTTTTATAGTTAAAAATAGCCGCAGCCTCTTCGTTGACCAGGTAGTTGGCGCTGTCGGTAGGATAATCGCGGGAGAAATCGCGGCCGTCGACCAGCTGGAGACGCATCGCCGCCACGAAGTCATAACCGACGGCAGTGACCGCGAATTGCGCATTCCTGCCCGGCGCCTTGCCGGACCATTCCAGGCTGCCCGTGATATCGCGGCCAATATGGATGGGACGGTCCTGGATGGACGCAACCATTTTCACCCCCGGCAGCTGAGCCACCTTCTCACGGAAGACATCGAATTTCCCGCCCAACTCTCCTTCTATCGGCATATAGATAAGATTGTTCCGGTTATAGCCGATGTCGGCGGTCTGGACATAATTGATCTGCCGGACGACAACGATCGTCCCGATGATGAGAATGATGGAGAGGACGAACTGGAAGACGACAAGCCCCTTACGGAAAATGACGAAGCCACCCGTGAATTTGAGCGCCCCTTTAAGAACGCGCACCGGCTGGAGCCCGGATAGAAAGAGCGCGGGATAGAGACCCGCAAGGGTACCCGTAACAAGCACAAGGACGATCAGGCCGAAGTAAAAATTCGGAGAGGAAAATGGCAGCCGGATAGACTTCGTCGTCAGCTGATTGAATAACGGAAGGACAGCAGAGACGATCAGTAGGGCAACCATAGCGGCGATAGTCGTCAGAAGGATCGCTTCGATCAAAAATTGCCGCGTAAGAGAGCTGCGAGCAGCACCCGACACCTTGCGAATACCGATCTCCTTCGCGCGGCGGCCGCTGCGCGCCGTGGTCAGGTTCATAAAATTGATACAGGCAATAAATAAGATGAACATCGCCACAAGGCTAAAGAGTCGGATGTATTCGATACGACCGCCGGCCGGTTTACCATCGACAAAATTGCTATGCAGGTATACCTGGTTAAATGGCTGCATATTCAGGTCCAGGCGAAAGCCGGCAGTGAAACTATGGTTATAGGCGTCCAGGAAATGGTCCAGCTTACTGACCACCCGTGCCGGATCAGCGCCTGGCCTCAGCATGATGGCGGTGCTGGGGCTGTTGTTGTCCCAATTCTTAAGCCAGGCATTGTCTTCGAGATGAGCCATCCAGTTGATGACGAAATCAAATTTGAAACTGCTGTTATGGCCAACGTCAGCAAAAACCGCGGTGACGGTATAATTGCGCCGGTTCTCACATCGGATGGTCTCGCCGATGGCCGCGCGCGCGCTTCCAAAGAAGATACGCGCCATCTTTTCGGAGATCGCGATGGATTCGGGACTGTTCAGGGCAGACTGCGCGCTGCCTTCCAACAGCGGGTAGCTGAACATCTTGAAATAGTCGCTATCAGCATCAATCCCATCCATCTTCATTCTCTTGTTGCGCACCTCAAAATTGGTCCGCTCGTCGTCCATGATGGCGCTGCCGTACTGTATCTCGGGAACCTTCCGCTTTAGCTCTTGTACAAGCAGGCCGGGAGTCCAATAGCCCCCCACCCGGTTGCCATCGATCAGCTCGGTTTCATAGATCATGTAGATCCGGTGGACATCCTTATGCCAGCTGTCGGTGCCAAGCTCATCCGCGACCCAGAGTACGATGAGGAGACTGCAAGCCATGCCAAGGCCCAGGCCGAATATATTGATGAAAGAGAAAGCCTTGTTGTTCAACAGAGCCCGCCAGGCGACGAAAAAATAGTTTTTGAGCATGAGTTGACAATTTAACCCCTACCCATCCGCGAAAGGGATACCATTTCTCTAAATAATTGATTGTCTGAAAGTTGACAAACAACACCAATTTCCAACTGTCCGGATTTGCAACAATAGGTGTCCGTTCTCCATGCGTCGAATCCCCTTGCTGGTAACAACCCTGTTTTGACGATAGAAGCACTATCCCACGAGGCTGGGAAGGATGTGCAGGCCAGTAAAAAGGTTGAGCGACCCCTATAATGAAGAAAGCTCCGATAATTCGGAGCTTTTTCGTTCAGTGCGCGGGATGAGATTCGAACTGGGCTGATAATCAGTTGTTTACACTTGTCTGTGGGGCTAATATTTGCCAATTTATCTTTTCTGCACAAATAATTGTAAATCAATAAATAAGTGAATTTAGTATTACTATTTGATAATAATAGATGCTTAAAGTTATACTTTAAGATAAAAAATAAATCAAAAAGTATAACTTTGTGATTAAGTATTCATCAAATAGTAAAATTGGATGTTTGAACGCATTATCTATAGAGAGTTGATGGACCATCTATCCAAAAAGCAGATCACAGTGATAACTGGTATGCGCAGAGTAGGGAAAAGTACATCTGTAAAATACCTTTTGAAGCAAATAAAACATACCAACCTTATATATCTTGACTGTGAACGGGTGGAAATAAGGACAATGTTCAATAAATCCGACTATGAAAGTATAAAAGAAGACCTTGAATTAAGAGGTATTGATTTTTCTCAACCTTGCCTGATCGCTATTGATGAAATTCAACTGGTACACAACCTGCCTAGCGTAATTAAATATTTGTACGATACTTACCAGGTAAAATTTATTGTAACGGGATCAAGTTCTTATTACCTAAAAAACACTTTTTCAGAAAGCCTTGCAGGACGGAAGCGAATATTTGAAATGTATCCTCTGAGCTTTAAAGAATTTTTGCAATTTAAGCAAGTATGGACGGACAGCTACGAAAAGTATGCATGGGTTCCTTATAACAGCGCCTGGTACGATAAAGCAAAAGATTGGTACAAGGAATATATTTCTTATGGCGGCTTCCCTGAAATAGTTCTTGAACCTGAAAATGAAGATAAACAGGAATTGTTGCTTGATATTGTGAATTCTTATATAGAACTGGATGTAAAACTATTATCCGACTTTACAGTCAGTGAAGAGCTTTTCAAACTGGTAAAATTATTGGCCGCCCGAGCAGGTAACAAGATCGATTATACCAAGATCGGCAGTCTGTCAGCGA
>Ga0105239_10002252_pt1 | contig 24656 bp, 18 predicted proteins | sample KBSC44metaG_FD_92761 | JGI IMG/M metagenome (GOLD analysis project Ga0105239, IMG submission 92761) | Corn rhizosphere microbial communities from Kellogg Biological Station, Michigan, USA - KBS C4-4 metaG | ecosystem: Host-associated > Plants > Roots > Rhizosphere > Soil | place: Michigan, USA...
CACAACCCCATGATGCCCCAAAAGCCCCGGCCCGCGCGTCAGGCTCCCCTCTTGAGAGGGGCAGGGGTGTGTTTTCGAAGCCTGTGCCCCCTTATGAAGCACAATCTCATGATAACCAAAATGCCCCACAATGCTGTCACACTGAGGCTCTCGAAGTGCGACCGAAGCCCCTAACTTCGTATGAAGCAAAATCTCATGATGACCAAAAAGCCACCAATCACCCAAAAGCCACCTCTATGCCCCAACCCACCAATCACCCCACATCAATCATCGAAATAATCATCCCTCCCCAAAAACCACGAAACCCGAAAACCAATTCCGCACCCAAAATCCCGGGCTACAAGCCCGAAGGAGGCTTCCTAACCATTGACGATGAAATAGAAGGGCTAACCTATCTCCAAAAATACGCACCGTTAATATTTAACGGGGAATATGAAGCCCGCTTACAGCTGCTGAAAAAAATAAAAGAGGGGTTATTTGATGGTTAATAATAGGTTATGGAGGCAATCAATCCCTAATGACACATCATCCAACGCCACCAAAACCATCGACAAAAAAATAGAACACCTAAGCTACCTGGCCCGGCACCATCCCGAACTGCTTACACCCGAAGACAGCGCCCTGTCATAGACGCAGGAGAAAACGAAGGCCGGAATATTTGACGGCTGATATACCGGCTGCCCCGATATTTATATATAGATTTTCTATATGTTTTCCCGGTTGCTGTAGCTTGCTTAAGCTGAAAGCTTTACAAGTTATAGGTCCAAGTTACGCTGCGCTAAACTTGGACCAGATGAGGAAATAGATTTATGCTGAATTCTCAATAACTACCCCCCTCTCTGGCGCGAGAATGACGAGGAGGCCTCAAGCGCTCCCCCCTCTGGCGTGAGTATGTCGGGCAAAGGCCAAAAGCGCAAAGGCTACTCGTGCCACGCAGGACAGGTAGAGAACATGCATAACAACCATGCAGCCCGCTTGCAAAACAGGCGGGCTGCTTTATTTTATTAAAAAGCAGTTTGCCGGGCCAAAAGAAAACCTGTAGCTTTAAATTAAATGAGGAAATTCAAATTGGTTAAACTGCAAGTAATGTAAACCAGAGTGGCTTGGGCGTCACGAGAAGCCATTACGCACAGGCCGGGCCGTCATTCTCGTGCCAGAGGGGAACCTATATTAATTTGACAATTCCTTCTAGGACGGTCATCAATGATTTGGTTTGTTTTCCTTCAAAACAAAACTTTGAAACAACATCTAAATTTTCAGGATTGATTCCGATTTTAGTCTCATTATGCCTTTTATCATCTATTCGGATCAAAAAATCATTTTCAACTAACAACTTAATCATCATATTGAGCTTTATTCCATACTTATTAATCCGAGGATAATTGGGGCTTTCGTTCAGTAAATAGTCGGAAATTTTTTTGAATTGGCCGTTTTTGTAAAATATTTTAAAAAAATCATCCAGAAATAGAGCAGCTTTTGTAGCTAAAAGATTTAAATTAACCTGCCAATTTAAAAATGCATTATATACCGAGCTATCCTCGTCACAGTTAATAAAATTTTCTCTTGGGATGCAAATATCTTTTTGTGGAGAGCCTATGTTCCTTAAAATACATTGATTAAAATATGTTTTTTCAGTCAAATTACAATCCCAAAATTGATTGTAGTTTTCAAAAATACAGTTGTTGAACGTTAAAAATGAGAAATCAAAACGGATATTGTCTTCCAGGCTTGTAACATTTAATAATACAAACTTATCGATATGATTTGTCGATGTTGAAAATAGATCTTTTACCAATTGAGTATTATTACTCCGGTTGTTACCTTTAAATTTAATGTTAATCGCCAACCCTAAATTAAATAAGCCAGCTATCGCCCTTTTTAAAATAGAGACTTCTTCAACTTGGAAATCCTTTACCTGGTTTATAATATCACTCAATTTTACTAGATTATCTTCATCCCACTCAAAAGTCCTTTTGGTAATGTTTTTTATTGTATCAGAGCCATGGTATAATTTTTGCGATAATATCTTTATAGTATTGAAATCTATATTTGTTTTTTGATAGATATTTAAAAGGTTAGAGATAAAAAGACTCGTAAAGTAATTTTCAAAAAAATCATACCTGAAATTTAGCGTTTTTGCCTTGTTATTATAATTTAAAAATGGATGAGATTTAAAAGATTCTACAATATTCGTACTTATATCTTTTATAATTAAGGATTCTTTCAAATAGTCCTTAATATCAAAATCACGAAATATGCCTTGCTCTTTAACTGCCAAATGAATAAAGAAAGATATTTGCTTATCAACGTCTATCTGCTGAACACGTTTCACCTCTCTTTCGCATATGCGGCCAATTATATAATCTATCTTTATTTCTTTATTTAATATGTCTGACGAAAAAGCGCGGTCATTGAATAGTATCTCGTTTTTACTATTAACAATTTCCTTAATGATGTCAAGAACAAATGGATGATAGTAATAAGTTTTGTTTTCAGAAGGTAATTTAAAATCTTCAGAAATAGATAAAGCCCGCTTAATTTTATTTTCATCATTTTTAAAACTTTTTTCAAAAAAAGTTTTGGCCCTATTAAAATCGAACGGCATCAATTCGATAGTATAGATGAACTCATCTACTATATTTGTTGTATCCCAAAAATATGTTCTGGTTGTAATAACTATTTTGCTGTTGCCCAACCCAACATTTGATGAATTAATAGAATTAAAGAAATGATCTATGTCGAATGATATATTTTTAGATATTATTTCATCTAGGCCATCAATAATTAAAAGCAAATTGCCTGCGTCCAAATTGATAGAAAATAGTTCCTTATCTAAGGAAATTTCATTTGCTGTAGCAGCTTTATAGAAAGAAAAGAGGTCAATTTTCTTACCTAGCTTTTGTTGATGTATTAATTCTTCTTGAATTTCTGCAGAATCAATAAAGAGGACAAATCCTTTTTTATTTTTTTTATACAATGCTTGATAATAGTCTGAAATATATCTAGCAAAAGTGGTCTTGCCTATGCCTGCGGTCCCTTTGACAACGAGTATAGGGCTATCTATCATCTTTAGCCATTTCTCGATTTCTACTTTAGGTCGCGGTTGTTTGTTTGTTACTATAAACTCAGGCTGGGTGAAATTAGAAATATTAAGGTATTTATCGTCATCATCTTTATGCAAAGAGGCCGAGCTTAATTCAGTGATAAATTCGTCGATGTAAAAAATATTTCTTGGCTTAAACAGTTTTTCTATATTATTTAAGCGTCTTTCGTAAAAAACTTGATCCGGCTCAAAGGGAATGAACAGGATCATGTTTCGCTGCAAAATGCTTTTATATTTTTCCTTGAAGTAGGAAAATGTTCTAATCTGATTTATATCGTTATAAAGATAGAGATAATATGTTACCTCCTTTTTTACTTTATCATTTTCCCTAAGTAATGTAAACCCGATCTTATTTGATTTATCCTCATAATTTTCTAATTCGTCAACGTTGTTCGATTTTGAATATATATCGATAACTTTTTTAAATAAGTTATAGCCTTTGATTTCTTTTTCGAATAGCTTTTTCGAATCTTTAAGTTTCAAGATAAACTCGCCACAATCATGATTTTCGTCCATAAGCGGATGTCCTTGAGGCTGTTGAAGAACATTTGATTTAAAGCGTTCTTTAATGAACTCAATTAATGTACCAACCCTAATGTCTGTATCAGCGTTTCCCAAGAACATAATCATGGTTTCGCCAAAGAAACTATTTTCCCCAATACTACCGCAATAAGTCTCTTCTCTTCCAGATGTCAAAACCCAGCGCGATCTGTAGTTATCCAACGTGATATCTTGTATTGACTTTGTCTGGTTTGTAATTAACAGTGAAGTTGAAAAACAACAATCTGCAATTATGAAGATATGCTTTGCGGGTATTTTTTTAACAATTTGTAAGAGAGTTTCGTTCGCAAGCCACTTTGAATAATGTTCCTCGTCCGCATCAGACGGAATCCAATAACCTTGATTGGTAACTTTTCTCAATCCACCATGCCCAGAAAAGTAAATTACCAGATTTGAGTTTTTATCTAGTTCTAAAATATATTTTTCCAGCGCCTTCTGAATATTGATGTTTGTTGCGCTGCCATTTAGTAGTTCGACTACATTTTCTTCCTCGAAAAAATATTTTTCTAATAAAACATACTTTAAATCGGTTACATCTTTTACACATGTTGTAAGGTTGTTGCCGGGAGCATCAAATAAAGGATATTTGTCAATGCCGATCAAAAGCAAATGATTCATGATAATGGCAATAAGGTTTATAAAGATATTATTAAATTGGTGTAAAAATAATATAAAAGATTTAATGGAAAAAGGTTCTTTTATGTATGGCCGAATCAAGATGCTTTAAATGCGCTCTTGTTAGTAGCTTCAAACTATGGCCCACTGTCTGAACATCTGTGACCCCCGCTGTCCGTAGTTTCATAACTACGGATGCCTATGCCTGGAGACTGCGTCTCCTCCGATGTTTGCAATTTGCCGCGATACGATGTTAGGAGGGCATAATATATTACATGTCCGGTTAAATAAAAGTTCAAGTAAGCGCTCATTGAAAACGATTCAAGGAAAGTAATACCGAATGACTCTATACAAGATTGTACTAAGCCATCCCGAATTTGCCCCTAACAAAATTTTAAGTTCAATCGAATTGCTTGAAAACGCGCCGGGGAAGAACAGTAAAGTTATGTTAATTGTCAGATATTGGATCGTGCAAATTGTGATTATCCAAAACGCCATTCTAAGCCTAATTTTGGAATCTTGCTCTTGAAAGTCCCGTGGAGTTTCCTTTTTTCCTGTGTTCATGGGGATTAATAATTAAATAAAAATTATCAATCGAAAGAAGGAATATTTAAATGTACACAACCCGGCAAAAAAAGTATAATCGTCAGGAAATGTTTTATTAACAAATGTTTGTTGAAAATCTACTTTATCAACAATGGCAAATACAAACAACTATAAATCAACAAAATATAATGCGAAAATCCAATGGCGATGTGGAATATTTGCTTTAGCAGGTTAGCCTTTAGGAAAAAGCATCGGTTAAGCAAGTCCATTCCCCCATTCTGGTGCGAGAATGACGAGGTGGCCTGCAGCGCAAAGGCTTCCCATTCTGGCGCGAGAATGACGAGATGGCCTACAGCGCAAAGGCTTCTCGTGCCACGCAGGACAGGTAGAGAATATGCATAGCAACCATGCAGCCCGCTTGCAAAACAGGCGGGCTGCTTTATTTACAAGCAGTTTGCCGAGCCAATACAAAACTTGTAGCTTTAAACTAAATGAAGAAGCTGCAATTAGTAGGCCGCAAGTAATGTAAACCAGAATGGCTTGGGCGTCACCCTATCTGGCGCGAGAATTGGTGCGCCCAGCCTAAAGCGCAAAGGCTTCTCGTGCCGCGCAGGACAGGTAGAGAACATGCATAACTACCCATTCAGGCGCGAGAATGACGAGGTGGCTTAAAGCGTAAAGGCTTCTCGTGCCACGCAGGACAGATAGAGAACATGCATAATAACCGTGCAGCCTCGCTGTCCGTAGTTTCAAAACTACGGACGCCTATGCCTGGAGACTGCGTCTCCAAGTGCAAAGGTTACTCGCGCCCCGCTGTACATATCTGCAACTATATGAAACAGCCTCCCTTTGCGCGTCCCCATATTTTCCTACCTTTAAATAATCATCACGGCATTTTCGCCAAGTGTTGATAATACCAAATGAAAACTACATTTCTAAGTCTTATTCTTCTACTGCCAGTTTGTTGTAAGCTTAATGCGCAGGCTGTCCAGATAGGCGAAGTTTTCGATACCCGATATGATAGTCATGCTAAGGACATGCAGGTGCGCGGGCGGGTTAAAAAAATAACGGAGACACACCCTTCATACATATCTAAGTATAGTCATCCCAAAAACCCGGTGGATTTTACGTTGGTTTGGATTTTTAACACCGGTGGAAACTACCTGGAAACAGCGGAATACAGCGGCCGTGATGGGGCAAGGGTTGCCCGCAGCGTTTACAATTATGATAACAACGCACAGATGCTGAGTGTAATACATTACAACAGCCGTAGCGATGGTGAGACAGCAAGGCATATTTGCACGAGGGACGCGGCGCAAAATAGTGTACGGTCTGAATTTTATGTTACCGGGGTTAAGCAATCTTTTGTAAACACAATGAAGTTTTATAATAAGGAAGGGAAGGAGATAGAGCGGCAGATAAAAAATGGCGTGAAACCGGTGGAAATATTTAAATCGACCTACGATAAGAAGGGCAACTGCGTAGCGACGGACAATGACGGCTATAAAGCTGTGTACACCTACGATGAAAACAACCTGTTGACAGAGGTGAAAGGCTATGATAAAACTGGGAAATTATCTGCCCATAACTATTACAAATACAATAAGCAGGGCGATCGTATCGAATCAAAAGAGAGCACGCACGACGAACCGTTCGACACGACCACGATGTCTTATGTTTATGATTATAGCAATAATTGGGTCTCAAAAACAACGGCAAATAGCAATGGCAGTCCGGTTACTTTGACGCGGGTAATAGAATATTACTAAAAGCTGCTAGTGCTGGTGATTGTTACGAATATAAAAACCGGATATGACGATCTAGAATTAATCCCGCTGTCCGTAGTTTCAAAACTACGGACGCCTATGCCCGGAGACGGCGTCTCCACTAAGCCACATTTGAACGAGCCGTCTTGTCAGCGCTTGTCACAGTTTAAAGATAAAAAACGCACCCTTGCTACGTATATCAGCAAAAAACTATTTACCTGCGGGTTGAATCTTATCGTAGGTATAAACGTCATATTTTTGAAAGGGGATATTGATATGATTGCTGCGAAATGCTTCTGTAAGCGCAATGATCAGATCGCTTTTTACCGCATTTGACTCCGAAAGGTTCCTTACCCAGAAATAAATGCGGAGGTCTATCGCGCTGGCGCTAAACTGGTCATATTGAATAAGGTATGTCGGGTGTTTGGCCAGGCGCTCTTCCGCTTCCAGGATGGGCGTAACCACCTGTCGCACTTTTTGAAGGTCGGAATCATAGGCAATGCCTACAACAATCACGTTTCGTTTGCGGCCTCCGGCCAAAGTCCAGTTAGTTAAATGTGTGCTGAGCAGGTCGCCATTGGGCATTATAAGGTCCGCTCCGTCCCAGGTTGTGATAACGCTGCTGCGAAACCCGATTGATTTCATGGTGCCGCCCTGCCCGCCTATATCAACCACATCGCCCACATTCACCGGTTTTTCAAAGGCTATAATTAACCCGCTTACCAGGTTATTGACCAGGGTTTGTAAGCCAAAACCAATGCCCACTCCCAATGCGCCTAATACGATGGTTAGTTTATCGATAGGGATACCTGATGCTGCCAGGGCCAGGAATAAGCCGATACTTAAAATAGATATGCGTACCAGTAATAACCAGCTCCCGATACCTTGTGCAACCTGGCTGCCGGGCTTGTCGGATTTCTGCCCGTGATCTGCCGCAAAAAAAGATACGATGCGTGATATAATCACCGACACGCCCATTATTGCAATAAACAGCACCAGGTTATTTATGGTAAAAGTATAATCGCCTAATGTACGTTCAGTGCTGAAAAAATCCCGCAATGGGCGCGCAAACGACTCAAATGCAGAAAAATTCCGCCCGAAAAGAATGAGCCAGCCTGCAACCATTAAAACGTAGAGTAAAGCCGGTGCACGCTGCCCTATCTTATTAAAGTTGAGATAAAATAGCTTTTTATCCTGCTTTGTATAAACATTGTACGCCAGTAAAAGTCCTTCGTTAATCAGCCGTACTATCCAAAGAAAAACGATGGCCCCCACTACGTTCATGAAACCACCAATCAGCAGCGATTTGGCCAGGTTGTACCTGCCAAACAGGTTAGCCATTACCGAACATAATTCTAATACAGCAGCCAGGCCTATGGAGTAAACTATCCATTTTTCACGAAGCTCTTCCCGCCGCCCTTTGCATAAAACGATGACGCTGGCAGCAAGGCCTATCGCTGCGATCAAAAGCATGAGCCACCTTTCAGCGCGTGAAGCCTGCAGAATAAGGTTATCGAAGGATGATATGATAAATAGTAACAGCATAGCCAGCCACACCTTCATCCAGTAGGGGCTAATGAATTTTCTGAACAGTATGCTTAAACAAATACCCGAGACCAGCCCCAATATGACATTAACAATAAAAGGCGGTGAGTAAAATAAAAATTGATACAGATTAATTACGATAAGGATAGCCGAAAGCGCCGGGTAGCGTAATACCAGCCGGCCGTCTAAACTGTCGGCCTCCGGATTTTTTTCGACATAAATGCTTTTCAGGGAACGCAGGTAGATAAAGGCTACGATGACGAGCAAAAACATCGGCGCTAATTTTCCTTTGTTATTTTCAAAAAAGAAAGCGGACGTAAGTATGGCTTTATTTTCCGATTGGCGAAGGATTTCGCTGAAAGGGCGTGAATAGCCGTCTGCGGCCCAAATGTCAGGAAATTCGCGTTTAAATGCATTGTTGGCCAGCTCGCTTTGGTTGCGGGTAATTTCGTCAAGGCTCGATTGCAATTTGAAAATGGTCAGATTTACATCATTCAATAAAGTAAGCACATTGCCGCTTGCCTGCTTTAATACACTGTCTACCGGGTGTGCTTCATAAGCTACAACCACCAGTTGCCGCATGTATTTTTTTAACCCTATAGAATCTTTTGGAAATTTAAAAATTGCGGGGGCGGCAAGCAACGAATCCATTTGATACCGGAAGGTATTTAGCTGATACTGGTAAAGGTCCAGCTTTGCTTTCCTGGCAAAGGCTTTTTTTAATAATTCGTTTAAAATATTGCCGGTCGCGGTTAAATTCCTGAAGGTTTGCGCTGTTCCTTTATTGGTAAAAACGCCATCTCCGGCGGCTATATAATCCCGCTCTATCGATTTTAATTCGCCAATTACACCTGCGGTATCTACACCGTGATTGAGAAATATCTTCGCCTTCTGCGTATTTTTCTTTATTTCTTCCAGCGCCTTTTTCTGGTCGAGGGTCGCTTTATCCGTATGAAAATCATCCAGGCTTTGTTGGGCCTCGCGTTTGGCAAAAGCCTGCATGCGTGCAACAAAATCAAGTTTGGCGCTATCTGTTTTTCGCTTTGCGGTATCTTTAGTTTGCGCGGATGCGCAAGGGCTAAATAAACAAAAAACAACCGTTAGAGCAATTAGGGTTAACCTGAATGTCTTCATCAAAAATGCGTCCTCCGTTATAAAGATAAATATTCAAAACCTAAAAGCAATCGGGTACCGCCCGGTCCGGCGGCCGGTTTACAAGGTGCTATTCCTGGTATGAAAGCAACAGCGTGAACGCCGTTTACTTCGAAAGGCAATCCGTTTTCTCTTTGGTTTTTGCCAGTAATGGCTCTGCGGAGTTTTTTGTGATTTCCTGGCAGGTAATTTTGTTCACATAGCCGCTTTGCGTGCTTACCACGCTTACATAATTTGCCTGGCCTTCAACCACTGTTATTGTTAACGGCGTCGATTTTTTTCCGTTAGATATGCCGCCGCTGGAAACACTTACCGTGTGTGTGCCGGCACTTAAATCGTGAATGGAATACAATTTATTTTTCATCTTGCAAACCAGCTGGCCATCTACATAAAATCGGTAATTAACAGCCGACCCGGTATAACCCGTGGCGCGGATTAAATAAACCTGGCCTGTTTTGGTTTGGGCAAAAGTGTTTAAAGAAAAAAGCAGAAAGAATGTTAGAAAAGCAGACGTTTTAATTGTTTTCATAGGTTTCGTTTTAAGTCTAAGTCAGGGAATAACTACTTTATGTTTCTCTAATAATAACTAGATAAGTTATATAGAAGTTTTACTGAAATTTTAAACTAAAATAAAATATTTTTAGCGACAGGCAAAACATTTCTTAATAGCCACAATATTCTGCCTCCCTTGCGCAGATAACGGCCCTCTCTGGCCAAAGTTTAGCAAAGCGTAGCTTCCATTTATAACCTAACAAGCATTCTGCTTACGAAACCGAAGCTCCTTATCCATTTTAACAAAATGGGCAGAAAATAAAACCGCCGCCTGCAGTAATTGCAGGCAGCGGCCCTCTTTTTCATATCAACAATAAATATTATTAGTGGTCGTGTCCATGTCCATGCCCTTTATCGCCATGGCCTCTATCGCCACGATCGTGGTCATCATGATCCCGGCCGCGGTCACCATGTTCGCGCTGACCGTAATGGTTGCCATTATCATGCCAGTGGTTACGGTAACGTTCATCGCGGCTTTCGCGGATTATCGCCTGGTCATGGCGGCCCCTGTAGTTGGCATACCTGGTGCGGTAAACATCGTGGCGCTCCCAGGGGTTACGGTCGTTCACTACAACTTTGTAGCCGTGGTAACGGTCGTAGCTCCTATACCTGACCGGTAAATAGGTGCGGTGCACCCAAACGTTGTTTTCCAGGTAAACATACCTGTGCGCAGGCACATCATAATAAGTATCAATATCGGGCATATAATAATACGAGGCGTGGTCGTACCCAACCGGGCCCCAATCAGGCTGACTGCCAATGTTTAAACCTAAGCTCACACTAACCTGCGCTTCGGCTTTATGTACAAATACACAACTGAATAATATAGCTGCGGCAAAAAATAACTTTTTCATAATAATAGTGTTTTAGTTGTTCCCAGTTTATTCCCGGTTTTTTGTTAATAATACTGCCGGTAATAATATTGTTTTGAATGATAGACAATAGTTATAGCGAATAGTTTAAATTATTTTTTTGATGGATAATATGTGGTTGCAGAAAAACCATGTATTTGGCCACGTACAACAAGCGGGACGCTTGCGGCAGTGAAAGAGCGAAAATGACGAAAGACCTCTACCGCTCAATCATCCCATAAAACCCATCCCGGTAGCTATCCCCCACGGGTATAACCGCATCCCCAACAAATATCCTTCCTCGCTCAACGGAGCTGATGTGTCTTAGCGAAACGATATATGATTTATGCACCCTCACAAATTCTGCCGCGGGCAACTGTTCTTCCAGCTTTTTAAGGGGCTGCAAGCTCATTACGCGTCCGGCGGTGGTATGCAGCGATACGTAGTTCTGCAGGGCTTCGATGTATTGAATATCCACCAGGTTGAGCTTCTGGATGCGGTGCTCGGTTTTTACAAACAGGTACTCCTGCTTCGACTGGCTCACCATGACATGTTGGGCCGCATCACCGGCTTTTCCGGCAACTGCGCTAAGCGCCTTTTCGGCGGCGCGGTAAAAGCGATCGAAGGCGATGGGCTTCAGTAGGTAATCAACAACATCGTGTTCGTAGCCGTCCAGGGCGTATTCGGCGTAGGCGGTGGTAAGCACAATTTTGCATTGGCGACCGGCAATTTTTATGAACTGCATGCCGGTAAGCTCAGGCATTTGTATATCAAGGAACACCAGGTCGATAGGTTGTTCGCGGATAATGCTGAGGCCTTCGAGCGGGTTGGTGGTGGTGGCGGCTAGCTCCAGGAAGGGCACCTTGCGCGCATAGTCGGCCAGCACGTCGATGGCGAGGGGTTTATCGTCTATAATGAGGCACCGTAGTTTCATAGCAGCTGCAGCGTTAAAGTTACGGTATAAAATTCAGGCGCATCGTCAATAATGAGGCTATGGCGACCGGGGTACATCAGTTCCAGCCTGCGCCGCACATTGCTGAGGCCGATGCCGGGCGTTTTGTCCTTCTGGTGCCGGTTCTTTTTGTTACGCACGCTGAATTTAATAGCGGCATCGGTAGCGAACAGGTGTATATCCACAGGGTTTTCAGGCTCGGACAGCAGGCCGTGCTTAAAGGCATTCTCCACAAAAGCAATGAGTAACAGGGTGGCAATTTGCTGTGCGCCGACGTATCCCTCAATGCTGAAATTAATACAGGCGGCACCCTTGGTGCTGATGCGCTGCAGCTCCACCACATTCTCCAGGTATTTCACCTCGCTTTGCAGGGGCATGGTGTCGGCGCCGCCCTCGCGCAGCATATACCGTAATATGTCCGACAGCTTCAGCAAGGCCACCGGCGCCTGTTCCGACTGCTGGTACGTGAGCGAATAAATATCGTTAATGCTATTAAACAAAAAATGCGGGTTCAGCTGCGAGCGCAGAAAGGTAAGCTCCGCGGCAGATTTTTCTTTTTCCAGCGCCTGCTGCCGGTGCCGGGTGCGGTACCAGTCGGTTATGAAAAAGTACATCAACCCGTACACAAAATAGCTGGGCATGTAGTACATCGCAATGTTGGACACATAGCGGCCAACAGGCCAAACATTGCCCCTGTAGTTGTCGAAACCCAGCACGGGCTTAAAAAAGTAATATTCGATGCAATAGCGGTACAGCACTATCGCTGCCAGCGTTGCTACAGCCAGTAAAAGGGCCTTAAGGTATTTTTTTCGCGCCAGCAGCGGGGCTACCAGCAAGCTTGCACTGTAAAAGCAGGCAAGTGCAATTACGATATAGCACACTTCGATGGTGGCGTATTTACCAAACAATCCCAGGCTGACCGGCACGGATCGGTGCCCGGTAAGTATACCGCGCGAAACGGAATTCCAAATATTGTTTGCCGTAAACAACACCCAGAAAGCCACATGCAGCAGCACAACATACTTGCGTTTCATGCCCTAAAGATAGTACAGGTTTGCCGCTTGGGACTATCTAAATACATGAATGCCGGTTTTTTAATGATGAACGGGCAGGCGGGAGGTATGGTGTGTGTTTGGCGGATACGTCAGGGAAATTAGGCGGTTGGTCAATCGGGTTTGGTGCGGGTGAGGGGAATGGGGGATGTTTGTGGGGGGGGACTTGAATAGTTATGCAGGGTGTTACCGTGCGCTGGCATATACGACCCTTTCAGAGGCGTTACATTAAGGTAGAACCTAAAAGAAAATACCCTGAAAAGGTTAAATCCGTCAGCGCAGGGTATCACCCTGCGTTAAATGCGATTACGCGAATAAAAATTAAATACCAACCCAACCATACAACATGAAAAAATTATTATTCCTCCTCCTCATCACCCTGCTGCCTTTCACGGCCATCTGCCAGCAGCAGTTAAAAGTAACCGTTCACCCCGGCGTGGAGCTGTTTACCATTATTCAAATTTTGGCCGATAAATACCCGCAGCCCAATGTTTCCCTTTACACCAAAGAAGCCCTGGACTACTTCGGCAAATACAAAGACCATCCCGCGGTAAAAAAGGTGGCCTCGTTCGATAAAACCTATACCGACCTGGTAGAGCTGGGCTGGTGCATGAGCGATTTCCCCAATATTAAAATCTACGAGCCCGCCGAGCTGAGCTGGTATAAAATGTACGGTAAAGAAAACGTGCTGGAGTACATAAAGCTTTGTAAAGATTTTTTTAACGATACGCATTTCTGGGAGTTTTTCCAGGCGCACCAGGCCCGCTACAACAAATGGGGCAACGAACTGAAAGCCAAGGTAGATTCCGGTAAGCTGATAGAAAAGCTGCAGGATTTTTATAAATACGACAGCAACGTAAGCTGGTTCATCTGCATCGACCCGCTGAACAGCTGGGGCTCGCATGCCATCATGACCAAAACGCTTAACCCCCAGTTCAGCAACTGGTTGGTGTACAATACGGGTTATTTTGGTAATAACGCAAGCTTAGCTAAAGACCCGGTATTTGAGTTCCGCGGGTTTGAGAACCTGGTTTGGCACGAGGGAAGTCATGTTTACATCAACGGACTGCTGAAGAAATACGAGAAGGAGATTGCCAATTTGAGCTACTTGTTTAATAAGGACGACGAAGGCATGCAGCGTAACCAAATCAGCAATTGGGCCTATTGTTTTGATGAAAATGTGGTGCGCTCGGTAACGGCGGCGCTGTACTATAAATACCGTACGCCAAGAGCCTACAAGCGCCAGGTAGCCAAAGAAACCGCCAACGATTTTATTTATGTAGATGATTTGGCGCCGTTTATTTACGATAATTATCTTAACTCCAACAAGTATAAAACCTTTGCCGATTTTTTCCCTGAGATTATCAAATTCCTGCAAACTAAATATCCTAACAAAGCCTAAATCCTTTTTTAAAGTCTCCCCTACCGGGGGAGATTTAGAGGGGGCTTAATGCAAAAACTTAATATGATGTTATGAAGAAGCTATTTTTATTGCTGCTGATTTTACCTGCAATCGTCCACGCCCAAAAACGGGATTACTTCGCTATGGCAGATTCCTGCATGAAGCTGAAAGACTATACCTGTGCCGCCGCAAACTATGAAGAATATTTGAAGACTGACCCGGAATCGAACGGAGTAGCGCACCGCCTGGCAAAAGCATGGGCCCTGGCCGGCGACAAAGAGAAAACATTTAAGGCGCTGGATATCTACGTAAAAAACAACGCCGCTAACAATTATACGTTCTTTAGCGACGAACTAATTAAAGACAAAACCTTTGATTTTATAAAGGATGACCGCCGGTGGATAGATATGATAGCATCCGTGCAAAAAGAAGAGGCCAAAGCCCGTGCGCAGGAGAAAAAGGAACTGGACGATGCCAAAACCGGCTGGAAAACCTTTGAGACCGCCATGGATGTATGGCCGCAATTGAACGGGATAAGCATGGCAGGCGATTTTTACACAAAGCTGAAGACAGTGCTGGTCTACAAATCTCCCGCGCCTTATTTAAAGGATGGCGGCGTAGTAATGTACATCCGCGTAGATACTACCGACGTGCCGTTTTACGTAAAAGTGCCGGCAAATTATAACCCTGCAGTTGCGAGTCCGGCGCTGGTGGCGCTGCATGGTGCGGTTAGGGTTAATGTGGGTTACGGGCCACCGGCCTGGCTACCGAAAGCTTATAGTATCACCAGTCCGCACATCCCGGAATATTCGGGTAACTACATCAGCATTTACCCGCTGGGCACCAAGTTCATCAACTGGATGACCACCGAAAGCGGCTTCGATATGGTGAACAATATTGTAATGCATTTAAAGGCCTTTTTAAATATCGATGATAACCGTGTTGAGCTTATCGGCCACTCCAACGGGGCGACAGGCGTGTTTACCTATCTCGTTAAATCACCTACCTTATATGCCGGGTTTTATGGGATGAATACCCAACCTAAGGTCTACATCGGCGGCACCTTCCTGCAAAATGGCATCACGCGTCATTTCTATAATTTCGCTACGGATAAGGATTATTACTACCCGCCGCAAGCGGTTAAAACTATCGACAGCCTGGCAAATTCCCTTGGCATAAGCTGGCATACGGAGTTGAATAAAGGCTACCCGCACTGGTTCCCATCCCTGCCGGAAGCCAAAGCACCAATGGCTAAGCTATTTGCAGATATGTCTGCCCGTGTGCGTAACCCGTATCCTAAAGAGATTTACTTTGAGACGGACAACATTAAGTATGGTGTCTCCGATTGGATAACCATAACCGCCATTGATACGCTGTCCGCCAAGTCCGCCTGGCAAACCGACCCCAACTTTAAAATAGACGAATGGCTGGATAACAACGATTTCAACAAAAAGATATACCGCCCGACCTTGGCGTTCGATTACCCGCATAAATCCGGCGCTGTGAAGGCCAGGAGGGAAGGTAATAACATTTATGTGGAGACCAGCGATGTAGCCACATTTTCCATCAAGCTAAACCGCGAAATGGTAGACTATAAGCAACCCGTAAATGTATTTGTAAACGGCAAAAAGATGTTCTCAAAAATGATAAAACCGGATAAGCAGTTTACCTTATCAGGCTTTGAAAAGGAATTGGACAGGAAGGTGATTTGGGAAAATGAGTTAAGGTTTTAATCGCTGCCGCGAGTTTAGTCCGCAGGACGTAACTCGTGGTGCGGCATGGTGTAAGCTTTCAGCTTACGGAGCAAGATGTTTTAAAGCGTCAATCGGAACATGACAGGCATTGTGCTGTGAAGTTGAAAGCTTCGGCCATGCTATACCACGAGTTACGCTGCGCTAAACTCGCGGCAGCAAGTCATATATCTACCCAAACAACAACCCAAACACCTCCTCAATGTTACTCACCATTTTCACATCAATTTTATAGCGCGACAAATCCATTTTCTTTTTATCATGTGCGGCGGATGGCATATTGTATTTAGAGATGAATATCTGCTCGAAACCAAGCTTCTGCGCTTCGGCAATTCGCTGCTCCACGCGGTTTACGGCACGGATTTCGCCGGAAAGCCCTATTTCGCCCGCAAAGCAGGTTTTGGCCGATATGGGAATGTCTTCATGAGAAGATATAATTGCAGCCGCAAGTCCTAAGTCAATCGCCGGGTCTTCCACGCGGATGCCGCCGGTGATATTCAGGAACACATCCTTTGCGGCCAGCTTAAAGCCGCAGCGCTTTTCGAGCACGGCCAGCAGCATATTCATACGTTTGGTATCAAAGCCGGTAGCCGTACGCTGCGGCGTTCCATATGCGGATGTGCTCACCAGTGCCTGGGTCTCTATCAACATGGGGCGCATACCTTCCAGCGTGGCAGATATGGTAATGCCGCTCAATGGTTCATCCCGCTGCGATAATAATATTTCGGATGGATTGGAAACCTCGCGTAGCCCTTCCCCCAGCATTTCATAAATACCCAGCTCGGACGATGAGCCGAACCTGTTTTTTATGGTGCGCAATATGCGGTATACGTGGTGGCGATCGCCCTCAAACTGCAAAACGGTATCTACCATGTGCTCCAATATCTTCGGACCAGCTATCGAACCATCCTTGGTAATGTGTCCAATCAAAAATACCGGCGTCGAGCTTTCCTTGGCAAAACGCAACAGTTCGGCAGTACACTCCCGCACCTGCGACACGCAGCCCGGAGTAGATTCAATGTGCGATGAATGCAGGGTTTGTATAGAGTCAATCACCACCAAATCCGGCTCCAGCTCCTCTATCTGTTTAAATATGTTTTGGGTAGATGTTTCCGTTAAAATGAAAGCCCCCCGGCCGGTTCCTTCTACTCCCCCTTTAGGGGGTTGGGGGGCTGCCATCCGCTCCGCCCTCATTTTTATCTGGTGCTCGCTTTCCTCGCCGGAAACATACAGCACCTTCAGGTTAGGCATATTCAGCGCCAATTGCAGCATCAGGGTAGATTTGCCAATACCCGGCTCACCACCAATCAGCACCAGCGAGCCTGGGACAATACCCCCACCCAGTACGCGGTTAAATTCTGCATCGGGTGTCAATAACCGCGATTCTTCCGAAAATACAATGTCGGCAACCGCTACAGGCTTGTTGGCCCGCTGCTGTGTGGTTGAGGCTGCAACCTTCCAGTTGGGCACGGATGTGTTGGGTTTTTCAATAACTTCCTCAACAAAGGTATTCCACTGTGCACATGCGGGGCATTTACCAAGCCATTTGGCCGCTTCGTAACCGCAGCTCTGACAGAAATATGCAACTTTTAATTTGGCCATTGTTGGATGTGCGGATTATTGATGTGCGAATGTGCGGATTTTTTCTTTTGCGACACAAATATACTAATTATATTAGCATTCGCAATCGCACGCGATGTGTCATTTCGACGAGGAACGAGGAGAACTATCTCTTGAGCGGGCTGTGAATTGCACGAGCGAGCGAAAAAACCTTTTACGCCGGACTTGCACGCGGACAGTCGCGGGCATAAGTTTTCTCACTGTCGTTCGAAATGACTGAGGGGGATAAGCCATCTTACACCAACTTATCCGGCGTAATCGGTAATTCGCGTACACGCTTTCCGGTAGCATTATAAACCGCGTTGGCTACGGCAGCGGCTACACCTATAGTGGCTATTTCGCCCATGCCTTTGGCGCCAACGGGGGTTAATATGTTATCGGCCTTGTTAACGAAGTAGGCTTCCACCTGGGGGATGTCGGCCTGGATGGGTACATGGTAATCGGCAAAATTATTGTTTACCAGGCGGCCATACCGGTGATCGATGACGGCTTCTTCCATCAATGCCATGCCTATCCCCATGATGGTGCCACCAATCATCTGGCTGCGGGCGGTTTTGGGGCTCAATATCTGCCCGGCATCAGCAACAGAAATTGCTTTGTCTATTTTAACTACACCGGTTGTGGGATGTACCAGCACCCGCATAAAGTGCACCGACCATGAGTACATGGAATACTTTCCCTGCTCCGGGCCGCCTTTTGAAGTAGTGGTCACTTCCAGCTTGTCCAGGTTTTGCTGTTTTAGTATTTGTGTATAGTTCGTTGGCTCTACGCTTCCGGCTATTGCTTTAAATTTTTCTTTAAGCTCAACGCAGGCATCGTGCACGGCAGAACCCACCGTAGCAGCAATCTGCGAACCGCCTTGTGTGGGTGATGGCGGCAACGAGGAATCGCCCAAAACTATTTTAATCTTTTCGGCCGGCATACCCATTACTTCGGCAGCTACGGAAGTCATGGCGGTGCCCGTTCCCGGGCCTATATCTGTAACTGCAGTCTGCAACATCAACGTACCATCGGCCAGCATGCTTGCCATAACGGTGGCCGAGCTGCGGTGCGCGCCGAACATACCAGCCCCCATTCCGTATCCTACCATCCAGCCATTTTGCATTACTGCGCCGGGCCTGGGGTTACGCTCTGTCCAGCCAATTTTTTCTGCGCCAATTTTATAGGCCTCGGCCAGAAACTTACTCGAATAGGGTTTATTGTTCGATGGGTCGGTGTCTGCATAATTGCGCATACGCAGCTCGATGGGGTCGATGTTTAGGGCGTACGACAGCTCATCCATCGCCGATTCCAGCGCAAAAGCGCCCGTGGCCTCGCCTGGTCCGCGCATGGGCGTAGGCGTATTTACATTAAGCGATACCAGCTTATAACGGGTATTGATATTCGGGCAGGCGTACATCAGCTGACTGATATTTACCACTCCCTCAGTAAAATCTTCATAAACCGACGACTGGCCCGTCGCCTCATGCGTAATGCCGGTAAGCTTACCGTCGGCGCCGGCGCCCAGGCTAACCTTTTGCCAGGTAAACGGGCGATACCCAACAGACGTAAACATATCTGCCCTGCTTAAAACCAGCTTAACCGGCTTGCCCACCACCTTCGCGGCCAGCACGGCGGCTATCTCATGCGGCCAGGTTCGCAATGCAGCACCAAATGCCCCGCCAACAAAAGGAGCTGTTACCTGTACGTTATCCGGCGGCAGCTTAAATGCCTGTGCAATGCTTCTCTGGCTTGATTTTACGCCCTGTGTTTTGGTATAAATGCTTACTTTATCATCCGCCACCCAGCGCGCAATTATAGCATGCAGCTCCATCGGGTTATGCACTTCGGTTGGGATGATATATTCCGCATTAATTTTAACCTGGGCCGACTGCCAGGCATCAACTTGTCCCTTAGAAAAGTTTTTGTCTTCTTTTTGTGTCGAAAAGCCTTTGTCGAGGCTGGCGAGCAGGTTGGTTTGGTGGGTTTCGGTATCATAAACGGCCGTAACCAGCGTGGCAGCAAAAAGGGCCCGCTCAAACGTATCGGCTACTACCAGCGCAACAGGCTGGCCATTAAAATAAACCTGGTTGTTGTAAAATATTTTGAGCGGGCCTTTTGGCGATGGATTATCCACCTGGTAACCCGGAATTTTTGGCGCATTAAAGCAGGTAAGTACAGACAATACTCCCGGCGCATTTTCAGCTTTTTTTGTGTCGATAGACTTGATGGCTCCTTTTGTAACAGTGCTGCCCACCAGTACACCGTACACCAATCCTTTTACATTATATTCTGCCGAATATTTAGCTTTCCCGGTAACTTTCAATCGGCCATCAACGCGGCTGAGGGCTTTGGGGTCATTGGCTATTAATGTGTCATTGCTGCTGCTTACCACCTTCTCTGTGACTTTCATAACATTCCAAATTACAACATTTCAACTTTCCAATGCATTTTCAGTCCCCATCAGCTTATCCGGAGTTATCGGCAATGCTCTTACACGCTTGCCTGTGGCGTTATATACCGCATTGGCAATGGCCGGCGCCATACCGATCAAAGCAATTTCGGCCATGCCTTTAGCACCCATCGGGTTAATGTAAGGGTCGGGCTTATTTACAAACAGGGCTTCTATCTGCGGAATGTCGGCATTAACGGGCAAATGGTAATCGGCAAAGTTGTTGTTTACCAGCTTGCCGTAGCGATGGTCAATCACCACTTCTTCCATCAAAGCCATACCGATGCCGCCAATTGCACCACCAATTATCTGGCTGCGGGCAGTTTTGGGGCTAACAATGTGGCCGCAATCTGCTACGCATACTGCTTTATCTATCTTAACTACCCCTGTTGCAGGGTGCACCAAAACCCTCACAAAATGCACCGACCACGCGTTCATTACATACTTATCGCGTTCCGCGCCACCGCTGGTGGTACTGGTAACTTCCAGCTTTGGCAGGTCATGTTGTTTTAAGATGGCTGCGTAATCCGGCTTATCCGTTCCGCCATTGCCTGTCAGTTTTTGAAAGTTTTCCTTTAAGTCGGTACAGGCCTGGTAAACGGCGGAGCCCACGGAGGATGTAGTACCCGAACCACCCTGGCTTGGCGCAAGCGGGAGCGACGAGTCGCCCATATCAAATTTTATCTTTTCGGGGGATATGCCCATCACTTCCGAAGCAATGGTAACTATCATTGTACCGGTACCCGGGCCGATATCGCTCACTGCAGTTTGTACCAGTAAAGTGCCGTCATCCTTCATCACAACGCGTGCTGCAGCCTTATCGCGGTAAGCGCCGAACATGCCGCCGCCCATGCCATAGCCTACCAACCACCCGTTCTCAGTAGCGCTCCCCGGCTTGCTTTTACGTGCGCTCCAGCCAATGCCGTCAGCGCCTAATTTGTAAGCCTCCTTTAAATATTTGCTCGAAAATGGTTTACCGCTCTCCGGGTCGGTATCGGCGTGATTGATAATGCGCAGCTCCACCGGGTCGATATTCAGCTGGTACGATAGCTCATCCAATGCAGATTCCAGTGCAAAAGAACCCGTTGCTTCACCAGGCCCGCGCATCCATGTAGGCGAGCCGATATCCAGCGCACTAAGCTTATAAACGGTATCTACATTCGGGCAGGCATAAGTGGCGCGACTAACACCTATCGGTCCCTCATTAAAATCTTCGTAAGTGGATGTTTGGCCGATAGCCTCATGGGTTATGCCAACCAGCTTGCCATCGGCGGTGGCGCCAATACCTACCTTTTGCCAGGTATGCGGGCGGTAGCCTACCGAAGTAAACATATCCGCGCGACCAAGCACAACTTTAACAGGGCGCTTAACCACTTTGGCGGCTATGATAGCAGCCACCTCGTGCGGCCAAACCTGCAAAGCGCTGCCGAATGCCCCGCCCACAAATTTTGAATTGACCTGTATGTTTTCCTTAGGCAGCTTAAATATATTGGCAATGCCGTCCTGCGTATCCTGTACGCCCTGGGTTTTTGTCCATACGGTCAGCTTATTGTCCGCCTCCCATTTGGCCACTATAGCGTGCAGTTCCATCGGGCTATGCACTTCCGAGGGGATAATATATTCTTCCTGCAACTTAAACGGCGCGGTACGCCACGCATCCGCTTCGCCGCGTTTGCTGGTGCCATCGCCTTCGGGTGCGAAGGACTTGTGCGTGTTATCTATTAATTTTGTGTGATGCTCGTCTTTGCTATATTGTGCCTTAAATAACGATGCGGCATACAGCGCCCGCTCAAAAGTATCGGCAATAACAATGGCAATGGGCTGCCCGTTAAACAAAATCTTATTGTTATAAAAAAGCTTATAGGTACCCTTTTCCGGCTCCTTTTTGCCAGGCTCAACCTGGTAGCCGGCAATTTTCGGGCAGTTTTGGTAAGTAATTACTGATAATACGCCCGGCGCACGTTCAGCAGCCTTGCTGTCGATAGATGCAATAGTTCCTTTGGCAATTGTGCTGCCTACCAATACGCCATAAACCATCCCAGCTGGCGTAAACTCCGCCGAATAACGGGCAGCGCCGGTAACTTTCAGCCGGCCGTCTATGCGGCTCAGGCCTTTGGTGGATTGGTTACTCCTGGTATCGTTCATTGGTTCACTGGTTCTTTAGTTTATTGGTGGGTTGCCTGATAATTCATGACGGGTAATTAACCTTTACAACTATTACAACATCTACAACTACTACAACCCTCAAACAATCCCCGCCGCATGTTTCAGCGCTTCGGTAATTGCCGCCGGGCCAAGCTTCAATTTAAATTGATTATTTTCATACGCCTTAGCGCCTTGCATTGCTATTTGTGCCGCCAGCTTAAAGCTGTCTTCATTTGCCGGTTTGCCAACCAGCGCTTTTTCGGCATCATATAGCCTCCAGGGTTTATGCGCAACGCCTCCCATAGCAAGGCGTGCAGCTTTTATAGTTCCCCCGTCTATTTCCAAAGCCGCAGCTACCGAAACCAGCGCAAAGGCGTACGATTGCCTGTCGCGTATTTTAAGGTAATAGCTGTTTTTGGCGAAGTTGTTATGGCTGATGGTAACGCCGGTTATCAGCTCTCCATCGGCCAGCGTGTTGTCTTTTTCGGGATTATCGCCTGGTAAACGATGAAAGTCGGTAAACGGAATTACGCGCTCGCCTTTGCGGCTGCTCACAATAACATGGGCATCTAAAGCTGCTAAAGCCACGCACATATCGCTTGGATGCACGGCTATGCATTTATCAGTCGTACCAAAAATAGCGTGCATCCTGTTATATCCGCCTATTGCGCCGCAGCCGCTGCCGGGCATGCGCTTATTACAGGGCATGGTAGTATCGTAAAAATAGGCACACCGGGTGCGCTGCATCATATTACCGCCAACCGTCGCCATGTTACGCAGCTGCGGCGATGCCCCTGCTTTTAACGCCATAGCCAGCAAGGGTTGCTGCTCCAGCACAAGGGCGCTTTCCGAAACAGTGCTGTTTAACGCTAATGCGCCAATATGCAGATGCCCTAATTTATTTATGCTGATACTTTTTAGTGGCAGGTTGTTAATATCCACCAGCTTATCGGGCGTAGCAACGCCCCGTTTCATCAGGTCGACAAGATTGGTGCCACCTGCTATAATTTTTGTGCCTGGCTTGGCAATTGCCTCAACGGCGCTTTGCTGGGTCACCGCCCGCGTATATTGAAAAGGCTTCATACTTGTAACCCTCCTTCCTTCACTTCCTGTATGGCATTCACAATATTGGGATATGCACCGCAGCGGCAGATGTTCCCGCTCATATACTCGCGTATTTCCATTTCTGAATTGGCATGCCCTTCGCGTATGCAAGCAACAGCCGACATGATTTGCCCCGGCGTACAATACCCGCACTGAAAGCCATCGTGTTTGATAAATGCTTCCTGCATCGGGTGCAGCTCATCGCCTTTGGCAAGACCTTCGATAGTGGTTATCTTTTTGCCGCTGGCCATTACGCCAAGGGTAAGGCAACTGTTCACGCGCCTGCCATCCACATGCACCGTGCATGCGCCGCATTGGCCATGGTCGCAGCCCTTTTTGGTGCCGGTAAGGTCTAACTGTTCGCGTAATATATCCAGCAAAGTCGCGCGCGGTTCAACAGAAAGATTGTGCATTGTGCCGTTTACCTCCAGTTTTACGGGCATTTTTTCAAAGGCTTCCGCAAATTTTTCGTCGGCGCGCGCCTCTGCCGCTTTAACTGCCGTTGCCGGCGTTAATGCGATAGCGGTTAAAAGTGTACTCTGTTTTAAGAAGTTACGGCGTGAATTTTCGCTTGTCCCGGTGTCAGCTCCGGGCAAAATATCCGCTCTTTCGTCTTCCATAGCTGATGTGTTTATGAAAGTACAAGTTAGCGTTATTTTTGTTGAGGGTGATGAAGTTTTTGCAAAAAAGCGTTATATTCTGATTTGTATAACGCTTTTATAGAGGTTGTTATGGAAACCAGGCTGGATTTATTATAGTACACGGTTTGCGCAGCAAAGCCAAACAAAAGTAACGCCCCCCGTAAGAACATAAATTTACTTACTGGTTTTAAAGTAGAAAAGGCATATAAGGACTTAACTTTTTGATCCGGCCCGGTTAGCTGTTCCAGGGATGGTTAAGCGGTGTTTTTCTGTACCTTTATAGCAATCAAACCCCACAATTTATGACTGATACCGGGCAACGGGCTGCTGCTGCGTTATTTACAAGAGCATTATTAGGCATTATATTCCTGATGCAGGGCTATGGCAAAATATTCGTGTTTACCGTGCCCAGGGTTTACAGCATGTTTTTCAAGGATTTTGACAAAACCTTTTTACCTAAATGGTTGGTATGCGCAACGGCCTATTACACCTCTTACATTGAACTAATTGGCGGTTTGCTGCTCATTACGGGGCTGTTCAGGCAATGGGCTTTGTACCTGCTTGCACTTGATTTGCTTATTGTTTCGTTTGGCCACGGCCTGCTCGAGCCTATCTGGGATCTGCAGCACGTAATACCCCGCGCTATTTTGCTCATCGCCGCGCTGGTTATGCCGCAGCAGTGGGATAAATGGAATTTGGATGCTGTGTTGTTCAAAAAAGCATGAACATCAGGGCGAATGCAATTCCACAGCCGTTAACCTAAGGACAATTTATCCTTTGTAGCGGGTTAAAGCCCCACCTAAATCCTCCCCGGTTGGGAGGACTTTAAAAAATCGAACGCCACCGCAGCTAAAGTCTCCCCTACCG
>Ga0105239_10002255_pt1 | contig 24642 bp, 22 predicted proteins | sample KBSC44metaG_FD_92761 | JGI IMG/M metagenome (GOLD analysis project Ga0105239, IMG submission 92761) | Corn rhizosphere microbial communities from Kellogg Biological Station, Michigan, USA - KBS C4-4 metaG | ecosystem: Host-associated > Plants > Roots > Rhizosphere > Soil | place: Michigan, USA...
GAAAGATCGCCGGTATGCTTCTACGAGTGACGCCGCCGAAGACGCTGCCGCCGGATCCGCACGCCGGTTACCGGCTTAAAGCGTTGCTCCATCTCCCGTTTATCGCAGGGGACTCCTGGACGGTGGTCTGGGGCGGCGATACGCGTGCGCAAAACTACCACGTTGACTCTCCGGATCAGCGGCATGCCTATGATCTGGTGGTTATCCAGCAGGGCGTCTCCCACCGGGGAGACGGTAGCCAGCTCGGTCAGTATTACGCCTGGGGAAGGCGTATCCTATCGCCGGCATCCGGCACCGTGGTCGAGGTGGTGAACGATCTCGCCGATAACGCCATTGGAAAGCGAGATGCCGCGAATCCCGCCGGAAATCATATACTGCTCGACCTGGGAGGCGGCGAATATGCTCTACTGGCGCATCTGCAGCGTGGCAGCGTACAGGTGAAGGCGGGAGGCCGGGTGGTTGCAGGCCAGTGGCTCGGCCTCTGTGGCAACAGTGGGAATACCTCCGAGCCACATCTGCATTTCCACGTACAGGATAAGCCGTATCTGTTTCAGGATGCGCTGGGCTTGCCGGTCGTCTTCTCGGGCTATCGGAGTAATGGTAAGGCGGTGGAGCGCGGTACGCCGGTACAGGGAGAGCGCATTGAAAACGGCCCTTTGTAGGAAGCTCTCTCTCACCTCCTCTTGACTGGAAGAATGTTTCCCGCATGAGCGTCCCGGGTACGCCTGCCACGAGATGAGGCTGGATTACAAAAATTACTGGGACGCGTTCACGGTCCCTTTGACCAATACTCTGCAGCGGGTGGTCGCTTTCCTGCCGCGGATGCTGGTGGCGGTCATCCTGTTTATAATCTTCTACGGGCTCGCGGCTCTCTCCCGTCATGTGTCCCGGCGGTCACTGGAGCGTTTTGGTCACATTCCCTGGGCAATACGCATCCTGGTCGCGCGCATGGTGTATTTAGGGGTGCTGCTCGTCGGGGTACTGGTCGCGCTCAGTGCGGCTAATATCAATGTGGCGACGGTGCTCACGAGTCTGGGCGTTGCCGGGTTTGCGCTGGGTTTTGCTTTGAAGGATATCCTGGAGAACTTCATCTCCGGTATTCTGCTGCTCTTCGCACGGCCTTTCGAGGTCGGCGATCAGGTGGTGCTCAGCTCATTCGAGGGCACGGTGCGTGACATTCAGATACGCACGACGACTCTGGAGACCTACAGTAACGAGAGCGTTGTCATTCCGAATAGCGATGTCTATACACATCCGGTCGTGAACCATACACGTCTCGGGCGACGGCGGTACCATGCGGATTTCGATACCAGCCTGAACGTCGATACAGAGAGGATCGAGACGGAGGTCCTTCAGATCGCGCATGACAATCCGGAGGTAATCGCCGAACCGCCGCCGCAGATCCGCATTATCGGCGTGGAGAGCGCGAACGATGTGATCCACTGGCGGCTCTCCTTCGGCGCCGAACCGACGAAAGCGGTCGAAGTGCGGACGATCTCGGAGATACTCACGGCGGTCAAGCACCGATTGTATGACGCTGGCGTCCCTACCCCGACCACGATATCGACCACGGTACTTAAGCGAGGCGGCGCCGTGAACGACGACGGGCCGCCTATGTCCGCCGTACCCGCCCATGCCCAAAACGGTGCGGCATCGCTGGCATAGTCAGAAAGCAAGAAAGCCCGCTTGAGGGCGGGCTTTCGTACGCTCAGGTTTCGTCGGTCTTAGGACGCGATCGGTAGCGTTACGCCGTCTGGAATGATCGTCACATGGGTGTAGCGGGCCGGGGCCGGCATCTGTGTCTGATTGTGAAGCATCGCCGAGGCTGGTCGAAGATTCTCTTCCTTGCGGAAATTGACGGCGACCACCATCGCCTCGTCCCCACCGGCGTTGTTGACATCGTCAAAGGAGGGGGGAATGATCACGCGCTCCAGGATCAGGACCGGCGATCCGCCGCCGCTACCGGTGACGTTGTCCCACTGCTGGTGATGATAGGAGGAAAGAACGGCCTCCTGCAATACCACACGGCTTCCACAGCGTTCCGGCGGCAGTGTGAACAGCCCTTTGACGTGGAGATAGGATGTCAGCGGATTGTCACCGGGTTCACGCCAGGCGCGCCAGGAGTTGACGTTAGAGACAACATCGCCCGACCAGGTCGTCGCTCCGGAGCGGCGCTTCGGCGCTACGGCATCGCCGTACCAGGTGCTGCCTCCGCCCGCGGAGCGCGGCTGCGGTGTCACCGGAGCCGCTACGGGTGCAGGGGCTTCTGCTACCTGATCGGTTACCACTGCCTTGGCGCGGATGGCCTCTTCCTCCCAGATCGTCGAGGAGGAGGTTAATGTCTGGACGATCGAGCGCCGCCTTGCGAACGCCGCGATCCCTGTCTCTGCTTCCGGGAGGCCCGGAACCACCGGCGGCGGCGATAGCGCCAATCTTTCGACCACCGAGGTCCGTAGCGGGCGTGGTTGGGTCGTCAGCGCTTCCTCGACAGGATTGAGCGCAGCCGCGGGCGTCTCTGCCTGCGGGGCGGGTGCCGGTGGCGCGGCCGCTGCGGGAGTATTCACGACATACCTTGCGGGCGCCGGTGGCGGCGCAGGCGCTGCCATAACGATACCGCCTTTACGGCCAGCCTCGTCTCCGGTTTGCTCCTTGCGCTTTCCAAACCCAAGGGCGTTTACCAGCTTTGCTAGCGGAGAGGACGACGGCGTCGAGGGGCCGTGCGATATGGGGAGAACGAAGGTTTCAGGCGTTCCCTCCGCGTTTTCTGCGGAACTGGTGCGCGCTCGTGTGACATCCGCTTCTTTGGCGAGTTGTCTTACTGCTACTTCCACGGCTTAGCCTTTCTGCCATTGGCAAAGACTTCACGCTCCAGTGCATCGAAATACCTGTCAAGGTTGCCTGTCGTGATTGCCATATTACCATAAATATACGTGTTCTTCACAATAAAACTTTCAGGATTTTTTACCGATAATCGCGAGGTGCGCTACGGTATGGTTAAACGGCAGGAGCTATCGATTTCTGACAGTGGCTGTGAGGTTTTTCACACCTGTTTTTATCTGTCTGTCGCCAATCGCCTGCCTGCCTGGGCGGCTTTGTCCGGGGTGGAGAAGCGGTGGTATAATCGTGCATACTATTTGTGAAGACTCTCACAAATAGAACCCGCATGGTCGATCGTGCGGCATCTTAGAAAAGCGAAATGTGCATGGCGGTCGTGGCGCCGAAACAGCAAAAGAGCGCCCCGGAGCAGAGCGGGGCAGCAGAGGCAGGCGCGAGTCGGACGCGGCTACCCGCGCCCGGTGAGAAGCAGGGGTATGTTCGTGCGATGTTCGATGCCATCGCACCGCGATATGACCTGCTGAACTCCGTGCTCTCCCTGCGCCTTCACCACGGCTGGCGGCGCGTGGCGGCGACCCAGGCCGCGGTTGGGCCGGGTGATGCGGCACTGGATGTCTGTACCGGAACCGGAGATCTGGCCTTCGAGCTGGCGCGTCGCGTCGGCGCAACGGGCTCCGTGGTGGGCAGTGACTTCTCGTCGCCGATGCTGCAACTTGGTGAGCGTAAGCGGGGCAGACTTCGTGACAGCGCTTCGATTCGGCTGGTGCTTGCCGATACCCAGCGTCTTCCTTTCCCCTCGAATACCTTTGATGCGGTGACGGTCGGTTTCGGGATCCGAAACGTCGCCGATATTCCCCAGGGGCTTCGAGAGATGGCGCGCGTCGTGCGCCCGGGCGGCCGCGTCGTTCTGCTGGAGTTCAACCAGCCGACAAATCCCCTGTTTGCGGCTTTGTACCACTGGTACTCGTTTACTCTGCTTCCCTTCCTCGGCGGCCTGGTGTCGGGCAGGCGGGCGGCGTATGAATACTTGCCCTCATCCGTTGCGGCATTTTACTCCCGGGCAGAGCTTACTACACTATTGGAGAAGGTAGGCTTGAGGGAAGTGAGGGTCATCAACCTGGCATTTGGCGCGGTCGTCGTCCATCGCGGCGTCAAGCCATTGATGGGAGAATAGACATGATGCAGACACCCTCCCTATCGGTTCCAGTCAACTCCGTCTCCTTGCTCGGGATCGTCGAGAGTGACCTGCAGGCGGTCGAAGCGCGTTTGATCGCAGAGACGCGGTCGGATGTCGGGGCGGTACGGGATATCTCAGGCCATACGCTTCTCTCCGGCGGGAAGCGCCTGCGGCCGGCCCTCGCGATCCTGTGTGCGCGCACGGCGGCGGTTGATCGACCGGAGTATGCATTTCCGTACGAGCGTGTGATCGCCGCGGCGGCGGCGGCGGAGATGATCCATATGGCTACGTTGATGCATGACGACGTGGTCGATGAGGCGCACGAGCGGCGTGGACGACCGACGGCCAGTGCGGTTTACGGTAACGGGATCACGATCCTGACCGGCGACTACCTTCTGGCCAAGTCGATCTCACTGCTTGCCCACAATGATGAGAATCTGCATGTCGTCCGTGTCTTTTCCGATGTGACCGTGGCGATGGCCGAGGGGGAGGTGCTTCAGGCGGCGGTCGCCCATCATCTCGATATCCCGATCGATACTTACGAAGAGGTGATCGAACGTAAGACTGCGCGCTTCCTGGCGGGCTGCTGTGAAACGGGAGCGATGCTCGGGGGGGGCGACAGCGCCGAGGCGGCAGCGTTGCGCGCCTACGGCCATCATCTCGGTATGGCATTTCAGATCGCCGATGACCTGCTCGACTTTTTAGGCGATCCCAAGAAGACGGGTAAGCCGTTAGGGACGGATCTGCGCGACGGTCGGGTCACTCTGCCCCTGATCCACGGTCTGCGGAGTGCGGATAATGATACGCGTGAGCACCTGAGAGATCGCCTCCTGGCGCACGATGGCCAGGGAAGTGATGCCGATGTCGCCGCGATCACGGCAATCCTGCAGAGGACAGGTGGCTTTGAGGCCGCGCAACATGCGGCCGAAGGGCGTATCGAGAGCGCCATCCTGGAGCTGCAGGCGTTTGCGCCAAGCCCCTATCGGGACGCTCTGGAGCGCCTCGCTCGATTCGTCGTCGCCCGGGACCGCTAGCGGCGGCCGCGTAGCGCGGGTATGCTGAAAGAGGCATGATCTCCTGGCAATACGCCCTTTTGCTGATTGGAGCGTCGGCGCTTGCGGGGGCGATAAACTCCGTCGCTGGCGGCGGAACGCTTCTTACCTTTCCCGCGATTCTTGCTACCGGGCAACTCTCGACCATCGCCAACGCGACCAATACCGTCGCACTGTGGCCCGGACAGCTTAGCAGCCTCTGGGGCTATAAAAGCGAGATCCAGCACAATGCCCGCTCGATCATTCCTCTTTCCGTAATAGGTTTGGTGGGAGGTATCTGCGGCGCCCTGCTGCTGATCAATACCCCCGCGGCGATCTTCGATCAGATCGTTCCTTTTCTGGTGCTCTCGGCCACGCTTATTTTCATGGCGCAGGAGCCTCTCTCTCGATGGCAAAAGGCGCGGGCAGAAACGATCGCCTCCAAGGAGACGGATCTGCCGCCTTCAGCGACCTATGCCGCGCCGGATGACCGGCTGCGTCTTACCCTTCCCATCGTCCTGTTTTTGCTCGGTATTGCCGTTTACGGAGGATACTTTGGCGCTGGGATCGGCATCCTGACGCTGGCCGCATTCGGACTGATGGGTATGACCAATATCCATCAGATGAATGGGGTGAAGGCGATCTTCACTCTAGGGATCAACGGAATCGCTGCCCTGCTCTTCATTCTTAAGGGGTTAGTTGATTGGAAGATCGCGGCGCTCATGACTTTAGGGTCGATCTTCGGTGGCTACGCCGGCGCAGGGATCGCACGGCGTATCGGTCAGAAGAACGTCCGGCGGATCGTTATCGGTATCGGTTTTACCCTCACGCTTACTCTCTTATTGAGACATCTCTAGGGGAGTGATGCTCGCCCGGAGGCGATACTCGTGTACAATACTTCCGTCGGATCGCTGCGACGATCCGTCGGAAGATCACACAAGGTTTCGCGTCAAAGAAGCGTTCACTCGGTCTGTGGGCACGATGCTTGCTACAGAACGGGGAGAAGCGCTTAGAGGGGATCTTACACGCAAGTCATGGCCGCCTTTGTGCCGTTGCCATCACGCCGGGAGGAGATACGTCTGCACCGACAGACGGCGTATCGCGCCTTCCTACCCCCACTTATCGTTCTTAGCATACTTACCTGCCTTTTGATCTGGCAGATCCAGATCCTGCTAGCGGATGCGCGATGGGTAGAGCATACAGATCTGGTGATCACTCAGGCGCATCACACTCTACAGACCGTCCTCAACACACAGGCGAGTCTGCGTAGCTACCTCACCAGCGGCAACCCTACGGATTTGAAGCCCTATTCGGAGGGCCGGACAGCGATCGGCCCTTTGTTGGATCAACTCGCGGTTATTGTTCAGGATAATCCCGCCCAGGCGAAACGCCTGGACGAGGTGCGTGCAGATTACGATGCCTGGCAGCGGTTTGCGCAGCTAGAGATCTCATTGCGCCGCCAGGGAGGAAAAGGCTACCTCGGCGGCTACCTTCAAGGGGCAAAGCGGGGCAATGTCAACGTCGCTCTGTTTCGCACGCTGAGTGATTTTCTGAGTGTCGAAGAGGGTCTGCGCCGTGGCAGAGCGGCGATGTCTCATGCGTCGACACAGCGCGGCCTGATCGGAGGCGCTGTCCTCTTGCCCGTGCTCTGTCTTTTTCTTGCCCTGTCGACGCGGCAACAGTTGCACGCTCTCGGCAATCAGTACGAGGAGATGGCCCGAGCGGAGGAGGAGGCTATACGCGCCGCAGAGGACCGCCAGCGACGGTTTGTACGCGAGGTTCTTGCCAGCGTTACTGAAGGGCGATTGCGACTTTGCGAATCTGATGGCGACCTTCCCGCTCCCTTATCCGCTCCAACGTCGGAGCCGGTAATGTTGACAGACGCCAGCCTCGCGGTCTTGCGCCGCGTCGTGCAGGAGGAGGCGGATCGCTGCGCCCTTCCCATGGAGCGTACTTTTGAGCTGCTGCTTGCCGTTGGTGAGGCAGCGATGAATGCCGTCGTTCATGCCGGCGCCGGAGAGGGATGGGTCTGCACCGATCCTTCCTCAGGACGGCTGCAAGTCTGGGTACGCGATCATGGCGCCGGAATCAGTCAGGAGAGCCTCCATCGCGCTACTCTGGAAAAGGGCTTTACGACCGCGGGCACGCTCGGGCATGGCTTCGGCATCATGACTCAGAGCGCCGACCGACTCTACCTCCTGACCAGTGCATCCGGTACTACCGTCGTGCTGGAGCAGGAGCGCACCGCCCCGATACCGGATTGGATGGAGGGGCTGGCGCTCGTCTCATAGCCACCGGCGTATCTTTTTTCGCCGAATGTCGCTTTTTTCTGCCGCAACGACGTCATAAAGAAGAGGTATCACGTCTTTTCGCGTGATCCTGCCGTGGATAGCGACCCGGGCACTTATGGGCAGGCCGGCGTTCGCCTGCTCGAGGTTAATCTGGAATTCATTCCTCTCGTCTATCCTCGAAAGTGAGGAACTCTGTTTTCATGCCATCTTTTGTCTGTGTGCGTCCGTGCGCGTCCGCTACGGCGCGGCGGCTGCCGTGGCAGTCGTTTCGCCCTTACGGGGGGATTACCTGCCTGCTAGTACTCCTGGTCACCCTTATCGCGGGATGTGGGGGCGGCAGTGGATCATCGGGCGGCGGCGGTACTACCAATAGCGGCCCGCCGCCGACCGGGACCGGGCCGTTGATTGCGCAGCCAAACAACGACACCCGTAGCACTCTCGGCACTCCCGCTTCCTGGACGGTCTTTTATCCGACCAAGCAGCTGACGCCGAAGAAGTGGACGTTCCTGGTATACATGAACGGAGCGAACGATCTGGGGGCGGGCGGAAGCGGCAACTTCGATATTCAGAATGTGCTTCAGATGGAGAAGGTAGGCTCGTCCGATAACGTCAACATCGTCCTGCAATGGGAGGTGGAGATCGGCTTCTGGAACAGTAGTGCGCACCCTCTCTGGACCGGGACCCGTCGCTACTACCTCACCAAGAACACGGGAGATTTTAACGGGAATATCCAGTCACCGATGATCGCGCAGAACAGCACAGTCGATACCGGCGACTGGGAGAGCCTTCAGGATTTCGTTCATTGGGGCGTACAGGCATTTCCGGCGGAGCACTACTGCCTGATCATCTGGAACCATGGCTCTGGCTGGAGGGCGCAGGAGCTTAGCGCCAGTAAGGCGGCAAGTTCGGCATCCAGTCGAAGCGTCTCCTTCAACTATCTTACCAATGCGGATATCGATACCTCGGAGATACCGAAAGCGATCGATATCAGCAATACCGATGCGAAGAAGTGGGATATCGTCTCCTTCGATGCATCGCTGATGCAGATGCTGGAGGTGGCGTACCAGATGACATCCCCGGGCTCTTCTGTGTCGTCGTCCTATCAGGCGCCAAGCTATATCCAGGGATCGGAGGAGAGTCCGCCCGGAGCAGGGTTGCCCTACGACACGATCCTACAGGATCTGACGTCAAACCCGGATCTGACTCCCGAAGCCTTTGCGGATGACTTCTGCACACGAACGTTGAGTCGATATGGATCGTCGTCATCGACGACTCAGTCCGTCCTGAAGACATCAGAGCTTCCGGCGCTGTTAAGTGCGGTGGATAATCTGGGACTGGCGCTCATGAATGCGAAGAGCGCGTGGGGGACACAGATCGCGACGGCGCGTATGAACGCGGAGCACTACTCCGTCGGCGAAGAGGCGGCATCGGACTACTGGTATGTGGACTACAAGGATCTGCTGGACTTCACCAACCGACTGACGCAGACGACTATCGGAGGAACTCCCTTCGTCAACGATACGGGGGTGATCAGTGCGGCGCAGTCTTTGAAGACGGCGGCCGGCAACGCGATCGTCTTCAATAAAAACGGCACCGGTCATCCGAACTCGCATGGAGTCTCTATCTGGATCCCGTCGCCGAGTGCGTATTCGACCGTCTTGAATACTCAGGGTGCAGGCCGTGGACCGAGCCCACAGCCTTATACGACACTGCAACTGCCGCAGCAGGCGCCGAACTGGCGCAACTTCCTGCAGAACGGCCCGGCAGCGCTGGCGGGAGAAATCCATAGCGGCCAGTCGTAGCCCGGTAAACCTTTGGGAAAAGAGGATGGATACGATGCCCGAGCCGCTTCCGGAAAGCCTCCGGAAGCGGCTCGGGCATTCGGGTTAATCGCGAGATCGGTGGCGCCGACTGCGTGGACGTGGTTCGCTAAATGGGGAGCAGAACCATGCAGGAGATTCGACCGGCGATTTCCAGGATACGTGGCGGACGGCGCGTAGCCGTTCTTGTGGGTGGGGCCGTACTGACCCTGGTAGTCAGTGTGGCAGTAGTGCTGCTGGTACTGGCGGAAAGCATCGGGCTGGGGCGGGCGCCGTCTCGCTCTGCCGGTATCCTCTCGCCAGGGATGATGGCGCCGGATTTTGTGCTGAGCGCTCAGAACCGCCAGACATTTCGGCTCTCGGACTACCGGGGGCGGGCTGTGTTTCTTGCCTTCGTTCCCTCCTGGACCGATACAAAGACCGTGGCCGAGGTGCGCTCTCTGCGGCGGGAGATCGGTAACTTCGACGATGCCGGCGCAAAGGTCCTGCTTGTCAGCAGCAGCGATGCTGGCGCGGCGGAGCGACTTCACGACGGGGAGAGGTTGCCGTTTCCGCTGTTGATCGATACTGGGAATCAACTGGCGAAGTCCTGGGGCGTTCCGCAGGGAGATTTCCGGACCACGTTCGTGGTCAATCCCGCGGGTAAGGTGCGATATCGGCTCTCCGATGCGGCTGTCGATCCGGCCAAGCACGGCCCGCAGTTGCTGGATGTCAGTAAGTGCTGTGTGGACGATGTCATGGCCGCTCGGGCGCATGGTATTGGCAGGGCGGTCGGCGATTTCAGCCTTCCGCGTCTCGACCTTCCGCAGTCTCCGATGACTACCCTGTTTGGGGCAGAGGCGAAGGCGACCGTCGTTCTCTTCCTCTCCGCCAAGTGTCCGTGTTCGAACGCCTATAACGACCGGATCGCAGCACTGGCCCATACGTATGAGGCGCGTGGCGTGCGGATTATCGGTGTCTATGCCAACCAGGATGAGCCGGCGGAGGTGATCGCAAAGCACGCTAGAGCCCATCGGTTCTCGTTTCCTATCCTGAAGGATGAGCGAGCACTCTGTGCTGACCACTTTGGCGCGAGCGTTACGCCGGAGGCATTCCTGCTGGACGACCGGCATATCCTGCGCTATGCCGGCCGCATCGATAGCAGTCGGGACCCGGCCGCGGTGACCACGCATGACCTGCAGGCGGCGATCGAGGCCCTGCTTGTAGGAAAAGAGCCGGTGCATCGGGACACGCACGCCTTCGGCTGCGCTATCGTCCGACAGGCCGTTTGATCTACCTGCGCCGCCTGCGTTTTATTCTGTCGCTGCGAACGTGAGGGCGCGATAGGGGGCGTTTACCCGGGGATTATGCGGCAGATACAGGATCAGCACCGAGTCCCCCTCGCGGAGGTTGTCAAATACTGTGGAGCGTGTCGCGGCGCCCCCGGAAAAGGCGTATTCCAGAAGGCGCTTCAGTTGAAACAGCGGTGGTAGCGTTCGCTCAATCGGGCTGGCAGCGGCATGGCAGCGAAATAGGCCGTGGCCGCGCGCCTCGAAACGGTACTTGAGAAGAGGTGTCGCGGTAGCATTGGCGCTGCCCGGATAGACCTGCTCGACAACGCCCAGAACGGCGATGCCGTCACGGACCAGCAGACGCTGATGTCTTTCGCGCAGCAGCAGGGGAATGAGCCAGACCGTGTTGACGAACAGCAGGAATGGAAGCAGAAATAGCAGGATGCCGCAGCAGAGCCAGTAGCCGAAGAAGGTCATGGCACTGAGGAGGTTGCGAACATCCGGCGTAACCAGCATGTTCGCGGCGATCGCGATCGCCGAAAACGCGCCGTTGAAGCGCAGGATGTCGATGATCCGGCTGCTGATCCCGCAGCCCGCGCCTGGCATCTCCTCTTCGGTCTTACGCCGCAATCGGCGTGGACCCGATAGGAGCAGGGCAGCGGGGACATACCAATCTCCCGTCTCCTCGGTCCGGCGTACCGTCCGGCTCTTTACGGTTGCCGGCCAGGGTCGGCGAACGAGCTTGGGAATCGTTCCGGAAGGTACAGTATTTCCCGGCTGCAAATGGGTTCGGACGGTCACACAGAATCCTCCCTAAGCCGTCGCTCACGTACTCTATTATTCCGCGAATCCGCTCCCGCTCTCGCTATCCATTTGATACTCTTCCAGGAATATCGCAAGAAGCTGCGGCAGTATCGGCGTGCTGTCATCGGGACGCAGGCGAAGCGCACCGATCTCGCCGTGGCCGAAGGGGAGTTCGGCGGTGGCGCCGGGATAGCCGATGACACGCGGTTCCCGAACGCCGTGTGCGCCGGCGTAGAGGAGCCAGGCGCCCCGAACGGCGCCGGATACGCCGGCCCTCCGGATCGCATCACGATAGGTATGCATCTGTTGTATATCCGGAAGCAGAGCGCCGGGATCTGCGTAGGTCTTGAACTTAGCATCCAGAATGAGGGCATTGCTGCCGACTTCCAGGACGATATCCGGCGTCAGAGTATGCGAGAGCGAATGCCAGCCCTGCTGGTTGGAATCGTCGATTCGAGCGAAGGTCGGACTGTAGGTCACGGTGACTCGTATTCGTCCGCGACGGCTGGCCGTAAACGTGAGTCGCAGCGGCCGGCCGCGTGCTACAGAGAGGGTAAGGCCGGAGCGTGTCAGGGCGAAGCCGTCCGACGGATGAGTAGGGCAAAATCCCAAAGAGCGCAACGCATCGGCGACAGCGAAAAGGCACCAGATCTCGTAGAGCTGCCAGGTCTCTCTTACCGGCAGATGAAAGATCGGGCTGGACCAATCGAAGCCGAAGGCGCCTCGATAGCGTCGCCACGTCTCAAAGATGAAGCTGTAGGGAGGAGGTAGGGTAGCAGGAAGGGGTATACGAATGGGGGCTCCTGCCGTCGCTGGTAACGACCGCCAGGGTTCGGCGTTCAGGTGACGTCGCACGGAACGCAACAGAGCCTCGGCACGACGTGCGATATCGGGGGCATTCGCCTGAACGGCAAGGTCGGCGATGGCCCGAATATCCTGCACAAGGCCGATCAGGACGGATTTGACTGCCAGGTTCTCGGGCGTCTTCGTTGTCGGCGTCGCGATCCGCTGGACGATCCTGCGTGGCAAGCGTCCTCGCAGGAGGATCGCGAGGGGCGGTAGTTCCGTCTTTGACGGGTCCAGCGTAAAAAGGTCGCCGGTACGGATCGCGGTAAGAACGGCCTCGGGAACGACGCGCCGGACACTTCCTCGCTCTACAGATGTCGTGATGTCTTCCCTGGAAAGTGCGGTGAGCGGTGCGGATTCGATACGCCGAAGTGTTGCGGAGAGCCTCGGCCAGACGGCTTCCAGATAGCCCAACCGCTCGCGCGGGCAGGCGTCTTTGCCGGCTCCATTACCGATATCGAGGTCATCAATGCGCCGATCGGGATGGAGGTCTCGGCCGATCGTGATCGCGACCCGTGCGATATCCGCGAGCAGGCACTGCCGATCCGCCGGGGAGAGTAGCTCCTGCCACCGGCGCGCCGCGCGCAATTCGTCACGCAGGGAGAGGTACTGCGCCCTCCGCGCGTCCGAATCTCCTTCTGCAGTATCCTGACCGGTCCCGAACACGGTGTATGATATCGCAGAGACTATTTCGTATGGCTTGATCCGGAAGCGGCTTCTGGGTCGGCTTTCACAGGAGGGCAGCCTGAAGATACTCCTGCTGCGCTTCTGCGGAAACAGGCTCCTCCGCGAGGTTTATGGCAGCGCCCAGCATGGTCGAGTTGATGACGCGGGATTTATCCGGCTGTGGCATGGAGATCGTCGCCTGGTGCATGACGCCGAGCGGATTTCCGGACCGGGGATCCCAGGGAAGGCGGCTGTTGTTGACCAGAAGGATCTGCGCTCGCGTGGGATCGAAGTCGGAGAGTCGCGAGATATGGCCATCGAGTCGTTCTGCGCCGGCGCCGGACAGAGGGTTATAGTCGGCGAGAAACTGCTCGGTTGTGATGCCAAGATGATGGGCGGCACGCACATAGTCGGCGATGGCCAGCTCGCTCTGCACGTCGGACGGTTCGTACCCCAGCATCAGGTAGGACTCCGACGGTCCGCCGTCGAGATGAAACCGGGTCGTCACCTGCTGATCGAACCGCAGCATCGATAGGTAGACGAGATACTTCCCGGTCCTCTGATAGTGATTCTGGGACAGGCTCTCCTTCAACTGAACCATGAACCGCCGCAGATCCGGAGATGGGATCGAAAAGGCGAAGCCGATCAGGACGAAGCCAGGCTGATCGAAATCGGTGCGGAAGGCCTCGGTGTAGAGCTGGTCGGCGAGCGATAGTAACTCTTCCGATGTCGGAGGGTGGGGGAGGATCATGGTAGCGTCTCAGGTCTGATACAGCCGATCCTGTGGCCGCGTTCCGCCAGTAGGGCCTCCGCACTTCAGCATGGGGATATCCAAGCCCAGCGAGCTTTATCGCCGTGGCGGTGAGAAGAGGGCCGCAAAGCGCGCCGCGTCTGCCAGAAGAGTACGCTCTTTGGAAGGAACTGCGGGGCTGTTGAGAGGGAGCGAGCGATTGCCATCCCGGAGCCAGCGTATCAGGCGGCCTTTGGCGAAGTAGAAACGGTCGCGGGTCGTCTGTACGACGGTCCCCGGGGGCGTGTTGCGCTGGTGTGATCCGAGAGGCTGGTCGTATTTTTGGAGCGTGGTAAGGACAAAGCAGGGGCTGCGCTGGGTCAGGTAATACTCCTCAACCACTTTTCCCGTCTCGCCGTAGAAGGTAGCCTCGATCTTGCACAGGGTGCCGTGCTGGAAGTAGCCCACTACCGTCCCGCCTTCAGCGGACTCGCCCGGCAGGTCGCGGGTGGCTTTCGTGCAGCCCTTTCGGGTGCAGGCGTCGATGGATTCGACGCGGGCGCGAATAGACCATATCGCCCGCGTGACATCGTCCGCCGCGCGTGCGTGTGGTGCGCTTGTGCTGAGCAGGAAGGCGGCGGTGATGCCGGCTCCGATGCCTCTCCAGTACCGCATGGATGGCATGAGGGTAGCATAGAGGCGCGGTTCGGTGCAAATAGTGAAGCCGAACCCGCCGTGTAGCCTCTTACCCGCGAAGAGTCTGTTTTTATGCCACAAGGAGCATGCCCGATGATCGATCTGCGCAGGTATCCGGATACGGTCGACGTGCAGTAAATCACACCGTTAAGGAGCGGGCATGCACCGCTGGAGCGTGGGATTTTCCAGCGGTGCATGGTATTAATGCGATACGCTGTATACTAATCTTTGGAAGGCAATGCGATTGCCTGCGGGCTGTGCTGCCCCTGGAACGTACCGATCGCTCGATCATCGGCGTTATACATGGAAGCTATCCAAACCCTCATTAGCAACGAGATTCCTTCGAAGCAATCCTCTCCGCTGAACTCCCGAATGGAAGAGAGAGAAGTGGATGAGACTTCGGAGTCTGTCGAAGAGTTGACCGGCGAGACACCCTCGCGGCGGAAGCCGCTGCGCTTCGACCCTGAGCCGACGCAGCGGATGGTCGTCGTCCGGCGCCGCAGCAAGAAGAAGCGGCGCAAGGTTACTCCGGGCGAGCGTTTCATTAATGGTCTGCGGATCGTGACGCTGGCGTTCTCCGCCCTCTACCTCATTCTGAGAATCACGAATCATCAGGACGTACTGACACAGTGGAAGCAGAGCCTCAGTTCTGCCCTGCATCCGGTGAGGTCGCACCTGCATGCACCGGATACGGACGCTATTGCTCTGATCCTGGTCATCCTGATCCTCCTCTACACTATGCCCGGCGTCTCCCGCAAAGTGAATCGGTTGATCGGACTGAGCGACGAAAAGTAACGCCGCGCAAAGCTTGTGTGGCGTTTTCAGATCATCGGTGGCTTAGCCCAGGCCGGTGACGGCGCAACGCGATCCTGCTCCAGAACGACCGTGGTACCGGCTTCACTGGTAAGGAGATAGACCCGGTCACAGGTCTTCAGAATGATCCAGAAGCCGTGCCCCAGGGTGCCGGCGGTCGTATAGCCGCGTTCCAGGGTGGCGCGATGAATCCGCTCGATCGCGATCCCGCGACCACTATCCTCGATCCATACCTGGATGGTCCCGGTCTCATTGGCATGAACATGGCCGATGCCGTGGCCGGCGTGAACAACAGCGTTCATTCCCGCCTCACCTACGGCTGTTTCCAGGTCTTGCTGCCGATCCTGAGGAAAGCCCAACGTATTCGCTATCTTACGAACGTCTTCGCGCAGGTAGTGGAGCGACTTCTGCGAAAGCTGTACCTTCTTATCTTGCTGCGGCAGCGGCTCCGGCAGATCTTCCGCTCCCAGACAGAGATGCAGCTTCCCCTCGGTAACGCTCGCCAGGATGTCGCGCAGGAATGATCGCTGGCGGAGGGCTGCCTCTTTGCTGTCGGTGATATCGGCGAGTATCCGGATGCTGGAGCCGTCGGCGGCAGCATCTCCGGTAAGGCCCGCGATCATCGGCTCTGCCGTTAGACGGAGCCAGTGTTGCCGCTCTGAGGAGGCGATCGGGATCTCGATGATCGCCTGTCGCTCCACCGGAGTGGTCATCTCGGGCGGAAATGCCGTCCCTGGATAGGTCTCTATGAGGATGTCGGCATACTGATGCCCTTCAACCTCCTCGACCGGCTTTCCGACAAGCGCTGCCATGGCGCGGTTACAGCGCTGCACACACCCGTCGGAATTGATCAAGCAGACACTATCGCTGATGGCGCCGAAGACCGCCTCCCAGGCGCGCGCGGCTTCGCGGGCACGCGCCTCTGCCCGGCTCAGGCGCAGCAAAGCATTGACGGTAGCGGTCAGGACGGCGGCATCGACCGGCTGCGTCAGGTAGCCATCTGCGCCACTCTCCAATCCGTAGGCCTTGTCCTCATTGCGAATGCGCGCGGCGGAGACGTGCAGCACCGGTATCGCGGTGGTCGCCGGCGCACTCTTGATCTGGCGACAGACCTCGATGCCGCTGATATCCGGCAGGTTGACATCCAGAACGATCAGAGACGGCGACTTTGCTGCGGCAATCTGCAGAGCCTCGGCCCCGGTTTCGGCTTCGATCACGGTAAAACCGGACATCTGAAGCATGCGTGTGATCACATAGCGCGCCGCCATATCGTCGTTGACGTTCAAGATAAGCGATGGGGGTATATCAGCCATAAATGCGACCTCCCGCCGCCGTGAACTCGGGGATTGCTGTAACCTCGTTTGCCTGGCCGTCATCCGTATAGCGGATGGGGATCGTGAGGGTAAACGTCGACCCGGCGCCCGGCTGGCTGGTCACGAGGATCGTACCGCCGAGAAGCTCAGCCAGGCGTCGTGAGAGCGGCAATCCAAGCCCCGTGCCTTTTACCCGGCGCTGGGCGATACCATCCACCTGCGCGAAATCTTCAAAGATGCGGGTCTGGTCTTCGGGGGCGATCCCGATGCCGGTATCCGTAACGGCAAAAGCGACCGTATCGCCGGGCTGGCGTTCGGCGGTGACGCGCACTTCGCCCTGCTCCGTGAACTTCAGCGCATTGGATATCAGATTGCGCAGGATCTGCGCTACCTTGCCCTCGTCGGTATAGAGTTCCGGCAACTCGGAGAGCTCTTCGAAGAGGAGGGCGACATCACCGGCGCCGCCGACAATGGGGCGAAAGACGCCGCGGAGCGAGCTAAAGAGGTCCGTGATATTGCACTCCTGCGGCTGTACGGTCACCTTCCCCGCTTCGATTTTCGCGGTATCGAGCAGATCGTTGACGACCTCGGAAAGCTGTTGAGCCGACCGGTAGATGAACGTCACCTGCTTCTCCTGCTCCGCGGTAAGCGGCCCGTCGGCGTTGGCCAGCAGGAGACGGGCCAGTCCCATAATCGAGTTCAGGGGCGTACGGAACTCATGGCTCATGTTGGAAAGGAAGCTGGTCTTCATCTCCGAGGCGCGTTCCAACTCCTTCGCCTTTTCGTCCAGTTCCGTATAGAGCGCCATGACGCCGCGGTTAGTATCGGATAGCTCTCGGTTCAGCTGGTCCAGCTCGCCTTGTCGTATCTCCAGCTCTTCCAGAGCGCGCAGCATCTCACGATTCTGAACCTGCACCTCGTCAAAGGGGCTCTGGAGAACATCACGAGCAAGCGCACGCGCGATCTGCGCGACATCCGGACGGGGGCTTCCGAGCCGACGCGGCAGATCCTTCTCCATCTCGACGACCGTGCCCTGGCCGACCTCCGAGGCGATATGGAAGCGGTCGCTCAAGCGGCGGGCGCCGACGATTCCCAGCCCCAGACCAGTCCGAGAAGTATAGTCGCCGTCCAGTACCTCCTGAAGGTGCGGAATACCGGGGCCCTGATCGGCTATTCGCACACGAAACCTATGGGCGTCGGCGGAGCTATCCAGAAGAAGCTCGACGTTACCGCCCTGGGCATACTCGTAGGCGTTGCGTGCGATCTCGGAGACCGCGGTGGCAAGTCGTGTCTGGTTCTGGCGATCGAAGCCGAGTAGCTCCGCGACCTGGCGTACACGCTGGCGCACCAGGACGACATCTTGCTCCTGACGGATCTCTATCGTCAATAAGGGGATCTGCCTCGCCTTCATGGCCTAATCTCCCGCTTCCTGTTCCGACCCATTCCACGTGGCGACGAGGACCGTAGCATCGTCGCGTCCGCGACGGCAGTCACGATAAAGCACGCCGGCGATTACGGCCGGATGGCGCAGGAGGAGACCGGGATAGCGTTCCAGCCGCCACTGTGTGGCGATGCCGTCTGAGGCCATGACGAGAAGCTGCTCCGGATTCCAGGGCAGGGTAAAGTCGGCGAATTTATGCGCCTGATGTCCGACGGTGCCGTTATACGAGGTGAGGTTTTTTGTTCCGGCAGTACTGGCCAGCGCCGCCTGGATATTGCCCACGCCGGCAAAGGTGATACTTCTCTGCGCGGTATCGATCGAGGCGATAGCCGCTGCGGCGCCACGCGTAGCGCGCAGGGCGGAGTGCGCCGTTTCCAGCGTCCTTGCCGGAGTCTGCCCGATTCGTTTCGTCTCTCCAAAGATACGTACGGCTTCGGCTGAGGCTTGAGCGGCGTCGAACCCATGCCCGAGCCCATCGGCAACGAGAAATCGACAGGAGTGGCTATCCGCCGTATCCGCGCTCCATGCGTCACCACAGACCGCCTCACCCGCCAGTGGGATACAAACGGCGCCGATCGAAAACAATCGCGGTGAATAGGCGTCGTTCCGGTGCGTCTTCGCCGATTCATTGTCGACGCGACTGAACAGGACGGTGCCCATGTTCGGTGCGGAGAAGATGTCGAAGGCTCGGGAAAGGCGTGCGATGGCGCCCAGTCCCTGGCCGGCGGAGCCGGCCGTGGAGTGGCCGTCACGCAGCGAGGTGGCGACGTTCTGCATGCCTGGTCCGTTATCCAGAGCCAGCACATCTATCCAGGATTCCTCGCCGATCCCGATATGCTGAAGAACGATCTCTCCCCCGCCGCCGTGACGTACCAGATTGCTGGCCGCCTCGGTGACGATGATCGCGAGGTTACTTCGCGCTGCATCTCCCAGTGCCGTCTGTGCCGTCAGCGCCGCCGCGCTTCTTCGTGCCTCGCCGACTCCGCTCTGGTCGTCGATGCTGATGACGACGGCCGTGTTTATGTTCATTCCATTGCTTCTAGCCGGCGAGAAAATAGGGCGCCGTTTTGTTTGTACATAGCTACTATCACTTCCACCGCGTGATCGTGACGCGTGTCCCTTTTCCCACTTCTGTGGCGATATCGAACTCGTTTACCAGTCGACGCGCACCGCTCAGGCCCAGACCCATGCCGTTGCCGGTCGTATAGCCGTCCGTCAGGGCAAGCTCGAGGTTCGGAATGCCCGGTCCCTGATCTTCGAAGGTCAGGCGAAGGCCGGCCCGTCGTCCGTCGTTTATCACGTCCAGCCGGACGGTGCCGCCGCCGCCGTAGTCCAGGGTGTTTCGTGCTAGCTCACTCGCCGCGGTAACCATCTTGGTCTGATCAACCAGAGAGAAGCCCAGTTCAAGCACCCATTTACGGACGATCTGCCGGACCTGGACGACATCGCCTGAGGAGAGGATCGGGAGTTGTTCACTCTTCCCGTCCGGCATCAAGCTCCTCCTCTGGCCCGAAACCCAGCGACGCCCGGAGAAGCTCCATACCACGCTCGACGTTCAACGCCGTTCGGATTCCGGGTAGGGTCAGGCCCAACTCGACCAGGGTGATCGCAACGGCTGGCTGCATCCCAACGACGACGGTTTCGGCATCAAGGACGCGCGCCATGGAAGAGATGTTGGCGAGCATGCGTCCGATAAACGAGTCGACGATATCCAGTGAGGAGATATCGATCAGCACCCCCTTGGCACTCGTCTGGCTGATCTTATTCGTCAGGTCGTCCTGCAACTGCAGCGCCAACCGATCATGCATATCCACCTGGATCGTGACCAGGAGGAATTCGCCCATTTTCAGTATTGGTATTCGTTCCATGTTCCGGCTCCGTTTAAACGCGCGGAGCGCCCGGCGCGCCGACGGGACCGCCGTTCGTTCCGCGTCCGTTGATACCGATACCACGCCCGGTCTTCTGCAGCGCGAGTATGAAGGCATCCGAGAGGCTGGCCTTGGTCGCGACCTGGCTGAGATCGACACCCAGGTGGACGATCGTCTGGGCGATCTGGGGGCGAATACCGCTGATGATACACTCGGCTCCCATCAGGCGGGCAGCGGCGACCGTTTTTAGCAGATGTTGTGAAACAAGGGTATCCACGGTTGGGACACCGGTGATATCGATGATCGCGATACTGGAGCTGGTATCGACGATCGCCTGCAGCAGCGACTCCATAACGACCTGAGTGCGGGCGGAGTCCAGCGTACCGATCAGGGGAAGAGCAAGGATCCCTTCCCACAGCTTGACAACGGGAGTAGAGAGCTCCAGCATCTCCGCCTGCTGACGGGCAATGATCTCGTCTCGGCTCTGCTGATAGATCTCGGCGGTATAGAGGCCCAGGGAATCCAGCAGGGTCGTGATCTGCCAGACCTCATCCAGGAGCGCCTCCGTGGAGGCGCCTGACATCGCTTCGCGCAGATAGGCGATGATAGGCTGTTTTAGGGAGAAGATAAAGGTGGCGGTCTCGGTTGGGCTGAAGCCCTGCCGCGCCCGCGAGCGCGACAGGCTGCTAAGCATCTCGCGCGTGTCTTTCCACTCCGATCCCTGGATATTGGTAAGGTTGCCGCTCTGTACCGCCTGTTTCATCAGGCGCAGAAACTCGGTCGATTCGCTGCGCAGCTGCGCCTGCTTGATCAGGTCACTGCGGTGCGTGGGCGCTTCGAGCTGCTCTTTTATCCAGCTTTCCAGCACATGCGGTTCTTGACGTGCGAGTACGTCGGCAATGATATTTGTATTCTTCTGTGCCATGTTTGTCCTGATCGCGCCGTGGGGCTTGCCCCGTTACGGACAAGCCGCTGCCGACGCCTGTGTTTAGTTTAACCGCTTTCGCCAGAGCCCTCGGAATAGGGGGCAAGGCGCGCAACGATCAGGCAGATATCGTCGTGCTGTCTGCCGCCTGCGAACGTTAGCGCGCCCTGCACGATCGAATCTGCCGCGTCCTGAAGCGTCTGCCGTGTCGCCGCCGCCTGCAGTGCTCGTGCCAGACCCTCGATACCGAAAAACGCGCCCCGGCGCCCCGCGCGCGCCTCCGTGATACCATCTGTCGCCAGTGCGAGCGTATCTCCGGTGTGGAACGGCGCCGTCGTCTGGGTATACTCCGCATCGCTGTCGATCGCGAGCAGTGGGCCGTTTGCCATTATCTCCTCAACCTGGCCGGTCGCCGTACGGAGTATCAGCGGGGGCTCTGCGCCGGCGGAGGCACAGGCGGCATTTCCGGCGAGCGGGTCAACGACCGCCAGCGCCAATGAGACATAGGTATCGTTCGGGTTCTGGTCCAGCCGCCGGCTCTCCAGGAGATAGCGGTTCAGCCGGTAGAGGGCGCGAGCCGGGTGGGCGGATTCCCGAAGGAACGCCCGCAGCGCAAACTTGATCTCGGCGGTGTAAGAGGCCGCCATCAATCCCTTTCCGGTGACGTCCCCAACAACAAAAGCTACCTGCTGATCGTCGAGGACAAAGACATCGGCAAAATCCCCGCCGATCAGTGACTCTTCCGATGCCGCTTCGTAGACGCCGGCTATCTCCATGTTCGGGAAGGCAGTGATGGTGTTGGGGGTCAGGAGCAGGGAGCGCTGCAGTGTCTCAGCGATCCGTTCATTGCGCGCCGCGGCCTGGGCTCGCTCCTGCTCCATCTGCTTGCGCTCCCGGATATCGCGCGTCACCGTGGCGATCACAGCAGGCCGCCCGGTCATAGGATCGGGCACCGCGAATACCCCGTAGTTGACCCAGATGGGGTCTCCCGTCTTAAAGTGACGGAACCGTATCTCGGCCTCGGCGTGCCCTTCCCCGAGGACGCGTTGTAGAAAGTCGCCGCCGATCAGCGCCTGATCTTCCGGGAAAAACAGATCCTGCCGGGTGAGCATCCGAACGTCCGTTGCTGCATCCAGGCCGACGAGTCGCCTTGCCGCAGTATTCATGTAGAAGAGCCTGCCGTCGAGATGGGCTGCGCTCACGAAGTCGCTGCTGTTTTCGACGAGCGACTCGTAGAGCGTCCGCGCCTCCTCCGTCGCCTTCTGCTGAGTAATGTCCCGGACCGTGCCTGTGAAGCGGACGCAGGCGCTCCGCGCCGGGTCGAAATAGGCGCGCCCCTTGGCGTGGACCCAGCGGACCTGACCGCCGTCACCAAGACCAACGGTCCGGTATTCAATATCGTAGTCATCCGCGCTATCGGGCGTGAGGGCCGCCTCGACCACCGTGAGCGTTCGCTCGCGATCATCGGGATGGAGGCTGTTGACGAATACGCTCCAATCGACGGGAGCATCGTCCTGCAGCCCGAAGACAGCTCTACAGCGAGCGTCCCAGGTCAGGGTATCGTTTACCGGATTGTAGTCCCATGTACCGATCTGCGCCGCCTCGATCGCCAGGCGCAGCCGCTCTTCCGCGATCTGGAGCTGCGCGGCGATCCGCTCGCGCTCCAGCTCGGATCGCCGCAGGCGCAGCAGGGACCGGACTGTCGCGATCAGCACTTCAGGCTCGACCGGTAGCGTCAGGTACGCGTCCGCTCCTCCGTCCAGTCCCTGAACATGGTCCCGGGCGGATTTCAGGTGGGCAGAGAGATGGAGTACCGGGAGAAGGTGTGGTTGGGGGACGGTCTTGACACGGCGACAGACCTCAAAGCCGCTGATGTCGGGCAGTTTGACATCCAGCACGAGGAGAGCTGGCGGTTGTTCCGCGACGCGCTGTAACGCCTCCAGGCCGGAGGCTGCGGAATCGACAGTAAATCCGGCTGTCTCCAGGGTGCGACAGGTCGTGTAGCGCTTCATCAGGTTGTCATCGACAACCAGGATTATCTCTGGGGATGAGATTTCCAGATTGTTAATAGGATTTTGCAGGACTTGTACTTCTTGGCCGTCGTTCATTGCCTTTGTGAACGTATGCGGCAGTACGATAGGATCACTTTATTATTCCTGACAAGGCACGTATTCTTACCCAGTAGCAGGATTTTCTGCACCCTTGCTATCAGCATTTTGTATCTGCTGAAGCACACTGTGTTGTCGGTCCGCTAATTTGTTGCTTAAACGAGGGAGCGATCGGTGGGGAAGGAGATTAAGGGGCCGGTGGTGAACGCTGAAGTTACCTCTCGGGCGTCCGCGCAATGGTGCCAGGCGTCGCGCGGGCAGGTCGCCTCTGGCTGCTTGCTACGAGCAATCCTTTGGGAGCAAGTCAGGACCGCAGCCTCTATGACCACCAGACCGATCGCCGGTACGCCCGGCACGACGCCAGACGCCTCTAGAGCGTCAACTCCTACCCCCTTTATTGCCGGGCACCCTCGTGGCGAAGCGCCTTCTCCCCGTGAGCTTGGTCTGGATCTCGCGCTGATCGTTGCGCGCTATCTGTGCAAGACAGAACACCTGCATTACGGATACTGGCCGGCGGACCTGCCGACGGAACTGGGCAATCTTAAGGAGGCGCAGGAAAACTACACGGACCTCCTCGTTCGCCAGATCCCGGAAAATGTCGAAACCATCCTGGAGGTCGGTATTGGCAGCGGAGCGTTGACGCATCGGCTGCGCGGCGCCGGGTATCAGGTGGATTGTGTTTCGCCAAGCCCTTATCTCACGGAGCGTGCACGGGTGCTACTGGGGCCGGAGCAGCAGATCTTTGAGTGCAAGTACGAAGATCTGAAGACGACAAAGCGTTATGATTTGATCCTGTTTAGCGAGAGCTTCCAGTATATACGTCAGGACCTGGCCTTTTCCGTTTCGAAGGCGCATCTGGCTTCCGGGGGATTCCTCTTGATCAGCGACTTCTTCCGCAAGGAGACGCCGGAGGATGGCCCGATCAAGGGGGGGCATCGCCTCAAGGATTTTCGCAGTCATATCGAGGAGTACGCCCTGCAGGTCCTCGTGGATGAGGATATTACGGCGGAGACGGCGCCCAACCTGGATCTGCTGAACGACTTCTCGCTGAAGGTGATCCAGCCGGTCAAAGAGCGCCTGTTCGGCTTCCTGGCGTGGAAGCACCCCCTGCCGTTTCGCGCACTCTACTGGCTGCTCCGCAAGCATATCCGGCATGCGGAGGGGAAGTACCTGAGCGGAAAGCGGAACGGAGCGGCGTTCTTGAACTACAAGTCGTACCGGCTGATGCTCTTGCAGCAGGGTTCGCGGTAGATCAGGGGCGTTCCATCGCCGTAAAATAGCCCCAGACGGCGAATGGCAGGGAGTAGCCGCTCTCTTCCGCGAGGCGGCAGAACCCTCCCCGAGTCAGCGGAGGATCTATCCGCCCCATGATCGGTTCCGGAACAGGGCTTTCGTCCGCCTCTGCCCCCTCGGTCGCCTCCCTGGTCTCTGCCGAAGGGGCGGCATCGAGGCAGAAGCGGAAGGGACGGAGCGCACCGGTGCGCGTGGTGGTATCCGGACGAATGGCGGCTACCGGGGCGGTCAACACGGCGGTTCTCAAATCCTTACCGTGCTGCTGGCGCAGATAGTCGCGAAGTTGGTGGAACTCGCTCTCAGAGAGAAACTCGTCGACGGTCTGTTGCGCCCGGGTCCGAACGGTTTCGTTCAGTGTCCGGTAGCCCATGATCAGCGATTCGTAGGGAGCGATCGGGGTTTCCCGGCCCACGCAAAACCACTGAATGATGATCGCGGTACGGGGGTTATACCAACCATATTTCTGGTCGCCCGCCTCTCCGAAAGTGCCGTACGGCAGGTAGAGTTTTGTCGTTGGCATCGCAGGCTCCCGTTTCGAGGGACTTAAAGAGGCACGAACGGACTGCTGCCCGCAGGGCAGCAGTCCGTTCGTATCCGATTTACGGGAACACGGGACTAGTAGCGGTCGCCGCCGCGTCCGCCGCCGCCGCCGTAGCCGCCGCCACCGCTGCGTCCGCCGCCGCCGCCGTAGCCGCCGCCACCGCTGCGTCCGCC
>Ga0105239_10002257_pt1 | contig 24624 bp, 18 predicted proteins | sample KBSC44metaG_FD_92761 | JGI IMG/M metagenome (GOLD analysis project Ga0105239, IMG submission 92761) | Corn rhizosphere microbial communities from Kellogg Biological Station, Michigan, USA - KBS C4-4 metaG | ecosystem: Host-associated > Plants > Roots > Rhizosphere > Soil | place: Michigan, USA...
CCGGATTTCGGTCGAACATCTCGCAAACGGCGATGGCCGTGACGAGGCCGTCGTCATAGCCACGCCCGATCGGCGGGTTGAAGAAGAAGTGCCCCGACTTCTCGAAACCGGCGATTGCGTCAAGCTCGGCAACCCGTCGCTTGATGTAGGAATGCCCCGTTTTCCAATAGTCCGTGCGTGCGCCGTTTTGCACGAGAACGGGATCCGTCATGAAAAGCCCGGTTGATTTCACGTCCACGACAAAGGTGGATTGCGAGTGCAGGCTGGAGATGTCTCGCGCCAGCATGACGCCGACCTTGTCCGCGAAGATCTCGGTGCCCTCATTGTCCACGACGCCGCAGCGGTCGCCGTCGCCGTCGAAGCCGAGGCCCAAATCGGCACCGGTCTCCAGAACCTTGTCCCGGATCGCATGCAGCATCTGCATGTCTTCGGGATTAGGGTTGTAGCGCGGAAACGTATGGTCGAGCTCCACGTCCAGGGGGATTACGTCACAGCCGATGTTCTTCAGCACCTGCGGCGCAAAGGCGCCGGCCGTCCCGTTGCCGCAGGCGACGACCACTCGCGGCTTTCGGCGAATGCTCTTCCCGGCAGTCAGGTCTTCGATATATCTCTCGCGAAAGCCGGGCACGAATTCATAGCTGCCGCCACCTACAAGATCGAAGTCGCCGTTCAGCACGAGCGACTTGAGGGCTGTCATCTGGTCAGGCCCGAATGTAAGAGGTCTCTGCGCGCCCATCTTCACTCCGGTCCAGCCGTTCTCATTGTGAGAGGCCGTTACCATGGCAACTGACGGAGCGTTGAGTGCGAACTGGGCGAAATAGGCCGTCGGGGTAAGCGCAAGGCCGATGTCCTTGACGCTTGCGCCAGCCGCCATCAGCCCCGAGACCAGCGCCATCTTTATCGACATGGAATAGCTGCGAAAGTCGTGACCGGTGACGATCTCCGGGCCCACGCCCATTCGGCGGATTAGAGTGCCGAGACCCATGCCCAGCGCTTGGACGCCCATCAAGTTTAGCTCGGGCTCTTTCTCCGAGCCTGGATGGCCGAACCACCAGCGCGCGTCATATTCCCGGAAGCCGGTGGCTTTAATGAGGGCGTTGTTCTCGAACGCGAATGTGTTCGGCTTGGCTTGGCCGACTATCTTTAGTGTCACGGCTACCGCTCCGAATTGCGGCAATATTCCTAACATGTCAGCGAGCCCCGGCCCCTTCATGAATTCGGGTAGCCCTACCCCCCGGTTCGCATCTCCTCATCCAATAGGTGATGCCGATCGATGATCGAAAGGATGTCTCGCCCAGGCATGGCGATTGAATATCGTGGGACCCGGGTCCGCATCGGGTGCCGACCTCAGTTGTGGCTGCGTGGTGCCGCTGACATTTTTCAGTTTCCCTTTTCAGAAGAACGTCGATCACAGGCGTTTCAGGCCTGGCACGTGCGCTCGATGGCATCCAGCCGGAGATCGAACGGGAATCGGAGCAACTTCGCCGGGCTCCCAAGCGGATGATAGACTGTGCCGCATTTTCCCTGGAGGCGACGGACAACGGGGAGAGAACCGAACGCATGTCGGCGAAGCTCGATATTCTCGCGCAGGATCTTGCGGCCAACCGGGCACGACAGTTGCTGCTGAATCAGCAGATGTCATTCCTGGTCCGGATAAGGGCCGGTCTGCCGCGTCTTCTTCGCTCCCATAGGGCGTAGGTCTACGCCAATTGGTGGCGTTTACCTTCCCCCGCGCCAGCGTAGTCTTTCTTGGAAAAGCTTGGGATCGCGGGGCCTCGGCTCACATGAGAACATCGGCCGGACGCAATGAAGCTCCTGTATCGGGGCGGCGTGCACGAAAGCTTCTCCTTCTGCCCGCCGGAGACGTTGAATGAACCGCTTGTTCGCCAGCCAATGGCCTTTGGCAACCAATCAGCAGGCCAGTGCCGGACAGGAATTCATCGGCCTCTCGGACATAACCGGATTTCTGAGACACTACGTCGGAACGATCACGGCCTGCCTTGCCGCGGCTCTCTTGGTGGCATGGTTTTACAATTCGACCACGGACCCGGTTTTTACAGCCAGCGCGCAGATTTTGATCGAGCCGAAACTACCGCAACATCTGCAGGAAGGCGGCGAAGTGAATCTGTCATTGGACACCGCCCAGGTGGAAAGCCAGATCGCCGTGATGCAATCCGAGAAGATCGCCTCGATGGTCATCGACCAGTTGAAACTTGTCGATGATCCCAAATTCAATCAGCCAGAGGCCCCGACATTGTCGGAGAGATTCAAAAAAGTCGGGAAGAACCTTGTCGGGGCTCTTGGGAACGGCACCTTGGCCACCTCCCTTCAGCGACGTCTCGGTTTGAGCGCACCCGATGCGCCCGTGACGCTGACGGACTACCAGAAGTCCCGGCGCAGTATGTCGATTTTCCGTAATGACCTCGACATTCGGAGGGTCGGCGTCTCGTATGCGATAGACATCTCTTTCACCTCCGCCGACCCCGAGGGCGCCGCTAATATTGCCAACGCGACTGCTGATGCCTTTGTGCATGAACAGATCGACACCAAGGCGGAGGCAGCAAAGGAAGGTGGGGCGTGGCTCGAGAAGCGCCTCCAGCAACTACGCACCCAGATGAACGAGGCGAGGGCGAGGGCACAAGAGTTCCGTTCCCGACACGATTACAGCGTGAGCGGTGAGGCCGGTGACGGTGTTAATCCCGAACCGACTCTCGAAGAGCTTGAGGTGACTGCAGACACCTACCAGAAGATATATGAAAGCTTCCTGCAGGCTTATACCAATTCCGTAAGCCAGCAATCTTACCCGGTTGCCGATGCAAGGGTGATCACTGCCGCGACAGCTCCGCTTTCTCCGAGTGCCCCAAAGCCGAAGCTGGTGTTGGCTTTCGCGGCTGTCGCAGGGCTCATTCTTGGCATTGGCGTTTCTTTCGTGCGGCATACGTTCGATTGGACCATACGGTCGCCACGTCATATTCGCGACAATCTGGGAATAGAGTGCGTGGGCGAATTGCCACCTACGGGCAAGCGGAGGGAATTCGGAAACGTCGACGAGGTGACCAGGCATCCCTGGTCGCGGTACAGCCAGAGCCTGAGGAAAGCCCGGACCGAAATCAGCCTCGCTGAAACGAGCACCCCGATGAAGTTCCTTGGACTGACCGCGGTCTCGAACAACAGCCAGAAGAGTGCCGTCGCAAGCAATCTCGCCACGCTTTACTCGATGTCCGGTTTGAAGACGTTGGTGATCGATGCCGATGTTCGGGGATCGACCACGACCACGCGGTTGCTTGGCCGCCCGGGCATCCCGGGCAAGGAGTGCCAGGATCCTGCCAGGCTCAACATCATCCGCGCTCCGGGCCGGCCGTTCGACGTGCTTTCAAGTTCCGTGGTGGATGCAAGAAACCTGCTCGTGCCTAGGAACATGCAGGCTTTCCTCTCCGAACTTAGTGCCGACGATCCAGCAGCCTACGAACTTGCCGCCTACGACATAATCATCGTTGACCTGCCGACACTTGTGTCTGGAGCCGATGACCTGATCGTTGGATCGGTCCTCGACGGTGTCGTGGTCGTGGCAGAGTGGGGAAAGACGCACGTCGACACGCTGCGGGAGCTCGTCAGAACACTGCAAGCCTCCAGGACACAGATACTTGGCGTGCTTCTCACGAACGCGCGGGCAATGACGTCCAAGCACCGTAGAGTTGCAGCCAAGCATGGCGCTTTCGGAAGTCGGCAAAGCGTGTAGCGCAATTCATACGTGAGGATTAGGGGGTAGCCCCGGGAGTATCGCGCTACCTCCTTTGCATTTCTTGCCCGAAAGTTCCGCGCTTGGAAGACTGTCGAAGTCAAACAACTAAGAACAGCGACCGTCACATGACAAACGCCTTCGAAAAGCAGTCGCACCAGGGGGGCCCGATCTGGGGCCAATCAGTTGTGCCGGCGGCGGTCGAGAGCAGGACCGTCCTGAATGTCGTTTCCTCGCGCGACTACGCCAGTGCCGGGACGGTGTTGAATGACCTGTCGAATGTCATCAACGGGGGAACGACGAACCCTCCGATTGGAGGCCTGCTCAAACGGATCATGGACCTGGTCATAGCCGGCATAGCACTCGTTTTGGCAGCGCCTGTCATGGTCCTCGTCGGCCTGTTGATCAAGATTACGGCGGGAGGTCCGGCAATATTCTCGCACAGCCGTGTCGGCTTCGGTGGAAGGCCGTTCAATTGCTACAAGTTTCGCTCGATGGTCGCAAATTCGGACCAGGTTTTGAAGGCATACCTCGATGCCAACCCTGATGCACGCAAGGAGTGGGAAGAGACCCACAAGATCAGGAACGATCCCCGCGTTACGTTCTTCGGACGACTGTTGCGCAAATCCAGCCTGGATGAGCTTCCCCAACTCATCAACATACTGCGCGGGGACATGAGCTGCGTGGGTCCAAGACCTATCGTCAGGGACGAGCTCAGGCGTTATGGCGATCACCAGGGAGAGTATCTCGGAACGAGGCCGGGACTCACCGGTCTTTGGCAGGTGAGTGGAAGAAGCAGCATGGACTATGACAACCGCGTCGCGCTGGACAGCCAGTATGTGCGGAACTGGTCGATCTGGCTCGATATCGTGATCTTGCTGAGGACTATCGTTGCGGTCATGCGGGTCGACAGGGCCTCCTGAAGCGTCGGCCGGATCACTCTTCGTTTCGATTCCGGTAGACCAACAGAGACAAGCCTACGAGGTAGGCGCCGGCCAAGAAAAATATCAGGATCAGAGATTTGCCCACGGTCACATAGCCTGGCAATCCCAAGCTGTTCCAGGCCACGATTCCGATCACAAGCAGGGCAGTCGCCGCGAGCAGCGCCGCAGCCCTGAAACGAAAACCCAGTAGTATCCCTGCCACCGATACGGCGAGTATGCTCGTGAGCACCAATATCTCCAGTGGCACCCGCAGAACCAGTTGGCTTGCCGCGGCAGGCAGTTTCGTCAGGGGTCAAGAGCCCAGCGTGCGCCAACTGATATGCGGCCTCGGAGTGCAAGGCAAGTGCTAGAGACAGTGCTTGGGAATGCCGTTCGAAATATCGAAACCAGCTCTTGCCGAGGCTGGTGTTTTCCAACAATGGCCGACGACATCACCATGCGTGACTGTGATCGTTCATCCAACCGCCACCTGCAGCAATAATGGCATCGACCGAGCCGGATGCCGCAACGGGTCGGCGCCGACGTCGATCTGGTCAGTTCGTGCTCCGGACAGCGGGTGTTTCCACCTGAATGCTTGCATCCGCTGCAGGCAAGCTGTCCAGGCCCGACCGCGGCAGCGGGATTTCGACCTTCACGGTATCGCCCGGCTCGACAAGGGTTGTCTCCTGGGCGGCAAGCTCTTCCGTGCCACCGTCTTTCGGCCTCACAATCGTGAAGATCGGCTTGGCCTTTGCGGCGTTTTGCCGGAGGGCCAGCAGGGCGGGGGCAGTAACTTGTGTTTCGTGCAGCAACTGCACAGCGGTGTCGGATTTGCTGGTGACCTCGTTGAGCTGTTGCTGTGTCTCGCGCAAGCTCTCTGCGATCTCGCTGGAACGCTGGTTGCTGAGGTTGAGGATTTCGATGTCGGTCTTGCTCATCTCCTGCCTGACACGCAGCATCGAGGTCTCGGCCGCCAACCGGTCGCTCTGCATCTGGGCGACGGTCCCCTCCAGAGAAAGTTCCCGCGGCGCAACCGCAAGGCCCTTCTGCACGAGATTTGAGACGCCCGCGAGTTCCTTTTGGATGAGTTGGATCTGTTTGTCGTGGAAAGTCAGCTGTTGCTCGAGCGAGGCCAGCTCCTGTTGAAGGAAGTCCTTGAGTTCTCGCAGCGAACGGAGTTGGGTCGCCAGTGAATCCTTGCGGATAGCAAAAATCCTGCGCTCCTGGTCCATTGCCAGCGCGATGGTCTCGTTCGAAGCCCTGTCCTTCAATTCGGAGGGGAAAGCGATATCCTCGCTGCCGGCCAACTCTGACTGCAACCTCGCCTTGCGCGCGATCAGGCTGACATTGTTCAGAGCCAGCAGCCCGACATCGCCTTGGCCCGTGATGACCTCTCGTTCAAGCCGAGACACATCATCCTCGCGTACTGGCAATCCCCCGGCGATCCCCAGCGCCTGCAGTACCGTCAGGCCGGGTCTGTAGGGAAATTCGCCGGATTGCTTGACATTGCCGACGATATAGAACGGCCTGTACTGGGCAATCTCCACAGCCACATCTGGCTGGCGGCTGAGACCCATGTGCTGCATCAGCCGATCGCCGATGGCGCGGGCAAGATCCCCGGGAGCGGTGCCCTCGGCGCGTAGCTGTCCGACAAATGGCAGGAAGAGCGTGCCGTCGGCGCTGACAACGAAACTGTCGTTGAGAGCCGTCCACTCGAAGATCACATCGCGCGATGCGCGCCATTCGTAGACCTTGAGCCTGACCTTGTCCTGCGGTCCAAGGAGGTACTCCGCAGCTGATGCCGACGAGGGGCAGGCAGCTGTTGCCGCCAATGAAATCCCTGCCACTGTTGAAAGCCATTTCCGCATTGTCATTCCCGCAGTCAGATTTTCAGGATGTATTCGGGTTCGATCCGGCCCATGGCGATGTGCAGGATCGCGAGCGCGTTGCCGTAGAGACGACCCCTACGGTCGACATATGGCTCCGGCCAAAGGCTCTTCGCGAGATTGGCTGTTATGTTCCTGAACATAAGGGGAAGCGCGAAGGAGGCTGGAACCGTCCCTTTCCTTATCAGGTAGATCGCATTGGCAACCTGGGAGTAACCGAACCGCTTTCCGCTGACACGCCCGGTCTTGATCCCGAGATGGACGCCCGTGATCGACGTCACGCATACGACGCGACCTCTCGATCGCATTTGACTGGTGAAGTCGATGTCTTCCTGCCAGCCGTAGAGGACGAGGCGCTCGTCGAACCGCAAATCGCCAATCAGCGAAGACCGGAACGACATGTTGCATCCGTAGGCGCCGACATGGTCGACCACTGATGGTCCAGTCGTTTCTCGGCCTTCTGAGTCCCTTAGCGTAGCTTCTGCATCGTCCCAGGTCAGACCGGCATTGGTAGCGCCGTCCTTGACGACCCTGCCCATCACTACCGCCCATCCGTCATTTCCAGCGAAAGCCTGCTCGATCTGCTCCAGGTATCGGGCGGATGGAACGAAATCGTCGTCGAAGAACGTTATGATGTCGAAGCGCTCCAACGAGGGCACAAGAGCGGTGTTGCGTTGGGCAGCCAATCCTTTGGGCCCGAAAACACTCGACACCGGGAAAGGGCAGTGGGCCGGGAGTTCGACGTGCGTGGCATCGGGTGCCGACAGGATGACCTCGTCGGGAAGTCTTGTCTGGCCACCCAAATATCCCAGCAGGCGAGCAACTTGCTCGCTGCGACCGAGGGTCGGGATAATCACCGCAAGTTTCATTTTTCGTCCAAGCGTCGCTTCCACTGACCCTATGACGACGCGAGGGTTCAAACAGCCTGCATAAAAGTGGGCTCGACCAACTCGGCCTACTCCCGGCTATCCGCTTTTGAAGTATTTCCCGCAAGCGGGTCACAACCATAAGCGGTAGGCAGACATTCGCCGGGAGCAATCTGTGATCGATCGGACAACTTGCGAGCGTCCTCGGACGAAACAGAAACTGAGGCCTCAAGGAGGAAGGGGAGAACCATGCTCCATGAACGCTCTTCCGAGCTGGCCATCGCGACCACGGTCGAAATGCCCATCGAGGAATTTCCGGCTGCCCCGGCAACCGATTTCGACAGATACGCCAGGATAGCGGTCGTTCACGACTGGTGCCCAAACTTCAGGGGCGGCGAGCGGGTTCTGGCGCAGATCTGCAAGCAGTTCCCCAATGCAGAGGTGTTCACGCTTTTCGATTTCCTCCCGGCCGAGGTTAAGGAGCAGTACTTCCGCGACGTGGAATTCCATACCTCCGCGGCCAACCGGATACCGATGGTGCAGAAATTCTATCGGTCTCTCTTCTTCTTTTGCCCCTTCCTGATCGAACAGTTCGACGTGACCGGCTATGACGCGGTGATCTCGTCTTCTGCCGCATTTTCGCGGGGCGTGATCACAAGACCTGATCAGCCGCATCTGTGTTACGTGCACAGCCCGGTCCGCTATGCCTGGGACGAGCAGTTCTCCTATCTTCAGCAGGGCAAACTCGGTTTCGGCCCGAAGGGAATGCTCTACCGTTATATGCTGCACCGCCTGAGAACGTGGGATACGAGAACCGCTCACGGTCCGGACTTGATGCTGGCGAATTCGAACTATGTCCGTTCCCGAATCCAGCATATCTATGGACGTGACGCGCGGGTTGTCTTCCCGCCGGTCTCGCTGAAGGAACTACCCTGTGTCGAGGACAAGGACGACTACTACGTCTCGGCGTCTTTTCTGGCCCCGTACAAGCGCACCGACCTCGTGATCAGGGCCTTCAACGAGATGCCGTCGCGACGGCTGGTCATAGTCGGCGAAGGGCAGCAATCAGCCAGTCTAAGAGCGCTGGCAGGTCCGAATGTCACATTTTCGGGGTTCCTCCCTCGCAAGGAATACGTCGATACGCTTGCCCGGGCGAAAGCGATGGTTTTTGCGGGCTGCGAGGACTTCGGCATAGCGCTCGCCGAGGCGCAGGCCTGCGGGACGCCGCTGATCGCTTTCGGTCGAGGCGGCGCGGTAGACATCACGAGGCGCCTGGGAGCAAATCCCGAGCCGACCGGGGTGCTGTTCAAGGCTCAAACCATTGAGGACCTCAAGGGAGCGGTCAAACGGTTCGAGGAGAACAGCCACCTCATCACGCCACAGGCTTGCGCCAGGAACGCACAGCGCTTCTCAGAAGAGAATTTCGACCGGGCTATGCTGGAGTCGATCGGAGCCGTCCAAGCACTTCACCCGATCATGTGAGTTCGCGTAACCTGACGACCTTGGTCTCTGTATCGACGCCGTCAGCGACGGCCATCGCATGCAGGTAGCGCAAGGCGCTCGCTCTCCAGCTATATGCCGAGGCTCTGGCTTTTCCCTTCACCGTCAACTGTAGGCGCAGGGCCTTGGAATTGCGCAGTCCCATGAAACGGTCGAACCATGCCTGCGGGTTGTCGGCAGCAGCATAAAGGGCTGCGTTGCCGCAGACCTCTGGCAGGCTGGCGCGTTCGGACACCACAACCGGACAGCCGAGGGCCATCGCCTCGACAACCGGGAGACCGAAGCCTTCCGTCAGCGAAGGGAAGGCCAGGCAAAGCGAGTCCATCAGCAGCGCAGCCAACTCGTTGTCGGATATGCGTCCGAGCCAATGGATGTTGCGGGCTTCAGCTCGCGCCGATCCTGTTTTGAAGATGTGCGAATCCGACATTCCGACAACCGCGATCTTCAGTCCGGCCTTGCCAAGCCGGTCGGCCATGCCGAGAATGAGATCCACGTTCTTGTGGGGCGCCGCGCTGCCGATCATGACGATCGTTTCCCGCGAGGCGGCCAACCGCGTCGCTGACGAATGTTCGGGCTTCCACTGCAAGACATGTTCATGGCCGTTCGGAGCAACGAAGGCCCTTCGCGATGGGACAATGTCCCGGCGAACCAGTTCGCCCAGCGAAAAATTGGAAACTGTCGAAATGTTGCATGCCGTCTTGCCGAGCAATGGCAGCAGCGCTTTGTAGGAAGCCCTGAAGCCAAGTGAATAGCTCTGAGGGGCATTCCACACGTTCGCATCGTGAATGCAGACAATATGCTTGCGGGACAGCAGCGGCCCGGTATTGCACAGGCTGAGCAGGCCGCTGCCGTGCAACGAGGTAGCGAGCTGGGTCTGCTCCCACAGATGCCCACCCGTGCTGCCTATCTCGCAACGTTCGATAGAATTGAGCGGAATTTCCGAGCTGTCCGGTGGACAGTCAAGCCTGAGCTCAAGCCCGCGAGTGAGCGGCTCCCGCTCGGCGATCAAAGCATCCAGCGAACGAACGATCTCTCTTGCATAGCGCTGGACGCCCGTTGTCGGTTGGGAAAGGAAACGTCCGTTGATCGTCCAGCGCCGTGCCATGTCACCCTCTCGATGTCCTAGTTTGAGACCGCTGGCGCGTGCGGTCACTACGGCCGTTGGGTCATTCGCACGCGCGGAGGATCATCCAGCCAGGCGAGGGCAGGCGCTGGAACTACCTCAAACGTTTGAGGGCCGTTGTGTTTGCGAGAGTGTTAGTCTGGCTGCTCGTTCGGCAAGGCGGAGGAGGCGATGGGCAAATCTGAGTTCAATCCGGCGCCGGCCGGGCGGTCCGGGCATTTGAACGGACACAGCACTGCCGCACTGGTGGCACGGTCGCTTCCTGAAAGCTCGCAATACCTGATTGGCCATCCCGGCAGGACAGCGGCGGACTTCGAGCCGCCAAGACGACGTTGGACGATAAACGGGGACTTCACCACGCTTAGACGCAATGGGATAGCACGTTACGCTATCGAGGTGACGATGGCTCTCGACGCCCTCATTTCGGAAGGGCATCCCCTGGGCCGCGACCTGGAAATCGATCTCGTTGTGCCTCGCCCGCTTGTCGAACCTCTTCATCTGAAAGCTATTTCGGTCCGGGTCGTTCCCGAGTTCAGCAGGCCCCGACTTCCGCAGTTCTGGGTGCAGGCGCAGTTGCCGTGGCACGTGCCTGGAGGACTGCTGAGCTTTTGCAACCTCGCGCCGGTCGTGCTGAGACGTCAGATTGCATGCATCCATGACATGCATACAAGGTTGATGCCGTCGAGCTATGCGCGAGGATTCCGTTGGGCGCACCGCCTGATCCTTCCGCTGCTTGGCAGGCGGGCTGCACGCATCACCACGGTTTCGCAACTCTCACGCAGCCATCTGGTCGATTTCGGTATCGCAAGCGAGGAAAACATCGTCGTTACCTACAATGGCAGCGACCATGCGAAGAAGTGGGATGCAACAAGATCGTCCCTGGCCGTCAATCGGGGCAGGCCATATGTCGTTTGCCTCGGCCGGGGGGATCAAGAATACAAGAACATGGGGCTTCTTGCCAAGCTTGCCCCGTTTCTTGACGAGATGGGGCTCGACCTCTGGATGCCAGGCGATGTCGACGAGACCACGATCTTGCGGCACGTTCCTGAAATGCCGACGAACATCATCCTGCTTGGGCGCATAAGCGATCACGACTTCAAAAAGGCGCTCGAAGGCGCCCTTTGCTTCCTGTTTCCATCACGGATCGAAGGTTTTGGGCTGCCCGCTGTCGAGGCGATGGCTTCGGGTTGCCCGGTCGTGGCCTCGACCTCGCCCTGCCTGCCTGAAATCTGCGGAGATTCGGCGCTCTATGCGGACCCGGACGACGTCCAGTCATGGGCCGAAAACGTTCGCCAGCTAGCGGACGACCCGGACTTGCGCAAGCGAATGGTTGGCAAGGGCTATACCAGGGCAAGCAGCTATTCCTGGCGCTGGATCGCGTGGAAATATCTCGAGCTTATGATCCAGGTCGACGCGGATTTCGGGGAATTCTACGGGTAATCGACCGCGAGTTGCAGCTACCCGATTGGTTGCCGCGCAAAGCACATATCAATTCGATTCATCCTCGGCAGTCCCCCCACTCGTGCGGGTGCTGAATCAGGGCGGCGGCACTCAAATAGTCATGCCGCCTGATGGCTAGGTTAAGGCCTCCAAAAGAGGTAATGCGAGGCTTCCCATACCCGTATAGGCAAATTGCTTCCGCCTCCTGCAGTTCCGACTATCCCAACATTGAAAGTTGTGCAGGGAGGCATGATTGCCATGTCGTTTCGTCTCGCAGCCGCCGCTGCTTTGTTGCTGACAACAGCCGTGCCCGCATCGGCCGATTTTCTGTGGGGCGTAAACGGCCATCCGATCGCTTCCTACCCGGGCGTCCCGATAGAAAAGCAACTCGATTTCGTCAAAGACCTCGGCCTCAAATCATATCGGGTCAATGTCTCGGCCGGAGATCAGGCGGATGCTCTTGCACAGGTCGTGACGGCCGGGAAAGCAAGGGGGATCGAAATCCTGCCCGTGATCACACCCGGGCTAGACTTGGACAAGGGTAAGCCAGATGAACTCTATACCGAGGCTCGGACACTGGCGGTCACCCTTGGCGCCAGGTTCAAGAACGACATCCGCGTTTGGGAACTTGGCAACGAGATGGAGAACTATGCCATCATCAAGCCCTGCGAGAAACGCGATGACGGATCGCAATACCCATGCGCGTGGGGGCCCGCGGGTGGAACCGGAGTGCTCGACTACTACGGTCCGCGCTGGACGAAGGTAAGCGCTGTCCTCAAAGGCCTGTCCGACGGCATGACGGCAGTTGACCCGAGCATCAAAAAAGCGATGGGGACGGCTGGATGGGGCCATACTGGCGCCTTCGCGCGGATGAAGCAGGACGGGATCGCTTGGGACATCTCGGTCTGGCACATGTACGGGCAAGACCCGGAATGGGCTTTCCGCGAGATTTCTTCCTATGGCAAGCCGATCTGGGTTACCGAATTTAACAACCCCTACGGAAGCCAACGAAGCGAGCGGCAGCAGGCTGACGGCGTCAAGCAAACAATGACGCGGCTCCGCGAGCTCCAGGGCAAGTACAAGGTCGAAGCAGCGCATATCTACGAACTGCTGGATGAGACCTATTGGGCTCCGGGCTTCGAAGCCAATATGGGGTTGGTTAGACTTACCGCCTCAAACAACGGCGAATGGACAACCGGTGAACCAAAACCTGCCTACACGGTGGTTCGTGACATTACCCGTGGCCCGCAGCCGTTACCCAAGCCGAACCGCGTGTGCGATCCCGACGCCACGTTTGCCGATGGGTTTACCTATGTCCGCCAGGCAAATTTTGCCTATTGCCTCGTCCTTGGCCATGACGGCGATGCCGCCAGCTTGAATCGTTGGTCGACAGCGCTCGAGAACGGAGACGCCAGACTTATCGACGTGGTCATGGAAACGATCCGCTCCGAAGAATTCGAGGCCAAGTATGCCACGATTGGGCTGACGGACCGCGCCTATGTCGCCTTTCTTTACATGCTGTTGTTGGATCGCCCCGCGGATAATTACGGGTTGGAATCCTATGTCCATCAGTTGCGGAGAGGATCAATGACGCGCGATGCCGTTGCCGTGGGCATCACCAGTTCGAGCGAGTTCAAATCCCGGCATGCTGCCATGCGCAACGCTTCGGATGTGCCCGCGCCCGGCTGAATAGGGCATCGACGCTTGTTTATGGCGGGTGGCATGATCGCAAGTCGCTTGCCTCCGCCTTCGGCCACGAAACTTGAGGCGTCGTCGGCAGGTAGACTTCGAAAGGCTTAGCCAGACCCTCTACGAAAGAGGTAGCCTGCAGTTGCGCCTCGTCCAACAGGGCATTCCGACCGCCTATTGGCGTTCTCGCCCAGCCTTTTCCGCCTGGTTAGCCTTCGAGGCAATCAATCCACTTTGAGAGGTGCACGATGAAAGTCATGGTAACCGGCCATCAAGGCTATATCGGGTCGGTGATGGTGCCGATGCTGCTTCGCGCGGGGCATTCAGTGACCGGCTATGACAGCGATCTCTACCGGCGCTGCACCTTTGCCGCGGGAGGCGAGCAGGCATCCGTTCCGTCGATCCAAAAGGACGTGAGGGACGTGCAGCCGCGCGATCTCGAAGGTTTTGACGCCATCATCCATCTGGCGGCTCTTTCGAACGATCCGCTTTCCAATCTCGATCCGGACATCACTTACGAGATCAACCACAAGGGCAGCGTTCGTTTCGCAAGGGCGGCCAAGGAAGCGGGCGTGGCGCGCTTTCTCTTCGCCTCGTCATGCAGCAACTACGGGCAGGCGGGCGATGACATGGTCGACGAAACCGGAGAGCTGAACCCGGTCACACCTTATGGCTGGTCCAAGGTGCTTTCCGAACGGGATATTTCCGAACTCGCTGACCACAGCTTCTCACCGGTCTACTTCCGGCCCGCCACGGCCTATGGGCTGTCGCCCCGGCTCCGCTTCGACATCGTGCTGAACAATCTCGTTGCCTGGGCGGTGACCAAAGGTGTGATCCTGCTGAAATCCGATGGGACGCCGTGGCGGCCGATCGTCCACATCGAGGATATTTCCCGTGCTTTCATCGCCGGCCTCGAAGCCCCGCGGGATGTGATCCACAACGAGGCTTTCAATGTGGGACAGACGGACCACAATTACAGGATCCGCGACATAGCCGAGATCGTCGCCGAGGTGGTGCCCGGCTGCCGCCTGGAGTTCGCACCCGATGCCGGTCCCGACAAACGTTCCTATCGCGTAAGCTTCGAGAAAATTGCGCGCGCCCTTCCGAGCTTCAGACCGCAATGGGACGCCCGCAAAGGCGCCGAGCAGCTTTACCGGGCCTATCGGCAATCGAATGTCACTCTGGAGGAATTCGAGGGTCCGCGCTTCCAGCGTATCGGCCACATCAGGTATCTGTTGGCGAACGGACTTCTGGACGAGCGTATGCGTGCCGCGGAAGCCTCGAGAACCCTGGAGGTTGCGGCGGGCTAGTCCAGATGGAACACGTGGATCCTGCCGGGATCGGCTCGGCGCCGCCGGCGGCCGTCGGAGTCGGCCAGGAAATCTATGACCTGGCCGAACGGCTTTTTCCGATTTGCAGAAGCATCACCGGCGATGGCGTGCGGGAGACCCTGGACGTCCTGTCTGGGCACATCGACCTGCAACGGCATGAGGTGCCCACCGGCACGCAGGTATTCGATTGGACTGTTCCGAAAGAATGGAACATCCGGTCGGCCAGGATCTTCGCTCCCGATGGACGGACGATCGTGGATTTTGCCGACTCAAACCTCCACGTTGTCAACTACAGCATACCCTTCAAAGGTATCTTGCCGCTCAGCGAGTTGAGGCAGCATATCCATACCTTGCCCGAGCAGCCGGAAGCGATTCCCTACCGCACCAGCTATTACGCCCCGACATGGGGGTTCTGCATGGCGCATGATCGTCTGATGGAGATGTCCGACGGTCCTTACCAGGTGGAGATCGATGCTGAGCTCAAGGATGGCAGCCTCAGCTATGGCGAATACCTGCACCGCGGACAGACCGAGCGGGAGTTCCTTCTTTCAGCCCACATATGCCATCCATCACTTGCCAACGATAACTGTTCGGGCCTCGCTCTGCTCGCGACGCTGGCGAGGATCCTCAGCACCAGGAAGACAAAATACAGCTATCGCTTCCTCTTTGCTCCGGGCACGATCGGCGCGCTTACATGGCTGTCTCGCAACGAGGACCGCGTACAACTCATCGACCATGGTCTGGTGCTGTCATGCGTGGGCGATGCCGGATGCCCCGCATACAAGCGCAGTCGCCGAGGCGACGCCTTCATTGACCGCGCCATGGCAAATGTGCTCGGCCACGAGGCTGGTGCGAAATTGATCGATTTCTCCCCCTACGGCTACGATGAGAGGCAATATTGTTCGCCGGGCTTCAATCTTCCCGTCGGCATGTTCCAGCGTAGCGTTCACGGAACCTTCCCCGAGTACCATACGTCGTCCGACAACCTCGACTTCATCAGGCCGGACTGCTTGGAGAGTTCGTTCCGTATCCTGAATGACGTGATCGACGTCGTCGAGGAGGATTGGACGCCGTTGAATCTCTGCCCCAAAGGCGAACCACAACTCGGCCGGCGCGGCCTTTACGCCGCCTTGGGAGGGCAGAAGTCGTCGGGCATAACCTCGATGTCCCTGCTCTGGGTGCTCAATCTCGCCGACGGACAGCATTCGCTCTTGTCGATGGCCGAGCGCTCCGGCCTGTCGTTCAAGGAGTTGGCAGCCGCCGCGAGGTTGCTGTCGGAGCATGGGCTCTTGGCCGCGGCCCTATAAGACCTCGGCGGCGGTTCGCTGCTTGACCAGCGGCCATGTCCTGTCCCTTTCCGACATCGCGGTCGGCATCAAGGGCCAATTTATTGAAAAGGCGGGATCGTTGTAGCGGACGCCTGTCGATGCGTGCGGCGTATAGAACTGCGATATGAGGTACGAAACCTCGGTGTCGTCCGTAAGCGTCTGGAGCCCATGCGCGAATCCAGCGGGAATATAGACCTGCCTCATGTTCGCGGGCGTCAGTTCGAAGCCCAACCACTGGTAACGCGTCGGCGAGTTCGCGCGCATGTCCACCACGACATCGAAAATTGCGCCGCGAACGCAGGAGACGAGTTTCACCTCGGCATAGGGGTCTTCCTGAAAATGTAACCCCCGCAGCGTTCCTTTTTTGACCGAATGTGCCCGGCTATGCTGGACAAAGCGCGTCGCCAACCCGCAATCGGCCATCTCCTTTTCGCAGAACAGGCGTGTAAAAGATCCCCGATCGTCGACTATAGGTGTCGGCTCGATCAGCCACACACCTTTCAATTCGGTCTCGGTAAACTGCATGTCGCCCCAGGCCCCTTTGGCGGCAAAAACTGAGGGGGATTCTTGGCATCGCGAGTACTGGCAGGAAGAGCTACCTAAGCCTTAGGTGGCTTCATCGATAGCGGTATGCCGGATCGGCGATCCTACTCGTTCGGCTTGCCTGGTGGCGCCATTGCCTCACCCGATTGCCCTTTAAGGATTACGGCAGCCGACGCATTGGCAAATCGAACTCGAAGGCGCGCCGTCTTAGGCTTCCATAACATTCCCGGGGAGGCGCGGCGGCAGCAGGTTCATCGTCAGACCACCGCGTCTCCATCTTTCTCCAGGCAGGCGGACAAGGAGCAGCTAATGAACATTCAAGCCGTCGAAGTCGTCCGCGATCAAAATGCGATACGCCGCAGCGTCGGCTGCAGGCTTTGTGGTTCGCGTCTGCGGCATACGCTGGTCGATCTCGGCATGTCACCGCCTTGCGAGAGCTTTTTGCGGGCCGACCAACTGGACCAGATGGAACTATACTATCCACTGAACGTCCTGGTTTGCGACACCTGCTATCTGGTGCAGCTCAAGGAGTACATGAGTCCCGAGACCATCTTCAGCGAATACGCGTATTTTTCTTCTTTTTCGACGAGCTGGGTAGCCCATGCGAAAGCCTATTGCGAGGCGATCACAAAGCGCCTTGGCCTTGGCTCCGACAGCCTGGCGGTAGAACTCGCCAGCAACGACGGCTACCTGCTTCAGCACTTTCTCCCGCTCGGCGTTCCCGTTCTTGGTGTCGAGCCGGCCGCAAATGTTGCGAGCGCCGCGCTTGAGAAGGGTGTGCCGACCAGGGTCGATTTCTTCGGGGTTCGCCTGGCTCTCCAGATGGTGGCCGAAGGCCTGCGCGCCGATCTCATCATCGGCAACAATGTTCTGGCCCAGGTGCCCGACCTGAACGACTTCGTCGCAGGAATGAAGGTCCTTCTCAAGCCGGAAGGTGTCGTCACCCTCGAGTTTCCGCACATCGAACGACTGATGGCCGAGAACCAGTTCGACACCATTTACCACGAGCATTTCTCGTACTTCTCGTTGCTGACCATCGACCTGATGGCTACCCGCCACGGACTGCGGCTGATCGACGTCGAGGAACTGCCCACGCATGGCGGCTCGCTTCGCATCTATCTCGCCAACGAGGAGAGCAGCTGGACCGTAAACGACCGCGTTCACCAGCTTCTCGATCGCGAAAAGCGGCATGGGCTGACCGAGATGGCGACCTACGCCTCTTTCGGCGAGAAGGCACAGCGCGCGAAGCGAGATCTCCTTGCGTTCCTGATCTCGGCTAAAAACGAAGGCAAGAAGATCTGCGGCTACGGCGCGCCCGGCAAGGGCAACACATTGCTCAACTACTGCGCGATCGGCCCCGATTTTCTCGACTTCACGGTCGACCGGAATCCCTACAAGCACGGTCGTTTCACGCCAGGCATGCACATACCGATCAAGCCGATCGACGCGATCGACCATTCCAAGCCGGATTACATCTTGATCCTTCCATGGAACTTGAAGGACGAGATCATCAAGCAGATGCATCACGTCGCCGGCTGGGGCGCGAAATTCGTGGTGCCGATTCCGTTCGTGACAGTGATCGATCCATCGGAGTTGCCGAGATGAAAGTCGTCCTTTTCTGCGGTGGCCGCGGCACGCGCATACGTGACTATTCCGACAGCATACCGAAACCGATGATTCCTCTGGGCCATCAGCCGATCCTGCGCCACGTGATGCAGTGGTATAGCGAATACGGGCATGACGAGTTTGTCCTTTGCCTCGGCTACAAGGCCAACGTCATCAAGGATTTCTTCTTGAACACCAGACCCCAGACCTTTGCTGACTGCGTCGTCACGCATGGCGGTCGGGATGTGAAGCTGCTCGGCGACACTCCGAAGGACTGGAGCATTACCCTGCTCGACACGGGTATCTGGCGCAACATTGGAGAGCGGCTTTGGGCCGCCAGGGAGCATGTCAAGGATGAGAAGATGTTCCTGGCCAACTACTCGGACGGCTTGACCAACGTCGACCTCGACGATGTGATCGCGAAATTCGAGGCAAGCGGCAAGATCGGCTGCTTCCTCGCCGTGCGGGCGCCGCTGACATATCATCTGGCCGATATCGCAGAAGATGGTCGTGTGCGTGAGTTCCGCACGACGGACACGTCTGAGATCTGGATCAATGGCGGGTACTTCGTGTTCCGGCCGGAAATCTTCGACTACATGCGCGACGGCGAGGAACTCGTCCTCGAACCGTTCAAGCGATTGATCGACGACAACATGCTGATGGCCTACAAGCACGAAGGGTTCTGGCGTTCGATGGATACGCTGCGCGATTGGCAATCGCTCGAAGACATGGTCGAAAAAGGCGATATGCCCTGGAATCGCAAGATCGTCGCCGAGAAGATCAAACGCAGCATGGTGATGGCTGCATCATGAAGGAGCTTGGCCTCGCGCGCCGAGGGGAGCAACTCTCTATTCTCTGTCTGGGCGCCCATTCGGACGACATCGAAATAGGCGCTGGAGGCACGATACTCACCCTGATCGCTTCAGGAGTGAAACTCGACGTCCATTGGTGCGTGTTGAGTGGCGGCGGCCAGCGATCGGCTGAAGCCAGCGCATCGGCCGAGGCCTTCCTTCAAGGATCGAACTCGTCGCAGGTCGAAGTCGCGGATTTTGAAGACAGCTACTTCCCGGTCCATAGTCGATCGATAAAACACTGGTTGATCGAGGTAAGGTCACGGATCAATCCCGACGTGGTGCTGACGCACGCCAGGTTCGATGCCCACCAGGACCATCGGGAAGTCAATCAACTGACCTGGAATGTCTTTCGCGACCATCTGGTGCTCGAATACGAGATCCCGAAGTGGGATGGCGACCTCGGTCAGCCGAATGCATATGTTCCGCTTACGGCCGCCGTGCTGGAGCGCAAGGTAGAGCTTCTCCATCAGCACTTCGGGACGCAGCGTTCCAAGGACTGGTTCGACCGTGACACTTTCGCGGGGCTTGCGAGATTGCGCGGAATGGAATGCAGGGCGCCCGAGCATTTCGCCGAGGCGTTTACAGTCAGAAAAGCCAAGCTTTTCTAGAGCAATTCCAAGAAAAATGTGGGCGGTTTTCTGTCCGGAATTGCATCAAAAACAAAGAGATAGTGCGGTTCAGCGTCTCCGTGAAACGGCGAACCGCACTAGCAGTCAATGCTCATCGGCGAAGCAAGGGCATGCCCAGGCGAAACCACACGCCAAGGCCAAGCTGCACGCTATTGGGCTAGCTCGCCGCCGCAGAAATCCGCACTTCGCCCTTCTCGTTGAATCGGCGGAAGACCACCTGGGACGGACGTCCGACCAAGAACCGGTCCGTCCCCGATTCCAGAGCCTGCGCATACACCGCCAATGCACTGTCGACAGCCTCTATGGTCTTCGAGATCGCGGCGTTGTCGTGAGTATAGCTGACGACCAGAGAGGGCATCAGCACCCCGCGCTTGATCGTTTCCTGGAGAAACAGGGACCGGTATGCCTGCGATGGCTTGCCGTTGGGGTCAAGCGTGGCAAATGCCAGGCAGCAGGGGCGGCCGACGACCTTGAAGTGGCCGTCCACGCCGTTACGTCTGGCAGCCTCCGTGATCCCGTCCTTCAGCTTTGTCCCTTGAAGGTGCAGGTGCTCGATGACAGGTTCGTTCTGGTATGTTCGCATGGTCGCGATGGCCGCCGCGAGCGCATGGGTCTCCGCGCCGTGCGTGGTCGACAGCAGAAATACCCTTGGGCGGTCCGTATGCTCCAAGCCGCCAAGCCGCATGTATTCGCGCTTGCCCGCCAGGGCAGAGACCGAGAAGCCATTGCCAAGTGCTTTGCCGAACGTCGTCAAGTCCGGCTCGATGCCATAGAGTTTCTGAGCCCCGGCTGCATGCCATCGGAATCCGGTGATCATCTCGTCGAGAATGAGCAGCGCGCCTTTTTCCCTGCAAAGACGCTGGACCTGATGCAGGAAGCCATCTGCCGGGTCATCTCCGCGCGACGGCTCGAGGATCAAGGCGGCGAGCTTGCCGGGGTATCTGTCGAACAGATCTCTTACGCTGGCGATATCGTTGTAACGGAAGGTGACGGTGAGATTTCGGACCGCTTCCGGAATGCCCGCATTCATCGGTGTAGTGCCGATGAACCAATCGTCCGTCGAAAAGAATGGGTGGTCGGCGCAGCAGGCGACGAGATCGCGGCCTGTATAGGCGCGGGCAAGGCGTACGGCGCCAGATGTCGCATCCGAGCCGTCCTTGCAGAATTTTACCATCTGCGCGCCGATGAGCTCAAGAAACGTCTCGGCGCAGTCGACTTCGATCCTTGCGGGTCGCGTGAAATTGGAACCGCCGCGCAACGCCGCCTCCACCGCTCTCAGCACGGTCGGGTAGGCGTGCCCCAACCCGACGGAACGGTTGCCCATGCCATATTCGATGTATTCGTTGCCATCGACGTCCCAGACGTGACACCCGAGACCGTGCTCGATGAAACCCGGCGCGAGAATGGGATACTGGTCGTCGCCCTTCGCGTAGGTATGGCAGCCACCCGGGATCAGTTGGCGCGCGCGATCCTGCAAACGGACGGATTTACGAAAACGCAGGGCCTGCTCAGACATCTATGACACTCCAGCCTCGCGGAAAGTCTACATGCCTGGTTCAGGATTTCGCGATCACCATAAGGCTGCGGATTAGCACTTATGGTGGATACCGGAGGCCGTTTATCAGCGGTCGAGACGAGGCTTCCAGTGGCCGCGAAACAGCCAAATGGCGAAGGCAATCCGCCGAAAAAAAGGCCCGCCGAGGTGAACACCTGGCGGGCCGTCTGAAACCGCTATCGCTATTATTCTCCGCCGGGAGCGCCTTCCCCGAAAAGGTCGTTGACCTTGTAAGCGACCTCTGTCCTGTTGGTCGCCTTCAGCTTCTTCATGATGTTTCGGATGTGAACCTTCACAGTGCTTTCGCGCAAGTTGAGTTCGTAGGCTATGATCTTGTTCGCCTTGCCACGCCGGAGCGCCTGAGCCACTTCAGCTTGCCGGTGCGTGAACATAGTCGTCAACGGACGCGTGTCGCGGCTGCCTGAATCGATCAGATGCCGCATGGACAGCACACTGCTGGCCGGTACGAAGATGCCGCCGGCAGCTGCAAGGTTGACGGCCTCGACGCAGACATCAATACCGACAGAAGTCGGAATGTATCCACGTGCGCCGCATTCCAGGGCGGTCAGGATCTGTCCCAGGTCGTCAGTGTCCGAAAGTAGTATTACTGGGACAGAAGTAAATTCTGACGAGATAAGCCGAATCTCGTCTGCAATGCAGTGATCGGTTATTTTGCGCCCGCCAAGATTAAATAGAATTGCGGATAGAGGAGGGTATGCACCCTTCTTTGTGCGCCATTCTTCGATCGTGCCCATGGCAGCAACGGCCATGCCAAGATCATGATCTTCAAGGGCCGATGCCAGACACTCCCGGTCCAAGGCCCTTCCGTCCAGAATAAGGAGGCATTCTTTGTCTGCTTGTTCGTCGCCCCTTACAGCATTGCTCGACGAAATTTCTGGTTGATTTGTCGAAGCGAAATCATGCAGTCCGATTGTAGAACCCATACCCGTACCCCAACTTTTGCCCAACAAGACCGCCTCGTGACGGCCGACATAGCCCCCTCAGATTCCTAGATTTTTTGAAGTTTTCTACCCAACCCATCGTGAAGGCCCCGCCGGACTTCTCCAGCTAGAGCAGTCATCGTTTTCTCCCCTACGCCACCTAGAATTGAGTAGTTTAAGCTTTACAAGCCGGCGCTAATCTAGGTTAACTTTTTGCTAATTTTTTTCAGTCCTGGGAAACCTGGCCGATTGCCCGGCCGAAGGCAGGTGCCGATCTTGGCCCGGTTCATGAATCGCGCACGCAAGTGGTTCCAGATCGGCACAGCCGTCATGCTCATCCGATAGGCGGAAGCTGGAGCGATAGACCTCTGTGGCGTCTTACCCCAAAGGCTTCGTTGACGGCATGCATTTCCCAAGACGAACATCGGATTTGCCAGCGTCTGCCCCGGGGCTTACGCGGTCTGTCTGCGAATAAAACGAAGACAGGGTAGGGGAGTCACTCGCCCGCCCCAGTGGCTCCCCTATCACCTTGCAATGGGCGGCACACCATCAAGACAGCAAATAGAAATCCGCCTGCCAGCATGGCTGACAGGCGGATAGATGCTCATGGAATTGACGCTTGGACCTCAGGCGTTTCCCTGGGGATCAGTCTCGCTCAGCCACCGGCCACCCGTCTTATCGCCGGGGGTCACGGCTTCGAAGGCATCGATCAGCTTCTTGGCGGCTTTGTTGGCAACGTGGGATTCAGGATACTGGGCGGTCACAGCTCGCGCCCGCTCGTAAATTTCCTTGAGTTGCTTCACCTGCTTTGGACCAAATGCGCCATGTACAACCTGGGTGGTCATACCGCTTATCCTCCTCATGCTGGAACTCTAGAGAACCCACCCCGTTATCCAGAACTCCCACTAGTCTCCAATTAACACGACATTTCACGATTGTAAGCAGAAACGTGCCCGCGAGCTGTGTATAAGTGCGAGATTTCCCGCCGTCGAGGCGTCCTTTAGTGTGCCCTCGCGAATTAGCCGTTTGCAGGAAGGAGTAGGCAGGAATCCGAAAGGGCCAGCCGTTCGAGCGCGCGGCCCAGGCGGATAGCATCAGCACCCGGCCTGGCTCACACGTCTCAGCGCCAAGCGCAAACGCTGCGCCATCGGATCTGCCGCCTGCTCACGAAGACCTACGGCTTCTTGCGGAATGCAGGACTACGCCGTTTGGCTCTCTTGCCCAAGCTATGCCGCTGTCGAAAGATGCATCATCGAGTAGCGTCTTTCGTCGACATCACCGCGACCAACTGAGCGAGAGGGTCGATCAGCGATGCAGGTTTCTTTGCCGGGTCTGCTGGTGTGCGCGGCTATTCTGGCCATTGCATACTATTCCCGGGGAATGCTGATTGTCGGGCTGATTGCTTCCCAGGCGTTCGGCGCCACGGCCGTCATGACCCTCACCTTCCTGGGCGGGTCGTCTCCGCTGATCTATACCATATTCGAGGCTCTGCTCGTGGCTGCCGTTGCTGCGAGACGCCGTATTTGGTTCGACCTCGGAAGCGTGTTCGGCAGCATCCGCCCGGTCTGGATCCTCACAAGTCTCATGGTCTACGCGATCATCGGATCGTGGCTGTTTCCCAGGTTCTTCGCGGGGCAGACCGTCGTCTTCGTTCAGTCGAAGACCAGGGGAGCGGTGGTGGAAGCATCCTTGGCGCCAGTTTCAGGCAACATCTCGCAGACTGGCTACTTTATCCTTGGCGGGCTTGCTGCCATTGCGCTTTGCACCCTGATGCTGCGCTCTGACCGTATCGATCAGATTCGCCGCGGCTTCTTCCTTTTATGCGGCTTGCACGCGGGGATGGGGCTGATTGACTTTGTCGGCAAAACCGCAGGACTGGGCGATGTCCTCGCCCCCATCAGAACTGCCAATTATGCGATCATAACGGGTGCGTACGAGGCTGGATTCGCCCGCATCACGGGGCCTTTTTCCGAGGCATCTTCCTTCGCCGCTGCTTCTCTGGCTTGCCTGGCGTTCTGCTATACCTACTGGAGAAAGACCAAGTCGCCCGTTGCCCAATGGCTGTCGGGCATCTTGCTCTTCCTGACCATTCTGTCGACGTCGTCGACCGCCTATGTCGGGCTTATGGTGCTGTGCATTCCCGTCGCCTTCTCGATGTTGGCCTCGGTCTTCAAGGGGAGAATTGAGCGCGAGGAGATACTGATCGCTGCTCTCATGGTGGTCGGCACGGCTGCGATATTGGGCATAAGCCTCTACAAGGCCAATGTCCTGGATTCCTTTGTGGGGCTTATCAACAGCACCATCGTCAACAAAGCGAATTCCGGGTCAGGCCATGAGCGAACCTATTGGAACCTGAAAAGCCTGCAGTCCTTCATCGACACCAACGGCCTCGGCGTTGGTTTCGGCAGTTCGAGGACATCGAGCTGGCCGATCGCGGTCCTGTCCCAGCTTGGGTTTTTCGGATCATTGATGATGGCGATGCTGCTTGGTGTCTTGGCTCGAGGCGTGGGCGGGGTGCGGCAGTGGTTGGACCCTGAGACGGACGCTGTGGTGACGAGTGTCAGGAATTCCGCTCTTGCCGGTATAGTCGCCACCTCGATATCAGGTGGCAATGCCGATCCAGGCATTCTCTTCTTCGTCGCGCTGGCCGTTGTTTCGGTCGCACGGGTGCG
>Ga0105239_10002258_pt1 | contig 24615 bp, 19 predicted proteins | sample KBSC44metaG_FD_92761 | JGI IMG/M metagenome (GOLD analysis project Ga0105239, IMG submission 92761) | Corn rhizosphere microbial communities from Kellogg Biological Station, Michigan, USA - KBS C4-4 metaG | ecosystem: Host-associated > Plants > Roots > Rhizosphere > Soil | place: Michigan, USA...
AAGCCAGAAGCCGGTCATTGGGACCCAGAAATGATCCCACCGAATATTTCCAATCTTAGGTACATATTAGCTGGAGAAGGGGGTGCGCAGAAGAAACTACAATGCAAGTGATATCAACGAGGCGAGGGTGAGTAGGAGGGTAAGTTGCGAGGAGATGGCCTTTAAAGCGGCACGGTCATGGTGAGCGCGCACATGAGCTGGAAACATCACTTGATTACTACAAGGTTGCAGGAATACAAACAATGTCACACTAGCTCGGCACTTTTCTGCTGATGCTCCCTTAAAGGTCACCTCGATCACACGTGGAGTGGCAGTCGTTGATCGTCAACTACCTGACCGCAAGGTTGAGGGCGACGTCGACCACAGGGCTCTTATACACAAGTTGCCTCTTACCAGCAGGGCCCAAAGAAATACGATGAGGTTGAAGGGAGCCACGCCTTTGATGCGTTCGCCCACCGTAAAACCGATGGCCAGACCAACACCAACGAGCGGGACACACTAGAAACCCACGGCGAATGAGTATTCTCGAAGAACAAGCAGGTTTAGCTTCAATGACGAACGCCCTTGGGATTGTTAAGTCCATCCAGTGATGTTCACGGATTTCACTCGCGGGCTCGTCAAAATAGAGCCGGTAAAGAATGGCACATATTTGAAGTTTCAAAACGGTGAACAGTGACCTTGTGAGGGCCCGAGAATGGCTATGCTGTTGTGGATAGCTCAATCATTTCTCATTTACGGCCTGATTGCAGCTCTAAGCATGTGAGACCATCATTGGAGCTGCCATTGCACTTCGGTCGGAACGAATTACATGAATTTACATGAATTCGCGTCATTGCACACTCATTCTCGAAGCAGCATCCGCCAATCTATGTCCACGAAGTCTACAGTCCCCATTTTTTCCATACTCCCGCCGTGAACCTTTCTACATCTTTCCACTCACCATCGCGGGCTTGGGTGCTAAGACCCAATTAATTCAAACAGCTACTCCGTGGAGCCTATTGGATATTCTCAATCAAGGTTCAAAGGATAAAACTACAACACCAACCACAAGAACCTCCCACGTCTGCGCCCACCACGCCACACCCAGGGTTATTCTGCAACCCAAGCGCGGCCCCACGCATCTATGAGGGCTGAATTCTTATCACTACGGTGCTGGACCAATCCCAATCCATCATCTCGTTCCCTTGACACTCCTGATGCAGCAAGTGGACGATGTTCCAAGTCTGGACAGACGGAATCCACCTAGAGAGTCCAAAAGATCGAGATGGTTGGCCAGCCTGAGACCTTAGCCACCTGCAATAGGCTCTTTACCTCATGGCAGGTGATGTGGTCCGAATTAGATACAAATATACACCCACGGGACTCTGGCTGATCAACGGGTCGGACCCAAGGCCAGGCCCGTCACACATCACACTTCCCCTCGCATTACGCAACGTTATGTGCGAGAATCCAATGAAGCTCCAATATCTCCAGATGTGCACCCTAGAGTAACTGTATCATTTTGCTTATTGCGTGGGATGTCGTGGGTTTACGGTGGCATATTCTTCCAACCTAAGTTCTGCTCTCCAACAAAGTCTGCGAAAATAGCAGTTATAAAAGCAGTTTCTTTTCCCTCAGTTGTGAGTAACGATCTTACCTTCCTCTATCCCTAAGCACAAATCTCTACAACAAAAACATACCACATCATCAACCAAACGACCGCAAAGTCAATCACATCAATCACAATGGAACCTCACTGTGGCACTTGCAACCATGGCTCGGGTGAATGCAATGGCTGCTCATGCTGCACTGTACGATGTCCCTCCTGATAGATGAGTAGCTGCTAACTGGTTCGTCAGCACTAAATCTCTCAACCAACGTCACATTTCTTCTCACAATCTGCGTAAAGAAGAAATGAAGATACGTGTTATTGAAAAGCCAAATTGATCTGGACAAGTCAGCTGGGCAATTCTGAATTCGAGAAACTCTTCACGGCCGCCCTGGGCCAGAATGTACTTCGAGCATAGTTAGACAGCCGGAAACATATAGTCAATAACACTGTTGAGACCTTACTGCACTCCTTACCATAGTAATAGACCTCGAATTTCTGGAGCTTTCGGGTGGTAACTCAGACCCATCGCCTCTTCCTAGGGTGTCAGCTTCGTATTCTTTGTTGACCTCGCTGACCCCACTTTGCTTCGCCCTGTCGCACTGCGGTGATCTCTTTATTGCAAGCAGCGTCTACCAACGACTATATTTGGCTGCAACAGAACTAATCTTGACAATGTAGTCAGTGAAGTCGTGTGTACCTCCCAATGCATTGTTCCTTGGCGCCGGAGTCAAGGTCTTCTGTATTCTCTGCGATTGCCTACCAAGTTTTGTATGAATTCAATCTCTTTGACGACAATTGAGCCAAGTTCTCCCTCTGTAGAATACACATTGGGCATTCCATGGTGTGTTACCCTCACAGCTCACAAACCTTTGAGGCTTGAAGCTAACAGCCTCGATATTGAGGGCGATGGGGTTCCGCCGATAGTGCTTCAAGACCATACCCAGATCTTTCGTTTTATAACGCATGGGTTGCATCTGTTCCCGTTATATCATATCCAGCTGCTTAAGGTGTTGGAAGTGGAGCCCTGGGGCATTGAAGGTGAGATCCTTGCAACCCTTGGGACAGAACTTAGGAGAAGGGCTTTGGTGGTCCGCCTGTCGAGAAACTAATCACAGCTTTCCCACAAGAAAGTCGTGGCTCCCGACGAAGTAGAGCAAATCTATCGACCAGGAAAGGAGTTTTTGGGGGAGGAGGAGCCAGGCACACAGCTTTCATATCAGTGACGTCTGGAGTCTCGTTCAGAGTGCTCTGTTATGCTGACACCGATCGACAATTTTTCAAACAAAAAGACATTATAATGTTTCAAGGCAGAAGCAGACATGGCACAGTCAGAGAAGCAAAGAGAATTACTGAGCGCAGTTGGATACTACCGTTTACTTATGCGTGCGAAGAAAGTCGTGCTCACAAGAAATGGCTGCCAGAAAAAGTGAGGACCTTAAGACTTCGACGAGTTCGCGTTAGTGGCGGCCTGTTGCTGCAGCGTTGATGTGAGAACTCCCAAACCAGTCCTTGCAACAGGTTTGAGGATACTGATGCTAGGATCTAGTCCATTGGAAGGATCTCCTTTCAAACGAATTGCCCTTATGTATACAGCATACCATAGACCTGGCTGAATTCAGGCTGGCCAATCAGATCATACATCAGCCCGTGAACCATGAATCCCCGTTGATCACAACATTGAATGCCAGGATGCTATCGAGCTTCAAGTCCCTCTCCAACGAGTTGAAATAAATTTCTTCTATGCTCTTCCCCATGTTTACTTGATTCTTCTAGCCCGTACCTGCTAGCGGTCTCTTGAGGTATCAGCGCTGAGAGACGTTACTCAGGCCTATCCGCGTTTACAAGCCAGAGTGGTGAGCTTGGATATGGCTAACGGTCAGTGTTCTTCGTGGAACTATCTAGCAGCATGCGTATCTAGTAATGTTGTTCTTTCGGCTACCAAGTGTTAGGTTCCATCCATTATGGCAGATGGACAAGAACTATCAATTCATGGCCATGCCGGGTCCAGCCCAACCGTTGCGTTCGTCGTTTCTCCCACGGCCGAGGATAAAACGGACCACGACATTCGTTTTGCCGGACTGGCTCTCCATAATTGAGCTCTGTATGGATCTGGCAGTTCCATATATTTCAAAATTAGTCTTGCTTGCTGTGGAAGGACATTCAATATTGGGCTTGCGAAGTTTGGGGGTTCTAGGTACAGACGGTCTCTGAATATGAGCCCACAAGCGAAAACGCCACTGACGTCGTTTTGGCCCCCACAATGTGTCCTTCGAGCTTTCTTTGGAGGTCATTCATGCAAACATCAAAGCAAATGTCACCTTTATGCTTTGCTCTCTGGGGGGGTTGCTAACAGGCAATGACCATCTCGGCATCGAGCTGTAGGCGAGCTCTGAGCCACGGCGCCGCCTTAGCAAAGGTTAATGCTATGGTGCCACGCTACTAGAGAGGAGTATTCGTTTCTAGAGCGCAATACGGTAGATCATAGAGCTTTGTCACCAACGGGCGCGATGAATTCCGGGACTAGCCCTTGGGAGCCAGTCCAGCACCTTGTTGGACATCCAAGTCAAAATATTCTCACATTGTTCCTCTTCCTCTAATGGCCTGATGGCATTCTTTCCCCCAAGGGCCCCCTTCGACTATGTACTAGGTATCGAATTATTCAACACCAAATGTCATAACTTTCCAAATCATTTCCTACGTTTAGCCTGATGGGATCCGAAAGTGCTCAAAATTGCCAAGTTCGCCCCAGCCTTGTCACTATTGTTACAAGTCCACTTCCTATTGTTTTATATCGCTTTCAAATCTGCGAACACTAGAGAGGACTACTTCCATTTAGAGAAACAAAAACACACCCCAGGCCCAGGGACGGCGCTGTCGAGCGATGGAACGAGTTCAGAAACGGCATCGAGCCTTCTCGATTGCTCGGTGGGCTGGTTCCCTTTTCGACGGCCTACATTTGGGGCCGCCAAAAGTAGAGACCCTGGATGAGAAAATTAAAATGTTTCGAAAAGCCTTAAAAGGTACTTCTCGACACAGTCGTAACAGGATCATCTACCTCAAGGCACTTTCAGCCACCTTTGAATTCCGGCATCGCGACACCCGCCAATTCGAGGATCTGGAGCAATGGATCCAATATTCTCAAGACCAGTTTGATGTGTCTAACGGAATGGAACGACGAGATGCCATGGTGAATCTTGCTCGTGCTTTACTGGCGCGGTACGATGCACTCGGTCAAATACTGGACCTGGACAGGTCTATCCAGTATGGCGAAAAGATACTTCTGGATGCGTCAGACCAGAGTCCTGGGTCGCTCAACTTTCTTTATATCCACAGCCATGCTCTCCGGAGGCGATATATGTGCCAACATCAGAGTAGCGACCTAGATCGAGCTATCTTGTATGGGCAACAAGTACTTGACGCTCAACCTACAGACTCTCGCGACATTGCGCCATATGTGGCGAACTTGAGTCGCTGCTTTGCCCATCAATTTGACAAGACAAGAGATGAGTGTTATCTAGAGAATTCCATTAGACTCGCGCAACAAGCGGTTGATGTTACGCCTCTGGAACATACACAACGAGCTGATTATCTGAGGGACCTCGGCTTTCAACTTGGATGTCGATATGATCAGTCGGGTTCAACAACAGACCTCGAGCGATCCTTACAACTCCAACTTCAGGCAGTTGAGGATGTGTCAAAGAATGGACGAGTCACTCCGGAGTTTCTCTATAGCCTTGCCGTTGCATTCAAACGCCGATACGACAGGTATCTTGCCGGTGACGACCTAGAGAAGTATATCCAATATACTCAGCAGGCGGTCAATAGTGCATATTCTGGCAGTCCAAACATGCACGTGTACGTCAAACACCTAGCTGTTGCATATAGGAAACTATATGAAAGGAACAAACGCAGTGCCGACCTCGAGAAGACGATAGAAATCAATCAAAAATCACTCACTCTTTTTCCGGCAGGTCATTCGGCGCGACCTCAATTCCTCGCCAGTCTCTGCAGGTGTTTGATGCTAAGAGCTGAGAAATGTGATCAACCTGATGATATTTTCCAAGCTATTTGTTATGCCAAAGAAGCTGTCGACTCTGTGCCAGGAGATAACTTACAGCGACCTCGCTTTCTGATTACTCTCTCGTCAGCACATCTAGCAGTTTTCTACAATTCACATGAGAACTCTCACCTGGATCAGGCCATTGAGCATTTGCAAGCTGCACTTTCCTGTTCTAGAGAAGGCGATCCAATGAGAGGTCGGTGCTACTTATTCCTCGGAGAAGCCCTCAATTGTCGAGCTGGTGTCTTCAATCAGCAGTCCGATTCCGAGCAGGCCATCGGATGTTTACAAGAGGCCTTGAACTGTCTCAGTGTGCACGAAGGAAACAGAGTTAGTGCTCTTTGTGCTCTCGGCGACGCGTACTCGTCACGCTACCACCTGAGTCCTCGCGCGGACAAAGTACTGCTTGATAAAGCCGTGCATCACTACCAGTTGGCCCTAAGCTGCATATCTGATAAGGACAAGCGATGGCCAGGGACCTCAATCAATCTTTCAAGGATACTAGTTACACTTTTCACCATCTCACGGAAGAATTGTGACATCGACAGCGCGATTAAACATTGCGAAGACGCGTTAGCTACTACCAAGACAAACGAGAGGCTGTTGCGGTTTCGATGTTTTGCAAATTTTGGCCACATCTTTAGTTCCAAGTTTGAAAAATCTGATCAGATCGTCGATCTACAGCAATCGCTCCATTGGTATCGACAAGCGCTAGAGTTGGGAGAGCCAGACATCGACGAGATGGGAAGACTCACCATCCTGGACGGGATGGGGACCAATTATAGACGGCTGTACGAGCACACCAAGTCAGCTGATGATCTAAAGATGTCGGACGAATCAATGGAAGAGGTCTTCCGCAAGTCGAAGTTTGTCATGTTCCGCTTGTATTCTGGATCAAGCATTGTGGCCCTTGCAGCTTTGAGTGGTTTGTGGAGCAGGGCTGCAAAATATCTTGACGAGATCATCCCACTGCTCCCAGATATCATTCCTCCGTCTCGCACCCGGGATGATTCTCAGCACATTCTTCGTCACCTTTACGATATCGCCCCTATCGCAGCTACAGTCTACCTGAATGTTGGACGGTCTCCGCTTGAGGCTCTTGAAGCATTGGAGAGCTTCCGGGGGATTATTGCCAATGTTCAGGTTGATGCGAAATCCGACGTTTCTATGCTCAAAGACCATCATCCGCATCTCTGGAACGAATACACTAAATGCCGAGACGAGCTTTCACTATTCAGTCTGATTGAAATGAGGTCACTGGATAGTGGTAGCAGTGTGGAAGAATTGGCAAGCTATAATGCAGCCGGAGCACGACGTCAGCAGCTCTTTCAGAAACTCCAAGACTTGCACGCCGAGATTCGCAATTGTGCGGGTTTCGAGAAATTTCTCCTGCCTCCACGCGGCAAAGACATTACCGCTCTTGCAGACGAAGGTCCGCTGGTTTGCCTCAATATCAACAACTACATGAGTCACGCATTTCTGGTGACAACAGATGGAGTAGATGCTATTCCTCTCCCTGGCTGCGCCGAAGATCGCATAAGGTCTTCGCTATCTGTTTTCAACTACAGAGTATTTCCACAACACCGAGATGTAGAAATCGTCGAGAGCGATGGAGACGATGACGATGAATTAGGGGCTCATACCTCTGACAAAATGGCAAAAGAGCTCGGGCATTGGTGGTTCATTGTGGTCAAGCCCGTCCTGGAAAAGCTTGGACTACTACGTGAGACTAGGTGTGAAGGCAGATTGCCCCGGATCTGGTGGGTGGGAGGTGGTATCATGTCCTTGGTTCCCCTGCATGCTGCTGGAGTGTATGCGACAAATTCCATGGAGAACGCCCTCAGCCATGTAGTGTCATCTTATGTTCCCACAGTGAAGATCCTACAGTCCCTACGCAGAAGGCCACCTATCTCCATTGCCTCCGAAGCTCGCAGACTGGTGGTCGTGTCAATGCCGACCACTCCTGGTACTTACAGTATGCTCAATACCGAGGAGGAAGCTGGCGCCATTGCGAAGCACTCGAGGTCGGCGGCAGACGTAACGATCCTCACCCGACCTACCAAAGATGAGGTTATCAAAGCTCTCAAGTCTTCTGTTTTGGCCCATTTCGCCTGTCACGGCAGCTTCAATTTTGCGCTACCAGGCAAGAGTGCTCTCATTCTTGGACGGGACACGATGGAACGCCTCACAGTTGATGAAATACTTGATACTATCACGCACAGCGGGGCTGAAATAGCCTATCTTTCGGCATGTTCTACCGCTGAGATGCAGGCTGGAAAACTCATCCACGAGTCCATTCACCTGGCGAGCGCCTTCCAATTGGCTGGCTTTAAGTCGGTGATTGGTACCTTATGGAGAGCCGATGATAAAACAGCTGTCGCTATTGCTAGCAAATTCTACGAGCTATTATTTCGGGAACGAGAGATCTCCAGTAGGTCGGTGGCTTATGCGCTACACGAAGCTGTAATGCAATACCAACAAAATATGGTGGTCCAGGGGAGCCCACAAATCTCGACATGGGTACCGTTCATTCATTTTGGATGCTAGACTGAGACAGTCACTGTGTATCTGTACTTTCTTGTCCTATCATGCAACAATATGAAGCCTTCAGTTCCGCGCGGCTGCCTAGCTCTTGACACTTGCCCAGAGGTGAAAACGATGAGAACCGTCGTATATCTAGCTAGAGCTTAGCATTGCTGTCCTCTACCTTTATGGTAAGCATTATTTACGCTATATATCCCCGCTGATTAGCAGAAATTCTAGGTTTCAAATAGCTTAGGTTAAATTAGGGTTATTGTTAGAGCACAGAATCCCGATTAGAACGACCAGCAGAGTACGGAGTGTCACCCAGTGAAATACCATGGTCCTGGTAACGTCGATTCCTCATACTCAATGAAATAAGAGGAAAGCTTGCCTACCGCATGCTGACCGACTCTATCTATGAAAGCTCGACTACCTAATCTTTGGTGGTCCTGAGGCATCCCGTGAGGAGGCCGACCAGCGCATGTCTGGGTGCTGATAGTGGATCGACTCCCGAGCTGGACCTCCCGACAGCCGCATGGCCGAGCAGGTCGACGGTGCACAACTTTTGCTAGGTAGGATCACAATATGGTACCAAATTTGGGCGAGGTAGGGCAGATATCCGGGCTAAAGCGCATCTCTCCTAGGGAACAGCCATAGAAAAGTACCATTGTTGTTGCCGGGCCTCCATCGAACTTTATACCAGAGCGTCGACATCTCCCTCAATGGACACATTGAGCAAGAATATCGTCTTGCTAATATCTGACATCCTTGGGAAGCCGGAGAAGAAAATCACACCAGGGATCCACGATAGTACGCCAAACGAGCAATAGCGTTTGTGGATAGCGCAAAGGAAAGTGGAAGGCTATTCCAACTGATGGTTGGAATCCGGGATCCCCATCGCGATAAAAGTCGAGGCGGGTTCGGCAACGACGAGGATGACGTGACGACTCTGGATGCGCCAAAATACACGCCAGAGGATGTAGAAGTACCTTTGTTCTTGACAGACTTACCAGAGGTGCGGACGGAGCTCGCCCATTACTATCAGGCCATCAGTCGCATGGACATGGGGGTCGGTCTGATAATGGATGTGCTACAAGAAAAAGGTCTGCACGATTCGACGATGGTTGTTTTTGTGAGTGACAACGGAGCCCCGTTCATCAAATCCAAGACAACGCTCTACGATGCAGGTGTGAAACTTCCCCTTATTGTCAGTTGCCCGGGTTTGGACGCACAGGGCATGGTTAACCCCAACATCACCTCCTTCGTCGACATTTTCCCTGCTTGTCTCGATTGGGCGGGAGCAGGCAACAGATGCATACAGACCGCGAACACAGGCAAATCTCCAAGACGCCTAGGCCGCTCATTCATCCCTATCCTAGGGGCTTCCAGCGTCCTCGGCTGGCAGAATTGGCAACAATGGGTGTTTGGCTCTCACACCTTTCACGAGATCCAGAATTATTGGCCGACACGATTTATGCGCACCCACCGTTTCAAATACCATCGAAATGTTGCGTGGCGTCTTGAGTTTCCCTTTGGAACGGACCTGGCGGTCAGTATGTCCTGGGAGGCTATCAGAAACGCAGAGCAGCCTGTCATGATTCGAGGGCGGCCTCTACATAAGTATCTTTTCCGAGGGCCCGAGGAGTTATTCGACCTAGAGAATGATGCTCAACAACTGGAGAATTTGGCAGAAGATCCCGAGTATCAGAATGTGTTATTGAGCTGCAGGCAAGAATTGGAAAAGTGGCAATATTAGACCAGAGATGTGTGGTTGTACAGAGAGAGCATTTCGGTGGTGACGTCAGAAGCACACCAGAAACAGGGACTGAAGATCCCCGATCACTTTGATTTCGATCCAAATAGGCCTGGGAATAGAGAGGGCAAGCATTGGGAGCCTCCAGAAGTCGAGATCCATGGACAGGAAAATATGGTGTTTGCTGGATGAGTCTTGATGGAAGAAGACATAGTAATGAGATCATCCCACGATACATACCCCGTCACCTACCCGTTGGTGCCCGTCTGACATTACACAGATACAGATAGAGCTCTCCAAGATCGACCGTGCTAGCGAGTCCGACTAGGTTGAACTTGGCGGGTTGGTTTTCTACCGTCTACAGTCTAACTTCTCCCATAATTCGACATGATCTACAGTTGCACAGATCGACGGCAACTATTCCCCGCACACAGCTTACCAGTAACCGAGTATGATGTTGCCTTCCATTTGCACGATTGGAATGGTTGCAATCTGTGCCTGCAGGTCGCAGGATGCAACCTTGCGGAATGGCATGTCCGATTGTACCACGAGTCCTGTTCTGATGCTTCTCAGTATAACAGTGGAAATGTTGACCGCCTTCTCGGTGCGAAACCAATGTTATGCTGAGAGGCATTGGGGGTGTAAATTCCAAGATGTTGTACATCTGCTTATTCACTTGCTGCCTCCTATCCCTCTGCATTCCTACACTTCAAGACACGACGGATGGCATCAGTGGTCTAGTACAACGGCTGCTACCGAATCATGTTGATAGCTTTGAGTTCCAGCTCACCGGGCAGAAGAATGCAACCGAGAATGACAGTTACAACGTCTCGTCAGCGGCGAATGGTAAGATACTTGTAGCAGGGAATTCGGCCTCCGCTCTGGCCGTTGGGTAAGGTGGCTTTGAAATTATGACAAACGAGGACTCGGCTGATATGCGCTGTTCAGCCTTCGAAGGTATTTGTCTGAGCAGGCAAACGTGGACATCTACTGGTACATTGGAAGCCGACTGCACCTTGCACCAGGGACGCTGCCGAACATCACCGAGCCAATAACGGGCTCGAGCGTCGTCCCATACCGATATCATTTTAACACTGGTACGAAGGAAGATGAATTTCTATTTGAGATGCTAACACGATGATGCAGTTACTTTCTCATATACTACCGCGTTCTGGGACTGGAAGGACTGGGAACTTGAGCTCGATTGGATGGCCTTGCATGGAATCAACCTCCCACTGGCGTGGGTTGGACAAGAAAAGCTCCTCTTCGAAACCTTTCTTGACGCAGGTTTCAATGAGACAGAGATCTTCGATTTTCTAAGCGGACCAGCTTTCCAGGCTTGGAACCGATTCGGCAATATTCAAGGAGATTGGAGCGGTCAATTGCCGACCTCTTGGATCCATGGACAATTCGACTTGCAAAAGCAGATTGTCAGTCGCATGGTTGAGCTTGGAATGACCCCCATCCTTCCGGCGTTCACTGGGTTTGTCCCGAGGACCATTGACAGGGTGTATCCGGATGCATCAGTTCTCATCGGATCGCAATGGAATAATTTCTCTCCCCGGTATACGAACGATACCTTCTTGAATCCTTCAGAGAATCTAGAACTATTCACTCGGCTTCAACGGAACTTTATCTCCAAGCAACAGGACGCGTATGGTAATATCACACATTTCTACACTTTGGACCAGTATAACGAAAACGATCCATCTTCAGGTGATCTGGACTTTCTTGGAAATCTGACCAAGAATACCTGGACATCATTAAAAGCAGCGGACCCTGGCTCGATCTGGGTGATGCAAGCATGGCTCTTTCACAGCAACGAAGACTTCTGGACGAATGAACGAGTCGAAGCCTACTTGGGTGGCGCTCCAAATGAAGACATGCTCATCCTCGATCTTTTCTCGGAATCCAGTCCCCAATGGCAGCGAACCAACTCATACTATGGTAAGCCCTGGATTTGGTGTCAACTACACAACTATGGCGGGAATCTGGGTCTCTATGGACAGATCATGAATTTGACCATCAATCCAATTCAAGCGCTCGAAAATTCAAGTTCGTTGGTTGGGTTCGGACTTTCTATGGAGGCACAGGAAGGAAATCAAATAGTTTACGACTTGCTACTTGATCAGGCATGGTCCCCAACTCCTATTGACACCGATGTTTACTTTCATGACTGGGTCTCGAGTCGTTACAATTCTGGTGCTGGAACCGGTATGGTGCCTCAGCCGTTGTACGACGCCTGGGATCGAATGCGATCAACTGTCTACAACAGCACAAACACTACGTTCATTAATGCTGTTCAAAAGTCGATTCTGGAGCTTTCGCCTAGGATAAGTGGCATATACAATAAGACCGACCATCACGGAACCACGATCTTCTATGACCCGGCCGTGTTGACCACGGCATGGTCGCTCTTCTACCAAGCCGCGGAGCAGAATCCCGCGTTGTGGTCCAACCCTGCATATGCGTACGACTTCGTTGATATCTCCCGCCAGGTACTCAGTAACGCCTTCACACAAACATACTTTGAGCTGGTATCTACTTACAATAATACGGAGGGCCTGCAATCCTCCGAAAAGACCACCAATACGCTGACGCCATATGGCGCCACGCTATCAAGATTGCTGCTCTCACTAGATGCTGTTCTAGCCACGAACGAGCATTTTCGCTTGTCGACATGGGTAGCAGCTGCACTCTCATGGGCTAACAGCACTGACCTCGACCCGTACTATGAGTATAATGCCTGTAATCAACTAACTCTTTGGGGCCCAACAGGCGAGATCAACGACTATGCCTCCAAGGTCTGGGGTGGCTTGATCTCGTCATACTACCTCCCCCGGTGGACGATGTTTGTTGCCTACATCACGGAGCATCCAAATTCTGCTTATAACGGAACGGAACTTACAGCCAATCTGTTATCGTTCTCAGAGTTGTGGCAGCTTGAGTCGCACGGATTGAATACCAGTGGCACATATGCCGAAGAGGCAGATTTGTTCGCAGTGCTGAGTGAACTGAAAGATGCATGGCCTTCAATATTTGGATCGGTGCAGAAATGAACATGAGCAAGGTACTAAGTACCATTCCTCACACTGTAGAGCGAGTTTGCTAAAGAGGCATACCAGAGATATTTCTTATCGATTGAAACTGATCCCATCCATCCCCGCCGTAGTCTACCAGTCTACCCCTGTTTAAAGCCCCTGAATCACTTTCAACTTTGTATTCCACTGTTTTCATATGCTGAGGCCCCACCCTGACCATTCATCCCAGGCCACAGAATTTGGTGGGACTTCATCCTAGCTGGCTAAGCACTCACTGATGCACGCTAGTCCAGGCACTGCAAATTCTTTGGTCCCTTCTCGAGAATAATAACAGTGCATGACTGAGCGTCAGAGCACTTAAGGACATCGAAAAACAACCCTGAGCCACTACAGGAAGCGATTGTTTTGGATTCACTATAAAACATCGAAAAATAGTTTGCAGTCCTGTCGCTGCTCGAGGTCGATTATGGGGAGTATCAAAGATGGAGACTAAACGAACGTACAGGAGAGAGGTATTCTACGCTCGCCCATCTGTGGCTAGGCTGCATGCGATATTCGAGACGCATACTGAGGGTCCTCACCTAATGCCTAGCAATATTGGCCACCTCTACTTCGTTCAAGGATATCTCGACCAGGCAGAAGCATGGTATCAGCGCGCATTGCGACGTACATATGAAAGAGACGATGGGCCAGGAGCATCCGTGGACACTTGACACACTCAGCGACCTTGCCCGTGTCTATGCAGCGGCGTCTAAGCTAGATGAAGCAGAGGAAGTGTATAAACGGGCGCTGCGAGGCTATGAGAACGCGCTGGGTACAGATTCCTTCAATACCGATGTTCAACGTCCTCACTATGTACCGCAACTTCGGTGTGCTTCAGCTCCGGTTCGAGGAATATGCAGAGGCTGTGGAGCTATTTCAAAAGGCACTTGATGGGTTTCGCACTATCTACGGACCCGCTGATGAACAATGCATACAGCTTGAAGCTCTTATTAAATCGAACCGTCAAGCCCAAGGTATGACCGCGTTTGCAAGGCTATCCTTTAGAGTGACTGTGCGGACCACTAGAAAGACACTCCGCCACACACCGGCGAGGCCGTGAACTCAGACGCACGTACAAGCTTCCGAAAAACATTGGTTTCGCTCGGGGCAAAGGTTAAGCGTCGCTGACTTCGCGGCATTCGCGTCGTTCGTGTCATATCAAGGTCATGAGTATCAAGTTTCAAAGGGATTCGAGGCGAGATCAGTAACAAGCAGGAATGAGATACAAACAGGATTGGCGTATTCAATCCTGCTCGCTATTGAGAACTACCAATGAACACTATTACCCCGACGAACAACGTTCATTATCGTGCTGTCCTTGAGCCTCAGCCCAAGCAAGGTGAGAAGAGTCGTGGACGTCCTTTCCACATGATATATCTCAGTCCTCATACCTAGCACTGAATCATTCGAAAGGACATTATAATAAACATCACTATCTCAATGATACGCCTCAAGCGATTCGCAACTTGACTAGCCTTTACAGACCATTCGGCAGCCGGGTATTTACCTACTTAGTGTTCGCACTCTAGCGTGATCGTCATAAATCAACGGTCCTTTAGGCTCATGTACGTCATCGGCGCGCAGCTCGATCAAGGGGACACGGTCGTGCTCTAAGTACTGCTGCCTGTTTCTGAAATTCATTCCTCCTCCTACTCCATTCCAAAATGGCGACAATGAGCACTCCCACCAATACTGAGGCAATACAGCCGCATCAGGAAAATGCCGCAATAGTCCCTGGGCGACCACAAGAGCAACTGGAAATTGAGGAAGCGGAGACCACCAGAGACACGGAAGATGACATCGAGTATCCAACGGGCGCCAAACTCTGGACGACTCTTGTTTGTCTCTGCCTCAGTCTGTTCCTCAATGGCCTAGTAGGTGATTTACATGTGACGATGGTGAAGATCAGTGATTGAGAACGCCTGACCGTAGGACCTCACCATCGTCGCCGTGGCTGTACCGAGCCTTACGAACCAGTTCAAGACGGTCAATGACATAGGCTGGTATTCTGCAGCTTAGTGAGTGGACGAGATCATTGATCACATCGGAGGTCACTGACATTGGCAAATAGTATGATGACAAGCAGTGCTTTCATATTCTTGTTGGTCTTCAGACGATTTACTCCTCGTTCCCAGCTAGCTAATGTTGTTGCAGTTTTGGCAAAGCCTACACTTTATTTTCAACCAAGCCGTTGTTCATGTTCGGCATCATAACCTTTGAATTTGGCTCTCTATTGTGCACCTTCGCTACGACCTCGAAGATGTTCATTCTCGGCCGTGCTGTTGCGGGCCTGGGAACGAGTTCAATCTCCGGCGGGACCATCAAAATTCTACGGCACTGCTTCCCTTTGTCAAAACAGCCGATTGTCACGAGCGCGGTCTTTACTTTCTCGTCATTAGGTCTTGTATCTGCACCTATGGTTGGAGGTGCTTTGATCGATGCCTTCAACTGGCGTGCTTGCTTTGGGATCAATCTTCCATTGGGCGCGGTCTGCGTCGCCTTGACATGGTACGGGTTCCACGACCCCGTGAACAACCCTGATATCAACTTGCCTCTGAAGGAGAAAGTACGGCGTCTGGATCCCTTCGGCACACTCCTCGTTGTCCCCGCCATTACATGCTTCTTGATGGCCCTCCAGTGGGGAGGCATCAAATATGGATGGAAGGATTGGCGCATCATCTTACTTTTTGCTCTTTTCGGAACACTGTTCTCCGCATTTGCTTACGTTCAATATCGTCGCGGAGAAGCCGCAACCCTGCCACCAAGGATAGTCAAGCAGCGAAGTATTCTGGCAGCTCTTTGGTTCTCCAGCTGTTGCAATGGTGCTCTGGCGGTGACAGAAGCTTATATTTCGATTTATTTTCAGGGAGTAAAGGGGTTATCAGCCACTTCTTCAGGATTGCTGGGTTTGCCAATGATCGCTGGACTTGGTGTTGCCGGGATTGCTGCTGGCTTAGGAACGACCGCGATCGGGTACTATTTTCGTAAGTTTATGTTTTGGTGTGGGGCAAAACTCGTATCACTCACCCATTTACCAGCTTTCATGTTTGCAACCAGCACACTCGCGCCCATCGCATCTGGCCTCCTTACGACCATCGATCTCGACGAGAGCACTGTCAAAGTGGCTGCGCTGCTTGGTTTCCTCGGCGCTGCAATCGGGTTTGGCTTGCAAACGCCCACTCTAATCGTTCAAACGAGCCTGTCGCCAAAAGACGTATCACTTGGAACCGCTGTTATCGGATTCGGAGGCGGAATGGGCTCTGCACTCTGGACGTGCGCATCCGCCACGCTTTTCCAAAATCGTCTGGTGGAGGAAGTGCAGCACCATGCCCCTAGCACTAATGGGACGGAGTTGGTCCACACGGGCCTTTCCGACCTTCGTGACTATATCGGCAGTGAGAACTTGAAGAACGTTCTCTCTGGTTACAATGAGGCTGTGTCACAGACGTTGTATATACCCCTGGGATTGGGGATCCTCACCATCATTGGTTCGATCGCCACTGAGCGGAAATCGGTCAAGAAGAAAAGATCGTAGCTGAAGCTTTGATTGCCTGTGTGGGCATTGGCAGGGAGGCTGAAATGGAGGTGATGTGAAATCTAGTGAGGGTATGAAATCTAAGTTGCATGTATCCAGGGAATGTAGTCAAGAGGGTACAGGTTTCTGAGGCATGAGTTCTTCCATTTTTGACAGCACTTCTATGACCCTGAAAGGCTTTGGTAAGATGCCATCAACTCCAGCCGCAAAAGCATCATCTATCTGCTCCGCACGGGCATTGGCAGTAATGGCGATGATGTTGACGCGCTCTTTCAGCGATCCCTCACGCTCAAGGGCGCGGATCCTCCGTGTACAAGTCAATCCGTCCAGCAACGGCATCTCGACATCCATCAGGATGCAATCAAGCTCAATAAGAGGCGAATCAATCAGGGGCTCATGCCACACCTTGCAACTTGTCAGAAACTCTAGCGCTTCGATGCCATGATTCGCAATGTAGACAATGCAGCCTGCTCGCTCAAGCTGCTTCATCAATACCTGGGCATTGATGATGTTGTCCTCTACCAGCAGGACTGATAGCCGGGGTGGAGCGATGACTGCATTGCTCAGCTTCCTAGATATCCAGCTCATCTTGTCGAGGGGTTCAGATGGCCGGCGAGAGCTGGTCGGAGATGCAGCTGGGCGAAGCACCTGAGCGTAGTCCTCGGGAGGGTCTGCTCGTCTCACTTTGATGTAGAAGGCGAAGGTGCTCCCTTTCCTGGGTTCGGAGAAAACACCAATTTCACCACCCATCGTCTCCGTCAGCTCTCTCGAAATGAACAGGCCAAGACCCGAGCCGCCATATTTGATATGAGTCTTTTTAGTCGCTTGCTGGAAGCGATGGAACAGTCGCATCATTTCCTCCTGCTGAAGGCCTTTCCCTGTGTCCGATATAGAAAACAGAAGATAGACCGGCACACCTTCACCCCATTCTGGGGTATTTGTGACATCTTGGTTCTCTTTCTTCGACGGGAACCAGACAATTCCGTTCATGTCCGGACGGGTTCCAGTGAATGCGGACTGTCGGATGGTAATCTGGCGTCGAGATTCACGTTTGGTGAATTTGATCGCATTTGTGATGAGATTGATGAAGACTTGCGTCAGGCGTGAAGGATCAAGGAGAACCCAGTCGATATCATGTTCGTCGTAGGCGCGTTCAATAATGTTGTCGACCGTTATGGTATTCGAATCAAACTCGGCTTGAAACATTCTGAGGGCGGACTGAACGACCACACGCGGCTGTATAACAACCGGGGTGATTGACAGGAGCTGAGAGTCAAGCTTCGATAATGTTAATACATCGTCGATGATCCGTTTCTGATGGGCGGCACAAAGGAGGATTGTCCTGCCACTTTCAACGTTCTCGTGCATCAGTCGAGCAGCCCGCTCGATCGTGCGGTCAGATGCCAGCCAGTGTTCCAAGGACCCAGCAATGTCATCGGCGAGCTGAGTTATGGCCGACAAAGGATTCCTCATCTCATGTGAAACGAGGTCGATGAATGCTTCCTGCAGCTTTCGGGCCTTGGTCGCTTCGGCGGCAAGTTGACTCTGCACCCTTTGGGTCCATTTTATTTCGCTGACCTCCGTGACGCAGGCCGCGATGCTCTTCAAGATGCCATTTTCGAGCACTGGAAATGCGTTTGCGATTACCCAGCACGGTTCTTCTTCAGGGTTGGAGTCACCGGCGGCAGCGGGGGGTTTCCATTGTCGAGTCAATCGAAATTCACTATCTGAAGGTTTGAGCTCCTCAATCAGCTTCATCCAGAATCGCCCGGCCGCTGCTCGATCTTCAGGGTGGACCACGTCGATGAATGACAGTGAGTAGTGATCGTCGGGGGGGTGGCCAGTAATCTTATAGTACTGGTGATTTGCCCATATGATGTTGCCTTGAAAAGTCAGCGTCAATGGCCGCGGTAATCTTTGGTATCGAACATAGCCTACCTTCGGGGGTTACTCGTATCATCCCGACAGGTCCATGTTCAGCAACTTCCCGGATATGTCGCTCATTTTCAGCTAATTGTAGAGTTAGTCGCCGCGCCCGCTCCTGAACCTCCTCATGATCAATGGCGACCGCGACGGTGGCGGACACCTGGCGGCATAAGGTGTTGATAAATGCATTATCTTCTGGAAGAAAGGCTCGGCGGGGGTTAATCGCAAAGCCCACAATTCCTAAAAGCCGGCTGCTGACTGAAACTGGCATGAGGACGATTCCGTCCGGTTCATCTCCATATCCTTGCCAGATAAAATCCTGCATTAGGCCGTTTGGTAGAGTTCCGTCGGCCTTACGAAGAACCAAAGGCTGATGCACAGCTCTGACTTTCCGAAACAGTGATGGGAATCCTGTGGACCCGTCAAAGATATCAAGCTCGTTGGGCAGAAGAGGGTGTCCGTTAGGCGGAAATCCGAAAGATTGCTGCAGGGTCAGTTTACATGAAACCAGCTCGTCATCAGCTGAGTAGGCAAACGCCATAGGAAAGTCTTGCATGTTGCCTCTGAGAGCTCTGAATACATGCCCCCATATTGAATCGTCCTTTTCACTAGAAGGCGAGGCAATCGAATAAAGGGTGTTAGACCTGCGGCCCTTGACTGTCTCACTGGTGATGTCGATGCCTCTGTTGTAAAACCCTCGCACCTGCCCATTTTCGCCTGTGATTGGTAGAATACTGCCGGTCCAGAATGTCTCCTGGAGACGCCCATCCGCCCGTTGGGGGAAGACAGCCATTGTGATAGGATTAGAGCCTTGAGTATTGGTATGCATTGCGTTGTAGAGGCCATCTACATCGGACCAGACCTCTCGCCAGATTTCTTTGAAGGGAGCTCCCTGAAGTCCCACAAGTTTGTTGAATCTCTCGCTCACCTCTTGGTATGCTTTCAAATTGAAGCAAGAGCATAGATTGGGCCCCCAGTAGACAACAGCAGGGTTCGCATCAGCCATGACAAGGTGCACGAGTACTTGGAGAGCAACAGGCCATGCTTCCACGGGGCCCAGATCGGTAAGTGACCAGTCGATGCCATTGAGAAACCAATCTCGATTCTCATTCCGCGGAAGGAAATCTGTCCACGATTTGACTTCAACCTGATCGTGGCTTTTCGCCGTTATAGGAATTGGGCTTGCGTCGAATTGCTCAGGAAGGGTAGTTGCCTTTGATGGTTGATTGACTTTCCAGCAGCCGCTGGATCTATCAAAAAATGCATCTTGCACTGTACCAAAACCTGTATCGATCCGAATACTCAACGCTTCTTTTCCATCGTTATCGATGGAAGCCGTTATGCCCAGATCCTGGGGCCGACGTTGGTCCATTGAGACCGAGGCGACGGAAGATTTGCTGTTCATCATTGACGATAACCCCTACTTGGTACCTTTCTCGGCATGATCACACACACTCTCTCGCCCTCGGGATCTGTCAAAGCATCGTCATTGGATTAGGCTTGCTCCGAAATTGAGAGATCGGTAAATGATGCAAGGCCTTGCAACGCAGTGTTGTAATAAACACCGTAGATCGCTCTGAAAGGAGAGACGTTTGTGCCAGAAGCCGGCAATTGCTGTATTTATGATCCAGGGGAAACAGGCAGCGAGAAGCAAGAAAAGAGGATGAAGATTGTGGCTCTACCAGGATACGGTTGCGTTTTCCATTGCTGACGTTGATGGTTCTAGGCCAGCAGAAAACAGGGATCTGCCTTTAACTTGAGGGGCGTGCCGCAATGAGGGTCTTGGGCCCTGTAGAACGAAAGGAATGGGTCCAACAGAAGAGGCTCTCGCTAAGAGTCTGCCTCCATGGCCCTTAGGATACCTCCGCCCACGCCTGAGCCTTCCCCTTGCGGAGCATCCGTTACTGACTTCAGTTAGTGAACTGAGATGGTGGCAGATCTGTCAATATAACCGAACAGATCCCTTGTGCAAGCCTTTGGCTAACCAAAAATGCGGAAGCTGTCCCCAGAACATTCTTCGTCTCAAAAGCCAATAATGCATGCTGGCCTTGAAAAGAAAAGGCATTAGGAATCCTTCGAACTCGTCTTTGAGCGCTCTTACTTTCTTGGGTCTCCCATATATGCGATCGCACTGGAGCGTCATAGACTGGGGCGAGATTCCGTTGAAGATGGCGAAGGCACCAGGGGCCTTCGGCAATTTAACTTTCTTTCCGTTCAGCTATGTCAATTTCAATTAATAGTTACAGAGGGAAATACTCCGTGCCTCGCGCTGCGGCCAGGCTCACGTCGAGGCGCTCCTTGCATCCTCGGAGACCCAACTGCCAGTGTCGATCCAGATCGCGGTCGGGCCCACACAGATAAACATCGGCTTGACACCTCGTATTTAGAATCCGTATCTCGTTTTTGTTGATCAGGCCTGGAGAGCATCATCCGGAGTTTCGCCGTGTCAGATGGCGATCAGGACAGCGGCATTCTGGTGACGAAAACTTGTGCAGGATCACAGAGAATAGGCAGGAATTGCCTACAGAGTCGTTCCCGCGCGAGATGGATTCAGGCGCCCCAACTACCAGATCCCTACACCCGCGATGGAAGTCGTCTAACGTCGATACATAACCCATTGAGATAACCAAGATGTGGATCAACCAAACAGACACGGCCGTGTCAAGGTTTTGCTGAAGTTATAGCACTGCAAGACCAACGATGAGATTGAGGACTGCCGCCTTCATCCTGTTAAGTGTGGTGTTCTTACTCTGGTGCTACCCAGAGCTCGAGCGGCCTGAAAATGAGATGGATCCAGGAGAGGTTCTAGGATGGGCGGTTTTGCTTGCAACAAAATCTTGGGAATATGGTGTGATGGTACAGGCAATGTTAGAACTGCGGGATCCTGCATTGACAGTGTTTGCACCCGAGCCTTTCCCGCATTCTACATTGCCAATCGTCCACGATCCAGAGGCGGTGATCGGTCTGAAGAACGCGAAAATGATGATCCGGACCGAAGGTGACTCTTTGGTGGATGGAAATGGTAAGATAATGTCCTCTACTTTTGGGATGCTTGTTGGACTGGAGTGGCACTTCAAGTGCTGTCCCTAGGAGCATGCAACTGACCTACCGTCCAGGCTTTCCCGCCGACCCAGCATCCTTAGGATGTGCCGCCCTTTTGCTCGGTACAAGTAACGAGAGATACTTTGACGCCGCACGTCGACAAGCTGAATATCTGGTCAAGAGAGCTACAAGGTTTACAATTAATGATACACACTCGGCAATATCGCATAGAGACGATCCTCCACAACTCTGGGGCGACTTTGTGTACATGGTGCCTCCTTTCCTGGCCTCATACGGAGTTGCTACCCACGATGATAGTTTTCTCGACGAAGCCGTGCTTCAATGCCAGCTCTACAGAGACGTGTTGACCACCAGCATCTTGATTGAGGGTGATGAATCCGATAGTTATGATGAGAATGCAACATGCAAGGGGCTGTGGATGCACGTTGCCTCTCATCCTACCAAGCTCCCTTCAGATGTGTGCTGCAACGATCCGGGTGTTTGGTTGACGAGCAACGCATGGGCCGTCGCAGGTATCACTAGGGTTCTAGCAACGCTGTTGAAGTGGAATCCGCCTCAGAGCATCAAGGAGAACTTCGACTACAACCACTTCTTGCTAAGGAAAAATGAGATACTGGTCAACATTCTTCTCGAGATGTTGAAGTGTGTGATTGATCAGTCCCGAGACCATGATTCAGGGTTGCTCAAGAACTATTTGGACGGCGGTTGGTATAAAAATGCAGTGTATGCCTACGGGGATGCCGCTGGAACGGCTATGATGGCAGCAGCAGTGTATCGACTGGCCGTCCTGCTACCAGAAACTTTTGCCACGCCGACGTATCTGCATTGGGCAGACACAAATCGCAGAGCGGTAACATCGCACGTTGGAAGCGGAGGTAGAGTCGGTCCTGTGGCCGATGTCAACCATGTCCCTAGTAGAGGTCCTAGGCGGCATACAAGTGAGGGCCAAAGCATGGTTGTGCTGATGTTTAGTGCATGGAGGGACTGTCGACGGAGTGGAATCTGCAATGACTAATATAACAGGCAATTCACTTCGAGGTGATCGGATCGGACTGATTTGAATTTGCCTTCGCGCACAGTGGCTAGTATCGGGCTTGATTCACCCGAGGTGATGTATAAAGATCACGCTGACATTATGATGAATTCAAAAGGTAAGTTTGGGCATCAAGCGGCGGTCTAACCTGGGACCTAGGTGGTCAAGTCGGATTAGAAATCTCAAAGATGGCCACGCACTCGCTATATTACCCATGGACACACGATGAGGCTAGTCCAGATACCCAGCAATGAGGCCTAGCCAAACAGAGGCTTCAGTTGGTGGATTAACCTACCTGAGTTACTTGAAATAACCAGGGTGAGGAGGCACAGGCCGAACGACTCAGAACTCGTATACGAGAGGAATAGCTGGTATATTCAATGGTCTAGACGCTTCCCTGGGATAGAGGCCTGAAGCAGGTACCAAACTTGGTGAGTGGCGGTTCTGCCAAGCATCGAAGGCGAGGGGCAAACATCCCAGGGGCAAGACCAGCTGCAAGCACTCAGATGGAGGGGTACTAACTAAGTACAGTCCCCCTCGGAGCCTACTTGGGGCTTGAAGGCAACAGAGTCATATCGCAACCTAATTATTATAGGGATGTATTGCTTATTTAGACTCAAAGAATTAGGCACTAACTGCCTATGACCTAGCCAGACCTCAGACAGTTGTTAACTGGCCCGTAGCCCAGGAGGCAGCTGATGGAGCCCCCTCAAGTCACCTGGTTTCTGGTTGAATGGGAGGCGCGGGGCAAGCACCAGCCCGAGGGCCCCTCAACCATTTCCAGAGCCCATTTTTAATTCATATCCCACTTTTGCTCTTGCGTCAATTGCCCCCCGAACTACTGCCCCTACCTTTATCTGGGGCACAACCGAACATCCGACTTGTTCGCTACCAACAAGATCTTTCTCTTGCTTGTGCATCAATATTGGCCTCCGCTACCATCTTCCAGAGACTTCATAATAAGTCCTTCGAGCCTGAACCCGTTCAAGCCTTGTCAAAACACTCCCAAAGAAATCCCATACTCTTAACTTCACCCTCCTATTCATGGTCGGCCTTCATCATGGCTGATTCTCCCATTACCAACGCTCCTGTGGGCGCCCAAGAAAAACCAATATTGGACAAATTGTTGTTGGTCAGAGACCAGTTACTTCTCTTGAAACAAGATAAAAGCACCTACGTCAAGTCCTCCGATGTCCTTCCACTCTACGAGAGAGTTGTCGAGCAGGTTTCTCACCTCAACCAGGTACGAGGCCCTGAGCATCTGATGCAGAACCGAGTCGACACAGTTCTCGATGACTCCCTCCAACTTATCTCTCTCTTCTTCATGGCTATTGGAAGAAATAATGAAGTGCCTGCGCTGTACGCAATGACCGGGACAATTATGCGCCTGTGTCACCACCTCAAAGAATGCGCCTTTTACAGCAAGAAAGACCTGATCAGCTTGGAGAACTCACTGGCAAAGATGGAGACTACTCTGGAACGTGGAAAAGAGGTATACTCCCAAGACTTGCTCACTAGAGTACAATACCGCATGGAAATCTGCCAGAACCATTTACAAGAATTGAGAGCCTTTGTGTCCTCACTCTCGCCGGAGATGGTCCCTACGTGGGAGAAACTCGTGTCAATTCTCCGCGCCCTAGCTGCCCTGAATACACGAAGCAAGGTAGGAATCTTAACTGGGACCTCCGTTACCTAAGATTAACCCTATTCCAGTACAATGAAAAAGACCTGCATGATCTTCGCGATCAGCTGTTACAGATACAGTCGACTATGAAAGATGGAAAGCTTCCAGATGAGTCAGGGAATGCATCATCTGGGCAGGATCTTGTGGTCCCTCTCCTGAACCGGTGTCTCGGCTTTTCCGATATTGTTGAGCAAAAGTACGAGAACCATTCATATCCAAAGACGACTAATGACGACAAGATGCTGATGAACTGAACAGGAAGGGGAAAATCGACGAACGTTTCCAAGAAACCTACGACCATTTGATCGAGATACGCAACCAGTTGGATCGCCTGACTATGACCCAAGCCTGGTCACTCCGCGAA
>Ga0105239_10002259_pt1 | contig 24608 bp, 23 predicted proteins | sample KBSC44metaG_FD_92761 | JGI IMG/M metagenome (GOLD analysis project Ga0105239, IMG submission 92761) | Corn rhizosphere microbial communities from Kellogg Biological Station, Michigan, USA - KBS C4-4 metaG | ecosystem: Host-associated > Plants > Roots > Rhizosphere > Soil | place: Michigan, USA...
ACAAACTGTCTGGGACCAAGAGATCGCAGAAAGTGAGTATTTTTACGTATAATTACGTAAGTGATTAGTCAGTTAGCACAGGAGTTTGTGGCTCGGCAACTACATCGCTCGTAAAATGTGCAGCGACTTGTTGGGCGATGGCGACACTCGAGAGGTCGCCTTTGATCGGACTGAGGCGGCTGTCGGCCAAAGTGAGGTTGGGCAGCTCTGAGAACGCATCATTCTTCAGTTTCAAATCCAAATGGCCATAGGCTTGAGGTCGGATCTGAATCTTCTCGCTACGCGAAGCGTCAACGAGCTCTGGCCATACTCGCTTGAGAGTGCGTTTGATGAAGCGAACGCAATCGCCAATGTGCTCGAGCTCTTCTTCGCGATCGCTCGAAACCAAGTTCAACCAAAGTGAGCCGTTGCCGGTAACACGGCCCATGACCGGCTCAAATTCTTTACCCGAACCGAGGACAAAGCGAAGTTCTGGAGTTCCCTCGACGCCGTCATGTTGCAAAGACATCGTCACTGCGGTCCAAGCCGGTTGCTTCGCGAGCCGCGAGCGACTCGCAGGTTTCAAAGCTTCGTTTGGTAAGAACGTCGTCAGCAAATGCGGATTCAGGCAGAAAATAAAATGATCAGCCGTGATTTTATCTGCGGCATTGATGACCACGGATTCAATTTTGCCGTCTTTATATTCGAAGCTTGTCACCTCTGACATGAGCTTTGCTTCAAATGGCAATTGCTCGATCAATGCACGTGTGACTTGTTCAAGGCCCGGCGAGATCTGCCAGTACTTGCTTTGTGTGTAGAGCGAAAGTTCATCGACGACTTTTGACGGAAAATCGCCAAATCCCAAAAACGCTTGCCACTGATGACTTTCGAAATGTGTCGGTTGCAATTCGACTTCGCTCCAACTGATTGGAGTTGGACTTATCGATTTCAACCACTCCAGCGTCTTCAGCGCTTCTTCAGATTGAGGGATAAAATTGAAGTCGCCGATTTCATGGCGGAATCGTCCTCCGAGTTTATCGCTCGCTTCGAGGAGAATGACTTCGTGATTATTTTTATGGAGTTGATGAGCGAGGCAAAGCCCAGTCAGTCCGCCCCCAATGATGACGACTTTCTGCATACAAGGGCCATTTAAAACGGTTTTGCCTCCGATGGCAACCGCGTGATCCTAGGTGTCGCAACGACCCAGAAACCTATACCAAAGGCTAAGTGCCGACGTGATCCGCGCTGCCTCTCTGATACATTAGATAGAGGGGGATTCGATGTTACGAGTGCTTTTCTTTTTTCTCATGTCGAACGTTGCGTTGGCTTCCGACATGATGGTTTCCCATTCGCTGGGTCATAAAACCACCTTTAAGATTGCGATGGGCGCTGAAATTTCAAAAGAGCTTCACGCGCAACTGCGAAACGAAATGCAAAAGATGAAGCTCGAGCCGATTCCAAAGGGTGCGGTCACTCCTCATGGAGTGATGATTGATTCCGTCTTTGTCGGTTCAAAGAATGAAGTGGTCGTGATGACCAACAAATTTATTTTGGAAAAAGTGAAGGCTGACCAGCTTTATTCTATTGGTCGCGATTTTGTCTACTATAGTTCACGCAAGGAAAACGGTTTTCCTGTGTCGATTTTTCTGGGCAATGTTTCGCATGATCAAGCGGCTCAAGTGGTCAGGAAAATCACACTCCTCAAACCGTCGAGAGCAACGGCGAGCGAGCAGATTGCTGAAACAGACGAGAGCAAATTTGTTTCGAAGGAAACGCAAGAGCTTATAAAAGATGTTTCGGCAAAGACACAAGAACTTGCTCTTCGTGAAATTGAAGCCTTCAAACACATTGAGAATTATCAAAATGCGTTCGCGGGCTGTTTTTCCGGATACGCGCAAGTTTGGGAAACGTATTGGGCGAAGCCAGTGCGAGACACCGCGCAGGCGACAATATGGGGCGCCACCCACTATGACGAAGTTTGGGACAAATATTTGGCTGAGCCAGCGCAAAAGGCGGCACAAAAAACGGCTCACGCCACAAGATGGAGCGTCGCGAACTATGATCAGGTTTGGGGTGTGATCAAAGAAGAAGCGATTGCTTCTCGTGATGGCGGTTGGCAAATGCTGAAAGACTTCTTTACGAGCGCCTACACCGAAGTTGCGGGCTTTGGAAATTGGTCGATCGAAAAGAAAAGTCAGTTCTTCTGTAATCTTCAAGCGACGGGGGGAGCTCTTAAGCTTGCGAAGGTCTATTATCCAAAACCAGCGAACAATGCTGCGCTCGTCATGTCGGAAGAAGTTAAGAAGGCCGCGCTCGCTGAACCTGGGCCACTGCCGCCTGCACTTGGTGAAAATGAAATGATCGCGATGGGAGTGCCGAAATGGCTAGCGGCGCGATTTGCCGAGTCACCTCAAATGGCGCAAACTTGGTTTCGTTTACAAAAAGCCGGCCTACGACAAACATTCGCCATCGATGATGGATACGTTGGCCGAATGGCGAAAGCGGACAGATACACCGGTTACGGCACAGAAAGTATGCGGATTTATAGCGATGGCTCGATGCAAGTTTCCTATTATGCTGAAAGAGCTCCGTTTAATAATCCGAAGGAACTCCTGGCCCGTGTACGAAACAATTTGCAAGAGGCGATTGCCGAAACTCGAGAGGCTACCGGCAATGCGGCTTACCAACCGAGCAAATATGTTGATATTGAGCCTTCGACGCTTCCGCGAAATTTCGGTCATGATGGTGGCGTACTTTTTAATTTGAAAGGCACCGCCGACGATGCCGTGTTCTTGAAAAAGCTTGAGGAATTGCAGTATCGCGATCCGGGGCCGGCGCCAGTTTTGGTGCGGCCTGCGACTTCTTCCTAAAGGATGACGGCTGAAAATGCATTGCCGCGTGGGCGGAAGCGATTTTCGCAATCTTCGTGAATCGCTTTGATCGGTGCGAGATCGATTTTGATTTTCTCGGCTTCTTCGAGTGTCCATCCACGTCGAACAAGTGCATTCATCTGCGGCTGTAATTTATGTGCGGCTTCGATCAGCGCTTGAAACGCTTCGCCCGAGATGGAGCCATTCTCGAGTAGAAAATCACGAGTTGCTGCGACTAAATGCCACTTTTCTCTGAGGACCTTCTCTGCGAGATTGACGCCCTGACGAGCGAAATTATTTGTTCGAAAATTTTTAGCCAAATTGTCGATTCGGTCACGGATGTCTTGGATTTTCGCCGGGTCATTGGTCATCTGATGGCCAAACGTGATTTCGCGCGCGATGATTCCGCTTTGCAGGTAAGCCGCGTAGCGAACGAGATCTTGTGAACTCGTGAATTCCTCGATCAGCTGCTTTCCAGTGTAATGAACGTAGCCGGTTGTGGTTTCCGGGTTATCGGGAACGATGGCCAGGCGAACTAAAGTGGTTCCATCATAATTTTCGACTTGATGAAGGACGAGTCGGCCAGCTTCATTGATGGCGATGTCTTTTGGAGCGGCAAAACTGACCTGAGAAAACAATCCGAAAACTGTTAAGGCGAAGCGAAGCGCGTTCATGCTATTGACCTCCGAATCGAGCGTGGGCGGTCATTCTCACGCTTTTTGGGCCGGTTCAATTTTCGGTTTGTGATTACGTTGCTCAGACGCCGCAACGAAGGCGGTACCTATCCTAATGCATGTTCGATTTTTTTTCGAAGAGCCTCGCCGCTCGAACGTAGTCGTGTAACGGATGCTGATTAACGGTTCCCTTAAGAGTGAAAACAGACTTTGGGTCTTTGTGGACGCTGCAATCGAAACTCACCATATCGGATTGTGTCGGTGTTGCGCCTTGAACCGTATAATCAACATTCAAATCGCAGGTGAGAGTTTCTGGATCTTTAGGTGCCTCTTTTTCTGTGTATCGCGGGCTATGATCAGAGTTCAAATCCCAGCGAGCACGTGCTTTGACCGTAATTGTGGCCGTGACAGTGGCTTCGGTGCGATTGCTAAACAATGAACCAAATTTGTTTATGACTGTGGCCGTTGTGCCTTTTGCTTTGCCTTCAAGTGAGTCAAGGTTTTCGATCGAAACATCGGTCCAAGTTCCAGAGGACATAGTGGCACTCAGAAAGTTTTTAACGTCTCGAGCCGCGACGTCATAGCTATCTGTCCGAACGATGACCGTTGAATCTTGAACTTCGGCGTAGCCCGAATGAGCCAAGAGGAATCCCAACGAAAGGGTCAGAGCGGTCAAAATTGATTTTTTCATTCCAAATCCTTTACTGTCGAGACTGTTTACAAGCCAGAGAAATTTTCACCCGGTCAACAGCCCAATTGGTCATTGCGAACGGCAGGAAGATGGATTTCAATTTGCGCGCCAGCTGTATTAGCGGCGACTTAAAAATTTGAGCGATCGAGCAAGGGTCGAAATCAGAGGGCGAACGACCTTTTTGAGAGGTGAGCCTTGAAGGCGACGAGCGACGGGTGGTGAGTGACGATAATAGAATTTAACGAAAGCGCGGCCCATCGGATACTGCTTCAAAACATCGTCGCGAAATTGTCTTAACACGAACAATTCCCACGCCCATGGATCGTCTTCAAAAACCGCTGTTGCGATGAAACATGGCCCGCGGTTTCCGCGAGTCATTTTCAAAAGTTCTTTTACGATATGTGGGTTCTTCGCGGTTTTTGCGAATTGCTCGGCTTTTTTTAGAATGTCAGCAAAGAGCGGGCTGAAGGGTAAAAACAAGGCGAGTTTTTGAGCCGCGTTTCGCATGCGATCGCCATAGCCGGCACTCGAATCATAAATGCGCACGAGATCCCAATAGACGGTCGCGATTACGGTCATTTCTTTTGAACGATTGGAGTTACTGAAGACGTCGGGCTTCAGTCCGCCTTTTTCGAGGTTGTAAACAACTTCGATAAGGCGCAGATATTTTTCGTAACTCACAGCCGCCTGCGAATAAGATTTGTTCGCCATGTGCGCGCGGGCCTGCTTGATCAGGTTGACGCGATTCTTCCACATCATGACTTTGTTTTTGTTGCGCGCTTCGGTCTCTTGGCGAAGTTTGAAGCCTTGCGAGACCTGACTCATCAATTCGTTGTAACAATTGGGGCAGACCTGCGCTGGAACGCTGTCGTCAGCTTGCCCTGTTGTTTTCAGCGCAAGCTTCGTTCCGGTGTCGACGGGAACGAGCACTTCTGTGGGGTTACCACATTTGGGACACGGTTCAGCCATTCTTAAAGTTTAACGATAAATCCACAATCTGGTCTAGAGCATGTGTAGAGGATCGACATCGACCTGCACTTTAGTCCCTGGCAGGATCCAGTCTTCGTTGGCGAGACACCAAAGGCAGAAATTCTGTAACACGTTCGATGCCGGCGCCTTAATCAAAACATGATAACGAAATCGACCACGCAATTTCGCAAGAGGTGCCGGGGCTGGACCCAAAACTTTCACTTCTTTGTAGCGATCTTGGGATTCGGCGAGCGCTTCTGCACGTTGCGCGAGTCGTTCGGCGACGATGCGGGCTTTGTCATTGTCATTCGAATTGATGCGAAACAAAGCTAATCGTTCAAACGGTGGGTAATGAGAAAGCTTACGAGTTTCAAGCTCTTTGTCGGCAAACTCAACGAAGCTGTTTTGCACAGTGTGCACAATGCTCGGATGAAGTGGATTGTAAGTCTGCACGACAACCGTGCCTGGTTCTGAGGAGTGACGACCCGCTCGACCACTCACTTGCGTGAGCAATTGAAAGCTTCTTTCGCTCGCTCGAAAGTCGGGCCAGTGAAAACCAATATCGGCCATAACCAATCCCACCAAAGTCAGGTGAGGGAAGTCGAGACCTTTCGCGATCATTTGCGTGCCGATCAAAATATCAATCTTGCGGTCTTCCATGTCGTGCACAAGATTTTCCAATTCTTCGCGGGTCTGAATTTCATCGCGATCGGCACGCGCTAATCGAGCCTCGGGAAATAATTTTTGTAAGTCGCTCTCGACGAGTTCAGTTCCAATTCCTAATGGAACCAGGTCGCCTTCTTTGCACGACGGACATTTTTTCGTCTTCGCTTGCGTGTAGCCGCAGTAGTGACAAACCAAATGCTCGCGCGCATGCACGGTGAGAGAAACGGCGCAATTCGGACATTCTTCAACATGACCGCACGATGGACATTGGGCCATCGGAGCCATGCCACGTCGGTTGAGAAACAAAGCGACTTGTTCGTTTTTCGCGAGTGTCACTTTCATCGCTTCGTAAAGTCGTTCGGTCAGCCAGAATGGCAGCTCATTGATTTTGTCTTTTCGTTCTTCGCGTTCATCCCGCAAATCCACGACTTCGATATTCGGAAGTGAGCGATCGGCCACGCGCTTCTTCATTTCATGCAAAAAATATTTGCCGTCGCGGACATTGTTCCAAGTCTCAAGCGATGGCGTCGCTGAACCTAAAATAATCGGGCAATTAGAAAAGCGAGCGAGCATGATCGCAGCATCGCGGCCGTGATATTTTAATTTTTCTTCCTGTTTGTAACTCGGCTCATGCTCCTCATCGACGATGATCAAACCTAAATCAGAGAGCGGGCAAAAAAGCGCAGAGCGGGCGCCGATCAAAATCGATTTCTCCTTAGAAACCATACTCCACCATTGATCGGTCTTTTCACGTGGAGAAAGTTGCGAGTGAATGATGGCCACTTGTCCGGGAAAACGTTTCGAGAAACGATCCGTGAGTTGGGGCGTGAGCGAAATCTCTGGGACGAGCATCAACGCTTGTTTGCCAGCTTTCAATGCATCATCCATCAGACGCAAATAAACTTCGGTTTTACCGGAACCGGTGACACCAAAAAGCAAATGCACGCCGAAGTCGGGATGCTGACGAATTCCTACCAAGCACTTCGCTTGCTCTTCGGTCAACGTGGGAGGTACTTGTGGCGCAACTTGAAAATTCGGCGCTGGCGTTCCGCTCGATTTCTTTTTTCGTTTGGTAAAACGAGAGAGCGGCGGAAAAACGGAGTCAAACACCATTCCCAACGGATAAAAATAATATTTCGATAACCACTCGGCCCAGCGTAAAAACGGTTCATGTAAAGGTGGGCGCTCGTCATCGAGTTGAAAAATCGGTTTGAGTTTAAATTCAGGGCGTATCTCGGCCGCACCGATCACAACACCCTTCACGCGTTTTGAAGACAGCGGCACCTGCACCGACTGACCACGTTTGAGTGGTGCATTTTCAGGTGGCGATACGTAAGTGAGTGGTTCTTTTAGCGGAGCCTCGACGGCGATCGTGTAGAGCGCCTCGGGTCCAAACAAATCGCTCATCGAAATCTCAAATAGAAATCTCGGATGACATCACTGCCGGAAAATTGAAATGGAACCAGGCCCGTCGTGCTCGACGTCGCTTTACCGGCTTTCGTTCCGAGAGATTTTACGTTTTTTAACTGCACGACAACATTGCGATCATTCCAGTGATAAGTGCGGCTACGGGGCGCATAAAGGCCACCGTCGTATTTCACATAGTCATCCGCATCGACAGAGTCTTTGTTGGCTAGGCGAACTCGATTCACAACAAACTGATCTTGTTGAATCCAAATGCCCGGTTGATCCGGAGAGTTCGGTGTTTTTTCAATCGACCATGTGACCATGCCATTGAGTCGTGACAAGCGGACAAAAGACGGTGGCGCGTAATCTGGTGGGCCATCGGATTTTAGTGGAGCTTCTTCGCGCAATGATTCAGGTGGCGCGATTTTTAACTGCACCAAGCGATTGCGCATGTTTTTCGAATAACGATAGTGAAAAAACGGCTCGAGCCAATCGTCGCTGAGACGTTGGGTTTTGTTGCTGCCATTCTCATTCAAAATGCGATTGTGATTTTCGTAAACGATTGTACCTTTGACCGCGTCTTTCAAGGCGCCAACGCCTTCAAAGCTCAAACGCATGTGCGCTTCATCGGTGACAGTCCAAGTTTCATGCACGACTTGTTTGTCGCTATCCGAAACTTTGTAAACGACGTCTTGCTCAATGACGTAGGTACCGCGACCGTGATTTTCAGCCGTGCGAGACATGATCATCGAATAGGGCGGGATGTAGGCCCAAGCAGAAAAACTTAAACACGCTAAGAGTGGTAGAAGTGCTCGCATTATAATCCCCCTACGAGTTCTTTGAGATAGCGCTTAAACTCCGGACCGAAATCAGGATGCTCAAGACCAACTTCCACGTTGGCTTTCAAAAATCCAAGCTTGTCGCCCGCATCAAAGCGTTGCGCCTTTACCTGGGTCGCATACATGCCGTGACTTTTCGCTAATTCCGCCATCGAATCCGTCAGTTGAATTTCGCCATTCTTGCCCGGCTTTGCTCTTTCAAGATAATCGAAAATTTTGGCATCGAAAACATATCTTCCCGGGAGGGCCAGGCGACTGGGCGCTTCGGCAAGATTTGGTTTTTCAATCACATCGAGAATCTTCCAGAGATTTTCTTTTTGTTGCTCAGCCTTGATAATCCCGTAGCGCGGAACATCTTCGTCAGAAACCGGCATCACTGCCACAGAAGAAGTTCTGGTTTCCTCAAACAATGCACAAAGCTGCCCGATGGCCGAAAGCTCATTGCGCTTAGAAAGTAAAATTTCATCGCCGAGCAAAACGGCAAACGGATTGTTTTCAATCACCGGACGAGCGGTGAGAACGGCGTGACCGAGGCCCATCGCTTTTTGTTGCCGAATCGAAACGACTTTTACTTTGTTACGAATCTCAAGAACTTCATCGAGAAGATGTAAGCGTCCTGATTTCTCCAAAGTTTCTTCCAGCTCATAAGATGTATCGAAGAAGTTAATGATCGCTTCTTTACCGCGACCCTGAACCAAAATAATTTCTTCGATTCCGGCCCGGTAAGCTTCCTCAACAATGAACATGAGAATGGGCTTATCCACCACGGGAAGGAGTTCTTTAGGGACCGCCTTGGTGACGGGCAGAAAGCGAATTCCGAGGCCTGCGACAGGAATAACGGCCTTTTTAATTTTAGATGATTTGGCGGGTTCCATAGGCTCTCTAAAAGACCACGGAGTTCAAGGGCTTGGCAACTGCCTTAGGCTTTTTGGCCATCCCCGACAAAAGTCTTCATTTACCCCTCATCTTTTCTTGAAATGATCCGATACATTTTAAAACGCTGGCTCGCCTGGGAGGGGACCTGTGTTATCACGTTTCAAATTGAAACACGTGGCTTTGCTGACCATCTTTGGTTTGCTCTTCACGTTTCAGAACTGCTCGCAATCATTGAACAACAACATCGATGAAGTCTTGCAGCAAGCTTACCAGGATATGCCATTTGCCTATGTCGCGACCGCCGACACGATTAGTTACATGTCTTGTACGCGCATGCCGACTGCAGTCGACACATCGGCCTACTACACGTTTCGCGTCGGTGCGTATAACGCCGGCGCCGGATTGTCTTTGACGTCTTCGTTTCTCCAAGCCACTTCGGGTTACAACGCTGTGTCGCGTGCTGAAGTGTTGTCGCAATCCACTCAGAACTCTGGCGCCACACTTCAGTTGGCGGTTCGCCAATTGGGCGCCTATCAAAACGTACTGTCGGGAGCTGGCTCCGCCATCGCTCCCGGTCTCGACACGGGCTCATATTTGATGGAACTGGATTCCAACCCGATCGCTTCACAGTTGGGTGCGCTGAGTTTGGGTCAATGGCAAAACCACTTTTCGGGAAATTCACTCTCGTACCAAGGTGGCACCGGTTTGATGGAATCGAGTCTTTTGTTCATGGAATCAGAGACGGCCAGTCTTTCGGTTCGCACGAACTTACAAAATCGTCAGGCGTTATTGTCGCTCACGTTCACTGAAACTGCGGGAGCTGGCGATACGTCGGCACGTAGTCCAAGTAGCGCCACTTCTGCTGCTGTTTACGGAACCGGCTACCTTTTGACCTTCTCGAATCCATCGGGTTGGGCCGTTTCCGATCAACGCGTTATCAGTTCGGTAGCCGAAATTGATATGGGTGGTGGCACTCTGACACAGACACACGGCTGGAGTTGTCCCGCAGCCTTGCAATATAAAATCGTGCAACCAAGCGATTTGTACTTAGCGAATTCAACTGGCTCACAATACAACTGCACGCAAGGACCTGACCCTGATACGACGTCAATGAATTCAACGACTCTCGCTTACTACAATGCGCTTCGTAACGTTTTGCCGGTGGGAGATTGGTACATCGACATGACCAACCACTGCGTGGTTCCAAAAACTCAAGCCGCGCTGACGTCTTGCTACGGCGATCGCACAGGTCTCGCGAATGTGGATTACACTTCGGGTTCGTGCACAGCCTTTAACCAAAGCACCGGTGCGATTGGAACTTGCGCGCACTGGGTTTCGGTTTGCCTCCGCCAGTAATCTCCCATACGATTCCGGGATGATGATTTTATCTCTTCTCGTGTCTGTGTTTATGTCTGCGCCTGCATCGGCGCAAAATGTGTTTGAAGGTCCAATTGCGAAATCACTCGGTGGATCGGGGCGAGCTGGTTTGGATTCCGTTGATGGCGCATTTTTAAATCCGGCGCTTGTCGCACTCTTACCAAAATCGGAGCTCACGGCTTACTATCAAGATGGCAGTCGGACCGCCGGTCAACACCAGACGATTTATGGTCTCGATATGTCGGAGAACGACAAAGAGGTTCTGTTCTCGGGCAATATCGCCTATCTCCGCACACGAACAACGGGACTTGTGAGTTCGCCGGTCGATGGTGAAATCTGGCATGGTGCTTTTGCTAAGTCGTTTTTTGATCGTTTGTCGGTTGGTGTCTCGGTTTACCATTATCAAGCCAAAGGCACCGCGATCGATACTTCCGAGCAATGGAATGGGTCTTTGGGCGGCGTCTTTATGATTTTGCCAAAGCTTGGCGTGTCGTTCGTTTACGACAATCCGATTCACCAGGGCAGCCATGTTCCAACGGCGGTTCGATTTCTTCCGCAGCAGAGTTTTGGTGTTTACTGGGGCATTCCGTACAACGCGAAACTACGCCTCGATATCGTTCGTCCTGACGACGACAATCCAGAAAATCGCTTAGATATTCGAACGGCAATTGAATCGGCAGTGGGAGAGTTCTTTGTTTTCCGCTTGGGTGGCCGATTCGACGAATTTGAGGGCCAGCGCTTTATTACCGCAGGCTTAGGGTTTAACGGCCCTAACTTAAAGATTGATTACGGCATCGAGAAGAACGTTTCTGGCGTGGGTGGCGCGGTGCATAGCGTTGACTTGCGTGGGTCGTTTTGATAGCTTGCCGGACTTTTGAGGGAGTAGGTCATGGCTTCAGCTACTAAAATTACAACTTTCCGCCGTAAGCGCAAAACCAGCAACATGGGCAAAAAACGCAAAGCTCAATTGCGCAATAAAGGTACGACAAAATCGTACGCTGCTTTGTTCGATGGCGAAAAATCTGCGAAGTAAATAGATCCTCTAGAATACCCCTTGGCGCTGAACGCCATCGGGTTTTTTATTTCCCGCTCCTCGCCCTTCGGGCTGCGGGGCAAGGGAAATAAAAAAAGCCTGCGTTGCCGCAGGCTTTTATATTTCCGTTCTGTTTGACCTTCCTTGGGTTAGTTCGAACCCGATTTTTCCATCGAGTCCATTGCCGCTGCTGAATCTTCATCCGTAGGATTTTGATTCAAACCAGCTGTCGCTTCGGTTTGTGAGTCATCAGCAGATACACCCGCCAACTTATCGCTCACAGGGATCAACTTAGGTTGCTCCTCCTTGGCTTCCTGACGCTGAATCTCTTCAGCTGTCATTGTCGTTTTCTCTTCTTGTTTTTGAACTACTGCTTTTGGTTCTTCTTTTGCTTGCTTATCAAAGTTCACAACCAAAACTTTTGGTTGTTCAACTGTCTTCGGTTCAGCTTTCGCGACCGGTTCTTGATGACGTTTCGAAGGATGTGGCTTTGGCTTTACCGGTTCATGTGCAACTGGTGCGACAGGCGCCGGCTCAGGAATCGGTTGCGACTCTAGAGCTTGAATTGGTTGCGTTCGTTTTTGATCTGGCAATTGTTGAAACTGCAACGACTCCACATCACGTGAAGACGTAAATTGCGGGAGTGGAACTCCCATAAAAATGCAGATCACAACTGCTTGGATGGCGCCGGTTAAAAGAATGGTGCCGGCTGTACGAAAGAACTTACCTGAATCCATGATTAAGCTTCCTTGCTTAAAACGATCGGGATGACCGTTACCAAGGTGTATTACAAGCTCCGTGCCGACTGAACGCTGGTTTAAATAGAGCTGGGCCCGCCCTTTATGAAAAGGTAACAGGGTCGTCTAGAAGATCGCAGATGCTCTAAAGGGTGGTTACCACCTTTTAGAGACTATTTCCGGACAGGTATTCGGATTTGGGAGAGGCAAAATGTGTACCTGGGTGACGTCGATTACATTCGTTTCGCAGGGGTGCGCGAGTGTTCGGGGATCGAGCGAACCTGTAAAAACTTTTGGATGCGGCCAAAGATCGAACTGTTCTCAGTGCGTTTCGCCGCCGACTTGTTAGATTTGCCGGCCACTGGAAAGTCAGAGACGGTTTGTGAGATCTCGGCGCTGCCTTCGCTTCCGAACGGATCAAATCGTGGCGTCATCAAAAACGCTAACGCTAAAATCCCCAAAATAGTCCACAAGGCGCGTAGAACGCTAACCTGCAAGTAAGTCGTCTGGAATTTGCCCACTCGAGATTCCTTCCGCGAGTCGGTGGTGCTCTTCGCTTCCCACCTGTTTCACCGCTTGCGTCCATGGAAGCGGATCGGGTTTCAAAATGGCTTCTTTTTTAACCGCAGCGACGCGGTTGTAAGCTTCATCAATTTGTTTCGCCGTTAAGCGACCGGTTTTGAGCGCACTTTCGATCGAGTTGAGAGCGATCTCCGGGCGATCAAATTCATTGCAGTAAAGCAAAACGTCGTTACCGGCTTCGATGGCACGAACTGGAATTTCGGCGCGATCATAATTTTTTGCCAGCGCACCCATATCTAAATCATCGGTGATGACGAGGTTTCGATAGCGAAGTTCTTTTCGAAGCAAATCCTTGATCATGATTTCTGATAATGTTGCTGGCCACTGCGGATCGATTTTCGGAAAGCGAATGTGCGCCATCATCACCATGTCGATGCGTGCGCGAAACACCTTTTTAAATGGAACGAGTTCGATATTTTTAAGGTGTTCCATGTCGCTGTCTTCGACGGGGAGATCTTCGTGCGAGTCGATCAGCGTATTGCCGTGGCCAGGGAAATGCTTTGCACACGCCATCACGCCCGATTTGATGTAGCCACGAACAAGAGCCGACGAATGCTTCGCGACCATTTCTGGGTCACTGCTGATCGAGCGATCGCCGATCACTTTGTTGGCTGGATTCGTCAACACGTCCACGCAAGGAGCAAAATCGAGGTTGATGCCAACTGCTGATAGTTCTTCGCCCATCGCAAGTGCCATCTTAAATGAAACAGAAGTCGAATCGATTTGGCCCAAACGGTTCAATGGTGGCCATTTCGTAAATGGTTCTTTTAAGCGAGCAACGCGGCCGCCTTCCATATCGATTGAAATAAACAGCGGAAGTTTGTCGCGAGTTTTATGGCGAAGTTGCTGAATCGAAGAGCAGAGCTTGTGCAGTTGTTCAGGCGATTCGATATTGCGAGGGAAAAGGATGACGCCGCCAATGTTATTGCGAACAATGAACTCCGATTCGTCTTGCGAAAGGGTTTTGTCGCGAAGACCGATGATCATTAACTGGCCGATTTTATCCCGCATGCCTCAGCTCCATGAGTTACCGAATACGAGTCGCTCGCTTGGGCGAGCTCCCATCTGAAATTATGATGCTTTTTGCGTTTGTTGTCGAGGATCCAAAAAGTCGCGAAGACCATCGCCGAAAAGATTGAAGCCTAAGACTAAGATCAGAATTGCAACGCCCGGAAACAAACTGATGTGTGGCGCTTCACTCAAAAATCTTCTACCTGAGTTCAACAATGCACCCCACGTTGGTGTAGTGGATGGAACGCCGAGGCCGAGAAAACTCAATCCTGCTTCGGCGATGATCGTACCGGCGAGAGCGAAGGTCGAGTGCACGACGACGAGACCGAGTAAGTTTGGCCAAACGTGAAATACAAGTTGTCTGAATGTGCCGGCACCAAGTGCACGAGCCGAGAGGACATATTCCTTTTCGCGCAAGTGAAGGACTTCGCCGCGAACTAAGCGAGCAAATCCAGCCCAACCCGTAAGACTCATTGAGATGACCAAGTTTTGTAATGATGGGCCGAGGACTGCGACCAGACTTAAGGCGAGTAAGAAGCCAGGAAAAGCATAAACAACATCGATGAAGCGCGTGACTAAGTAATCGACCTTTCCACCATAGAAGCCGGCAACTGAACCTAAGATTAAGCCAACGCAACCACTCGTGAGGACAACGAAAAGTGCAACCATAAGGCTGACGCGGGAACCGTAAACCATTCGGGAGAAAATATCGCAGCCGTTCTCATCCGTACCAAGGAGGTGAATCGATGACGGGGCTTGTAAGCGATCGGCTAAGTGCATTTCGTTGGGATCAAACTTCACGATGTAAGGTGCCAGTAACGCAAAGGCGGCTGTGATCAAAATCACCGATGCACCAATTGCCACCATCATCGTCGAACGGTTCATCTTCATGACAGTCTTACCTTTGGATTCACTAAACCATAGGCCAGGTCGGTTAAAAGATTTACGACAACATAGATTGTCGCGATTAAGAGTACACAGCCTTGAATCATCGGGTAGTCGCGCCGTTGAATCGCGTTGTAGAGAAGGCTGCCGATGCCTGGCCAATCGAAAATCGTTTCGGTGATCACGGTGCCAGTGAGAATCGCGCCGATTTGAATCCCAACAATCGTAACGACGGGCATGAGGGCGTTGCGAAGAGCATGATGCAGATAGATGGCACGATCGCTAAGACCTTTAGAGCGAGCCGTGCGAATGTAATCGTCATTCACTACTTCCCGCATTGAAGCGCGCGTGATTCTTAAGATCACGGCACCAAGTGGAATCGCAAGGCTGAGCGCTGGCAAAAACAAATGATCTAAGCCGCCGCGTTCGCTGACTGGAAAAAGGTCGAGGCGAACCGCAAAAACGTAGATGAGAAGTGGGCCTAAGAAAATTCCAGGCAGGCTCATGGCAACAAGGCCGGCCACGAGCGAAAGGCGATCGGATTTCGAGCGGGGTTTTGCTCCAGCCCACGCGCCCCATGGTAATCCCCAAAGCAACGCAAGAAACATTGACGCAACGGTGAGTTCAAAAGTGGCAGGGAAACGAGCCGCAATTTCACGTGCAACTGGTTCGCGCGATTGCATCGAGACGCCGAGATTTCCGGTCATAATGCCTTTGGCGTAATTCACAAATTGTTGGCTGAGTGGTTTATCGAGTCCGAGATCGCGGCGAAGATTGTCTTTATCTTGTTGCGTGGCTTGCTCGCCGAGCAAAAGATCCACCGGATCGCCAGGGACCAAATGCACGAGCAAAAATGTCATCACGCAAACGCCAATCAAGACGGGCAGGGTGCCGATCAGACGTTGGACTGCAAAACGAAACAAATTACTCTCCCGAGTCTTCCTCTTCTTCTTTGTCAGTGCCGGCTGTTTTTGGAGCTTCGGATTTTACTTTGTCTTTATTTTTTGCGAGGACGTTCGCTTCACCCGTCGGGATGTTTCCGAAGGTGAGCATTAATGATTTGTTAGGAACCGGTAAACCCTGTGTCGCATCCGCCGGCTTTGCCACGAGCACGAGAGTTAATTTTTTCGCCGGCGAAATTGTTCCCATCATTTCACCTGAAGGCGTAACGAACGAAATAAACCGTTGGCCTTTAAAACTGTTTTCTATTCTGAAAACGGTTTGGCCGGCAAATTTTTCTTCGTTCTTAATTGTTGCATCACCTTTATAAGAGTTACCTTCTTCTTCGGCGACGGCGCTATAAGTGAACTTCTTGCCGGTTTTGAGTCCGTTTTGCAGCATCAAGTAACTCAAGAATGAACTTAAGAATGTTCCTTTTGGAATTCGGTAAGTTTCTTTGACGGCTTTCTTTTTACTATCCGTCTTGAGAACTTCCATGATGTCTTTTTTGAAAGTGGCATCGATAGATTTTAAATCTTTGCCCACTTGGCCAGTGTATTGAAAGGAAATCGGTTCGAATTCGGCTTTCTCTTTGGTGCGCGCTTCGGCTTTCAAACTTTCTTGGATATTGCCACCAAGTTCGTTCGTCTTAAGAAAGTAGGCGTAGCGAATGGCTTTTTCTTTCGCATCTGTTTCATATCGTTGAATCACGTAGCCAATGTGTTTTGATTCCAATTCAAGGCGGTAATATCCTTCGAATTGAATTTCAGACGCGAGTCCGAGGCTTGGTGTGAGCACGATCAGTGCAATCGCAACGAATCTCAATTTGAGAAAACCCATCCAGACCATCGTCTTGCTCCCCACCATCTAATATTAGTCGCTCGCTGGGGCGAGCTCCTCATAATTATAAGTGTCTGCAAGCTTCAAACGGCTGTCAAAATTTATTCGGAAGCGTAAGATGTAAGAATGTTCAGATCGAAATGCTTCTCTCCCATCAGGGATGAGCAAGGCCAAAGTGCTATTCTCGTTGCGATGATGTTCAACGTGCTGTTCGTGTTTTTCGCGATGGCGATCAATGTTGGCATGATCGTTCATGATAAAATTAATTTACAAAACTCGGTCGATCTTGCGGCCTACTACGCAGCTTCGAAGCAAGCCGAAATCTTAAATGCGATCGCGCACGAGAACTACATGATCCGCCAATCTTGGAAGTTGCTCGCGTGGCGCTACCGTGTGCTCGGAACTATCGGGATGATCGACAATCAATTTGCGCATCCATCACACACCGGCAACGTCTCGGATTCCATCTATCAGCCGGCGACGGCACCTTCGGTGTGCATGACGTATCAGCCCAACTGGCAAGAGGTTCCGTCTGGCGAAAACTTGTGTCGTCGTCCCGATGTGCGAATTCCGCCATTGCCACAGGTCAAAGTCATTGCGGGGTTCTTGGGTCTGAACCAAGGTATCGCAGCGCTCTCGACACAGCTTCGCGCGCAGTTCGATGCGCAATGTAGGAAGCACGGAGCATTCAATTGGTGGTTTGCGATGAGTATCATGCAAGCGTTTCGCATCGATCAGCGCAATCGCATGCAAGTGATCGAAGCTTTAGCTGCCAACCTGTCGCAAGATAAAAATGGCGACTTCACGGATCTTGATGGAAATTCGGTTTTGGCGGGAGCGACGGCGACGTTTCAAAAAAATCTGACTTACGCCAACGCTCGAACCAACACGAATTTTAAACTGATCAATGGTTTGGCGGGAGTTGATCCTCAGAAGTGGTTGCCGAAAATTATTATTGCGCCAACCATTCTTTACACCGACATCGATAACTCCAACGGATGTAACGCCGTCAATCGCACGATCGAGGACACTCCGCACGAACAAACCGCACAAGATATCATTGCAGCTCCGTGGCCATCGGGACTGCAGGCGAGCGATTTGTATCAGTGGGCGAGTCAGATGAATAGCGTGAGCATGACTTCGGATTACCAGTTCACATTGGGTGTTGAGAAAAATCCTTGGTATGAAGTTTACATGGGAGTGAAAGCCTCCACTCAACCGCGTGAAGTTTTCTTCCCGGTCGCAGGATCAGTGCCGATGTCGGCGCGCGCCTATGCCAAACCTTTTGGTGGTCGCATTGGACCTTGGTATTCGAATCAATGGAGTAAGGGCTCTGACACTTCAACGGGTGATCCGGTCGATCAGCTTGTCCCACCTCGTGTGACGACGAATGGTGGCGCGAACAGTGACAATCGTCGCTTGCCAAACTATGGGCGTTATCCGGGTGATCCGTTAGGAATGATGTCGAATCTGTCGCAGAACTCGCTCGCTAATTTAGGAAATTTCCGAGCGTCTTTTGGTTATTACATCAATATCAAAGCGGATTTTCAAAGTGGTGCTGCGAACGACATCATGGCGTGGGATGGCGCTTCGGGCCCTGACATTCGCTACCTGGAGATGGCGGCGATCGCACCGGATTTGTTCGACGTGACTTATTATTCTGTCGAGCCAGATTTTGAACAAAATTATCTCACTCGTTTGCAAGCCAATGCATCCGCTCTCGGAATTCCGTCGACGACTGTGATTCGCCCGGATCTAGGTTTCAATGGAACTGCGATCCAACAATTCTCAGTGCAAAATCAAATGTCGACGGTGCAGACAAAGAGTCTGCAAAAGACGGAAGCCTATTATTTCATTCGCGATAAGGCGAACTTGTTAACGGGCTGGTTGCCGGCACAAGGCGCGTTTACCTACGATACGACGCAAGCTCTGCAAAATTTTGGTAAGTGTAAAGTGAACGACGATAGCTTCACGCATAAGAACCCAGGCTCATGCGTGGCCGGCGGTGGACGTGTGGGATATTCGACGAAGCTTGTTTCAAGAGACATGCTGCTTGGTGCGCAACCACGCGGCGGTGGTTCGGGAAGTTCAGGAACGATTTCAAATCCACCGACGGATTAATAACCCATTAGGTACCAAGCTCTCTGCAAAATATTTTGTTTCCCAAGCTTTCCCGGATTTGAATTGAACTTAATGTCTTTCATTGCAGCCATTGGCAGCGTGATCACGCCTTGCAATGGTGCAGCACCCGGCATTTGCGAGTAGAGATAGTAGGCATTGTTGAAGGTGGCACCCACAATCATTGGGCTTGATTCCAGCGGGCGAATAAGATCATTAGCTAAACCAAAATAAGTGTTCATATCACGGTCGCCGCGGAACAAAAAATGCGCGGCTTGTGGCGAGGCATCTTCTTGTGAAGATGTGTCTTGATAAACGAAGTAAAAATTTTCTGAGAAAGTTAGGTTTTGTTGTTCTTGATCGCAAACATAGAAGCCACGAACTTTGATCGGAATGTGATTGAAGTAGTTCTCGTCGATCGCAATCGAAACGCAGGAGCGGTAGCGATTGATCGGAAGATCCGTCGAGATCGGAATAATTTGTACGTTCATAAAGGTTTGCGAGACACCATTCCTTGCGATGGAAGTGGAATTACCTTGTCCTGCGCTTCCTGAAACTGAGATCGGGAGCAATTGGAGGGCTTCACCAAAACCTGATAACGGGAAAAGACTCTGTGGTGAAAGGCCAATGCTAAATCCAAGATCTGTGGATTGCGACTCGTTGAACGAAAGGTTTGAAATCACTTGATAAGGCCACTTCACATCACTCTGGCCAGAAGTTTTCGCAGTATTTAGACTGCGAACGTGAATGTTTTTGTGGAAGGTGAGATAGAAGTAAGGATAGAAAGCGCATTTCTGAATCCAATTGCGCACAGCCGGAGTTGGCTCACCTTGCATCAATGCAATTTTGGCACAAAGGCTACGTGCAAAATTCGGATCGATTTGATTCGGCATCGGTTGCAGATAAGTATCAGACACCAGTTTCGCAAATTCGCGCAGAGCGGAGTGATTGAATGACGCCCGACTTGGCGGTAACTGATCCCACTCCGAAGAATCAGGATCCAACAATTTTAGATTCGCGCCGGTCGCATAATTTATTTCGTTTACGTTATCCGAGTTACCTTCGCTTGGTGCCGTTTGTTTTCCTTGGGCGCGGATCACATAAGCGTCGAGGTCGCGGGTGATGTCGGGCTCAGCATTTGGCAATGCCGAAAGATTAACGGGTGCACCTTTGGAATCGGCGTCTTTCGCTGGCACAAAAAGCACGGCCGAGACAACAGGTCGAACACCGGTTTTGATTTCTCTTACGATCTTGGTGTTAAAAACATCCAAGTCCTGGTTCGGATCCGTTGGAATTGAAGACTGATCCAGCGGCGTAATTTGGACATACAAATTCGAACGCACATAGGAAAATTGCATATCCGGGAAAGTGAGCGGAACTGTCACTTTCATATTGCCGCCACCTAAATATCCTAAAACTTTTTGGCTCGTTAAAAATCTTTGCTCTGCTGTCGGGAAATGATTCTTTTGATGCAAATATTTTTCGTTTGGTAAAACAAGAACGAAGCGGACAAGATACCATCCATCGCTCAATCCGCCAGAGGTGCCGACGTTCACTCGTTGTGGGCTGATGTCGAATGTATAATAGCGAGTCACTTCAAGAGTTAAATTTTGACGAACGCGATACGAGGGACTTGCGGCAACGTTATACCCAACACGACCTGGATATAAATAAGAACTGCCCGTTGGAGCTTGCGGTGTTGGTGATTGAACTGTCGGAGGAGTGTTGGCGCCTGGATCAAATCCATAAGTGGCGGTCGCGAAGGCCGTTGGCAAGCCAGTCGTCTCGGCATACGTGTTTCCGTATCCGCCGGCGAGCGCATCTGAGAAAGAAAAAATGAAGGTCGCAAGTAAAACAAAGCGTGCTACGCGAGTCGCGCCGTTTTTTGTGCCTTCCTGGCCGAAAAACGTCATAGTCATTAACCCCAAATCCAATCCAAGTGCCCTTCAATCAATCGAAGGGTCCACGCCGAAGTAAACTTACAATCCCTATACCAGCGATATTGCGGTGAAATTTTCACGGTTGTCTCAATATGAGATTCGATCGTTTTTGGACGTTCGTCCTAAAGTGAAACTTGTCTTAAGCCGATAAAATAAGAGTGAGAAATCATCGATCAAGGAGTTGGGGTTTGAACAAAGTCGCCGCGTTGGTGATCTGTTTAGTTTATTCAACGGCCACACTTGCTCAGACTGCTGTGACGGACGGAGGCGGAACTTACATTGCGCCAAAGACCACGACGACTGGTGGAACCGTTATCGCTCCAGCGAAACCAACTCCATCTCCATCACCCGCAAGCATCAACCCCTCAGCAAATCAGGGACAGCAATCGCAAGACAGTGGCGCGGGCGCCAACAATGCGGCCGGCGCGGCATTGATCGCTGCCGGAACTCCGATGCTTTCGAATCCGCAGACAATGCCAATGGGAATGGCGTTAATCGCGATGGGAATTCTCGCACTCATGCAAGGCGGAGAAGATAGCAACGACGCGAATCAATCGGCCAACACGGCTGCCGTTACCGCGAACAGTGGTACGACGACGCCGTCAACGACAACGGGATCCGACAGCACCACAACCGCATCCGATGGCGGTTCCAAAGCGGCTTTCAGTTCGGCAGCAGGCAAAGCGGCAGTGGCAGCTGTTGCAGCGGCCGGCGGAACTCTTACGCCATCAAGTTTGACGATGCCAGACGGAACTTCGACTCCGCTTTCTTCATTCTCTTCGGCGGGCGGTATGAACGCCGCGGGCTTTGATGGTAACGCTGCAATCGCAAAAGTAGCGGCCATCGAGAAAAGTTTGGGAATCTCCAATGCCGGAAGTGTTTCGGGCATGGCGACGGCTGAAGGCGGCGGTGGCGCGAACGTGACAAACAAGTTTGGTGACTTGCCACCATTCCAATTACCGAAATTCAAAAATCCATTTGATTTATCAGCCGCAGAAAAAGCGCAGTTGGCCGCAGGTAAAACCATCTCAAGAGGTGGCGATCCCATTGGCGTAAAAGGTGACGACATCTTTGAAATGATTCATCGTGCGTACCGAACTCAGACTGCGGGTGATGGATTCATTACCAACGCCAGCGCGAAAGACGAGACTCCAGGTGTGTCGATTCGCGCACCGGCTTCAGTGGTGAGGAAGAAATAATGCGGATGTTTGCAATCCTCTTCACTTTATTTTTGGTTTTTCAGGCGCAAGCGGATCCGGCGGCGGATTGTGCTTCGGATCCTGCTAGCTGTGCGACGGCTCCAGAGGATCCTTGCACGACGGCTGCGAAATTGACGGCCGACGATGCAATGAGACTCGTTCAACAGGACGTCAACGACTGCGATACCAACAAATCGCAGGCGCAAGATTGCTGTAACAATCCGGCCAATTGCCAAGCGGCTAGTACTGGTGGCATGGGCGGCGGCAGTGACATGTCGCAATTGATGAAAATGATGATGACGGTTTCGGCTGCAACTCTGATGGCGCAGTCGTCTCCTGATCAAATGTCGAGCATGAGTCAGATCTGCAGCATGTTTGGTGGAATGAATACCGCGGGCGCCGCAGTCAACAACAACACGGCCCAAGCGTGCACGGCTCAGAAAAAGTCTTGCTCTGATTTCTGCGATGGTCAGTTCAGCTATTGGACAAGCGTCGCTTCTTGCCACGAGGCCAAACAGGACGTGCGAGATGCGATCAATCAAAAGAAAAAGTTTTTGGCGACCGCCACAACGACTTGCAACGCTCTAAATGCGACTGCGATTCGTGCTCAAGCCGCGAATCAAGCGAGCGCTGGTAACGGTTCAATGCAAAACGTTTGCAATCAACTCGCGCAACAACAACAAAACCAGCAACTCACTCCGGTGACCGCACCAAATGTTCCTGATTGTACAAATCCAATGCTCGCGAATACGAACGTTTGCTTGGTGTGCAATAGTTCGGGTGTCGACAGCACGGCTTGCCAACAAGCGATCACCGATAGCGCTGGCGCAAAGGTGGGATTTCAGGCGTCGGCTTCGTTGGGCAATGGCAATAATAGTTTCAACTCGGGCGATCCGGGAAGCGTTGCACAGAACGCTCAATTTGGTGATGGCAATCAAAACAATCCGATGGCCAACAACGGTGCGAGTCCTTTTGGTGGCGCCGGTAGTTCAGGAATGATGCCGATGTCCGCACAACAAGCGGGTGGACCAAACGGACCGGGTCGGCCAGGGCAAGGTCCCGGCTACAACACAGCCGTGTTGCAAGGTGAGCGCGGTGCGACTGGTATTGGTGGTTTAGGTGGCTCGCTGGCGCCTGAGGGGACCGGAACATTCCCTGGTTACGGCAACGGATCACAAATGGCGCGCCTGGATCTGAAAAATTATTTACCGGGTCGTCAGCTTTACGCCGGTCGTAAGGTCGCAGGCGTAGGAAGTGCGAACCCAGATATCAATCCACGCACGACGGATCTCTTTAAGCGTATCTCGGATCGCTTCAAAGTCATTTGCAGTCTCAATCGTCTGATCGACTGCACGCCAGCTCCGATGCCGAATAAGACCGGCATTTAATAATTAGCCAACAACTAACATATAGTTCGTAAAACTAGCTTTTTCGCACTCCTGTTTTGATCTACGTTGAGAGACCACTAGGGAGGGATTGTGACAAAGTTCATTTTATTTTCGGTGTTCGTGTTCTCAGCGTTCGCGCAGGCAGGTTTACCGGTCGTACCAGCAAAAGATCAGCAAGCCTTGCTAAAAAGCCAAGATGCCAAACTCGCGGCCAATAAAAAACTGGTTTATGATTTCACACGTATCGTGCTGGCGGGACTTCGCCTCGATCAAGTTCCAAACTTCATGCGTGAAGATTACATTCAACACAATCCCAATGTGGAAACTGGGATGAAAGGTTTCTTGGACGCTTTTTCCAAACTGGGTGGCCCAAGGCCAATTCCTGATTTGGTTGACGGCTTGGTCTCGATTCAAGCCGAGGGCGCCATCGTCACACTTTCATTTGTAAACGAGACGAAAACCTATTCGACAACATGGTTTGATATGTTTCGCATTCAAGATGGCAAAATTGCCGAGCACTGGGATTGTGATGTAAAGCCAGCCCCTTAAGATTGGGATTGGCTAAGGAAGCAGGCATACATTTCGCGCATTGGGGCTCGCAGCATTCTGTACATTTGCTCTTCTTTAAGAAATTCTTTTTGTGGATTAAAGAATCGGCGCAAGTGAACTTTGTCGTTCGATTGCGAGGTTAACTCTTGGCAGCGAAGGTCTGCCAAGAAATTATCAGACTGAACGCGACCGATGTTGATGCAGGCGACCGAATAGAGAGTTTTATCTTTATACTCGAGAGTGCCGGCAGCAGAGAAAAAGTGGTCATGTGCATCGACATCGAATTTGGATTCGCCGGCTAACTTCCAATCTGAATCCTGGGAGCCTCGGCCAATAAGTGTTTTGCGGAGTTCGTCGGCGAGGCCGGATCGGTCGACCTGCAAGAGTTTAGAGTTTTGATTGATCTGTTGGGGAAAATGACTCTGAAATACGATGGCGGATCTGTCGGGCATGGCTCGTTGGATTCGCGTGACCGAAGTTTTAGCACGACGAGCGATCTCATCGATCATCGGAACAATCTTTTGCTCGTCGATTTCTGATTCTTTTTGAGCACGGAATTTTTCGTTCTGAGAATGATAGCAATCGTTCAATGCATCGCTGAGCGGCTCAAGCGCATTTGCTCCAAAGCTGCTCATCACAGTCAGAAGAGCCAGCAACCATTTCGATCCCATCTTCGCCTCCAAATAAACTTTCGATTGAACGAAAATATTTAAAGCAAAGAACGCACCACTTAGTAAAGCCAGATGTTGGCCGATTCGGTGGGAGGGGCACTCCATTTCATGCAGCCATAAATCGAAGGGTCTGTGCAGGTCACCCCGTTGCTCCACGTTCGGCACCAACGTGACGATTTATCAGTGCAGCTAACAGTCGAATTCCATTCGTAGCAACCGTAAATTGAAGGGTCCGTGCAAGTGTTTCCATCGCTCCATTTTTTGCAGCGATAAATCGATTTGTCTGAACAACTGATGCTGTTGTCCCAAGCCATGCAACCGTAGGGCGAAGGATCGACGCAACTCACGCCCGTGCTCCAAGCCTTGCA
>Ga0105239_10002261_pt1 | contig 24597 bp, 23 predicted proteins | sample KBSC44metaG_FD_92761 | JGI IMG/M metagenome (GOLD analysis project Ga0105239, IMG submission 92761) | Corn rhizosphere microbial communities from Kellogg Biological Station, Michigan, USA - KBS C4-4 metaG | ecosystem: Host-associated > Plants > Roots > Rhizosphere > Soil | place: Michigan, USA...
CCTTTTATTACATTATTACACCACTTCTTCAAAATGGTTGCCTACTCATCTTTGTTGACCTTCGGGCTCCTTGCTGTTGCGGACCTTGTTGCAGGACACGGTGCCATTATTGCTGCTACTGGTGATGCCGGCGGCAGTGGCTCTGCTATTGGAATCGATTCATCTACTCCTCGTGACGGCACAAGAAGACGTCCCTTCCAACAAGACACTACTCGTTTCCAGGGCGATGCTGCTGAGACCTTCGGTGAGACGCTTCAAGGTGGCGACAATGAACCAGAGAGCGGCACAGCTGCCATCATGGCTGAATCTGGTGACGAGCTTCCTCAAATCACCCCAGGTGGAGAAGTCCAGATGACTTTGCATCAAGTCAACGGTGACGGTGCTGGCCCTTACACCTGCATGATCAACGACGATGGCACAGGCACCACATGGACTCAGGCAAGCCCATGTATATCGATGCGGTTTTGATTTCCACACTAACAAGAGCCTAGATGACTGTCACACAACAAGTTCCTGGAAGAGCAGGTCGAGACCGAGACGGCGCGGAGACCGACTTTGTAAGTCCCATGAGAACTTCCACCTTATCGGCTGGCTGACCATCTTAGCCTCTCACTGCGGCAGTCCCTGCCAATCAACAGTGCACTGGAACAGTTGCCGGACAAGACAATGTCTGCATGGTTAGATGCCAGAACCCTGCGAGAGCTGGTCCTTTTGGCGGTGTTGTGCCCGTTCAAATGTCGGCAGGTGCTGCCGGTGCTGCAACAGGAGCTGCGGGCAACGGAACAGCCAACGCCAATACCGCATCGGCTGATCAAATTGCCAGTGCCAATGCACCATCTGACAAGGCCACCGCTGCTCAAGCCGCCGCCGAACTCCGAGAAGATGCTCTCAGGAAGCGAAGACTTCCCCGTCGATCTTCTCGTGCTTTCCGCGGCTCCGCGTCAGAGATCGCATACCGCAATAGACGCTAGATCTAAGCATCAGCAAAAAAGTCCCAAAGTGTCCCTGAAGACAGACACGCTATATTGCCGCATCCTAAAGTATCTGCGACTGCACGGACTCAAAAAGCGAGCAACAAAGTAACAATAACGAATTTCCTTGATTCCACTTGGGTTGATACCCTTGCCAGAACGCTCCTTTTGGGAATCTAGTTGACTTGAAGAATGCAACAATAACAACGTTCCTTACGAGGATGTCATGGCAAGACATAAACTGGTGACACAGTCCGGGCGTGAAATTTCGCGTACCGGGGAAAAGATTTGTATGAGGGAAACTGGGGAATAGACTGGACAATCAGCGATTGAAAAGCATTGCATGGGGGAATGACCTGAAACGAATATACCAAGAATGTACCAAGACTGTACCAAGACTAGCTTGCCATGATAGCCACACTCTCCTTAATACACATGATGATGATGAGACTTAAGAACAATCTTTCAGACTCAAGATCGAGGCAGCTCACCCCACGTGATCAGGCTGCGCCTAGATTTTCGACAAACGAGGTGTCACGTGATGAGGTGTGACTGGTCGAGAGGTGTACGGAGTACGGATACAAGGCAGCCAATCCATAGGCAGCAAGTTTAACAGCTTCTTCTCCCTGCCTGTGCGGAGTGAGAAGAATAAATGCGACGAACTTCCCACGCGTCAACAACTTACGACTTCATTCAAGGCCAGTGTTGATAAATTAGTGTCCGACCTTCGCCAACCTTTCCCCTCCTAAGTATCTATCTCGTTTACCGCGTCATTAAGACAACCGCGCCTGAAGCCTGCAATAGCCATGTCTGGCCTCTTCGGGAGCGCTTCCTCTGCCACCGCCACCACAAGCACCACAGGTGATACTTCTAAAGATGTCGCACTCGTCACACCTCCCGAGGATACCGTCTCGGATCTTCAGTTCTCTCCAACCGGAGATTTTCTAGCGGTTTCGTCGTGGGATAAGAAAGTCAGAATATATCAAGTCGGCGAAAATGGCCAAAGCGAAGGGAAGTTCTCAATGGATTTCGATGGCCCGGTCTTGAGCTGCGCATGGTCTGCTGTAAGTACCTTTCTTTCTCAATTTTTCATTAGACGATGACACTAACCTACCTCAGGATGGTTCGAAAGTCGCAGGCGCTGGCACAGACAAAAGCTTTCGAATTCTTGACCCTGCTTCAGGCAATATGACCCCTCAAACCCTCATCGCTCATGAGCAACCGATTCGAACATGTCGTTTCGCTGATGTCAACAATCAACAAATCCTCATCACTGGGTCCTGGGACAAGACAGTCAAATACTGGGATCTGCGACAACAGAATCCAGTTGCCACACTCCAATGTCAAGAACGGGTGTACACAATGGATGTCAAAAACAAACTCCTGGTCATCGGCACCGCTGATCGGTACATCAACATCGTCGACCTTAATTCGCCCGAAAAGTTTTACAAGTCTATGCAGTCGCCCTTGAAGTTCCAAACCAGAGTCGTGTCTTCTTTCACTGATGCAACGGGTTTCGCTGTCGGTAGTGTCGAAGGGCGATGTGCTATTCAGTACGTCGAAGAAAAGGACTCGACCAACAATTTCAGCTTTAAATGCCATCGTGACCAACCACCCTCGACTGGCCCTACTCGAGATGTCGCCAACGTCTACAGTGTCAATGCTATCTCCTTCCACCCAATACACGGAACCTTCTCCACGGCTGGTAGTGACGGCACGTTCCATTTCTGGGATGGTAATGCCAAGCACAGATTAAAGGGCTATCCAGCTGTTGGAGGTCCCATCACCGCGACCGCGTTTAACAGACAAGGTACAGTGTTTGCATATGCGATCGGCTACGACTGGAGTCAGGGATACCAGAAGAACACACCGCAGAACCTCTGCAAAGTCATGTTGCATGGTGTACAGCCTGAGGAAGTCAAGCCGAGACCTGGTGGGAAGAAGAGATGATGAGTTCGATGTTTTGATGCGTAGCCATCACCAAAAATATCTGTCAGATTACAACGAAGCACAGCACAAGACAACACAGACAGCGCGACCACGACCGAAACGCGCCAGAAGCACGCAGAGGCACGCCTTGCTAATATCGATTGGGTGCCGAATTAATTCGTCGGTACCGCCACATGACGCAGCCGTCGAGCAAAGTACTCGTGCGGGTGTGGTCTAACCGTGATCCTCAACAACGCACGCCATCATCCCCCCTTACACTTCTGGCCCGAGATATTTTGTGAAAGTGGAATCAAGCCCTGATTATTGGGGGCATTGAAGCTGGGCCCTGAAGAACGATAGCAGAGAAGCCCAGGTACATGTGGGTGGATAGATTTGGCTGACCTGAACTGCTGGGCGAGTTCACACTGCCTGTATTCACCCAGACATTTCGGTGGACACGGTTGAGCACTTTCTGAGTTGAAGCACAACCAAAACCTTGGTCTAACAACCGACTGGAGCGATCGGCTGACTCGAAATGCTTCGTACTCGTTCGGAAAGACCCAGCCCTCTACCTCCGTCAGATAGGATGGTCACCTAGATAGCTCAGGTAGTTACTTAGTCACCCCCGACATCGACTCCAGAATTGAATGTGAGTGCACAAGCACAACACCAGATATCTTCCCTCCTTTTCAAACCGTCTGTTCTCCCACATTCCTTCGTGTCGACCCTCCGCTAAGCCATGTTCTCAAGAAGTAGGCACAGAGATCCTTCCTGCTACGGCCACGACTAACCAACCAAAAACCATCCAAGGGCCGAGCAACCCCTCCCTGGCTGGATTTCAGAACCTTATGATACGAGACGGCTTTTTATGCACCACGAGGACTTAATTGCAGAAAACGGAGAACCGAGAGGCTACCCCTGGTGCCTCATCTAGATGCTCGGCTCCTGGCTAGCGAGGCAGCCTGGGGAGTCTTCTAATCTAATTCCAATTCAGCCGCATCTGGTCTGTTTATGGTCTGGACTAGGACTTGGATTGGCGCTGAGAACTCAAGCGCTCTGGGACAAGCATAAGTACGACTACTTGTCTCGCAGCCTCAGTCTGTTCCACTTGAGCCGAGCCAAGTTCTGTTTTATATTTGTCGAGAGAATCCTCCGCTATCTTTACGAGCACTGCTAACGGCAATACTGATATTTCATCCAAGGGACGATTTTACTCACACAATCACCACCTATATCAAGGAACGAAGTCATCAGCCATGGTGAGACGCTCCGCTGCAAGTCTACTCCCCTACCTTCCACTTTTCCTCCAGGTGGCAGTAAGTCAAACAACCTCGATCGACTATTGCCAAGCACTAGTTGAAGTGATTACCATCTGCGAGGCGGAGACCGCCAGCTTCACGCAACTGCCCGCGTCGATCCAGGCGTCGTGCTACTGCGGCAGTACGATTGGGACGCTGGCCTGGGGCCCTGCGGCCTTCGACACCTTGGCTGCGGATTGCGCCTCGCAATATGCCACTCTGGATGCCACGATTGCCAGTGATGCGCGCGTGCTCGAGTCGTTCTGTACCGCCTTCGGAGCTCCGGCGCAGACTGATTCGGAGGCGGGAGGTACGAGTACTACTGCTCTTGGTGGTGGTGGTGGTGTGACGGCTACACCACAGAATACGGTGAGTTGTGTTCTCTGGTTCACGCGAATTGTTTGCGGGGCGATGGGTGGGCTGAACAAACTTGGGACTTCTAGATCGAGACTTCGCTTCCAACAGCGACGACCATGCAAGATTCGGCCGTAGCCACTTCGGCCCGCACCTCAGATTCGCCAGGTACACAGGTCAGTGTGCTCACCGTGACGCAGACTCCCTCACCAACCTCGAGTAAGAATGGGGCTGTGAGGGCGCATTGTCAGGGAAGGGAAGCTCTTGGGTTAGATCTGGCGATTGGAGCGATCGCCCTGGGTGGGTACATGATAGCATAGTTGTTGTGCGCAAAGGAAAAATGCTCTTGAAATAGCGTTCATGTAAGGGGATAGAGGAGGTGGCAGATAATCAGGCTAGACCCTGCAGCCCACCGAATAAGAACAATGTCTCAATATTCGGTTTAAGTGAATACGAGGTCTCGAGCCAAGGCCGCCTAGTTAGTGAGTTGGATCGAGGATAGGGAGGTACGAAAGGGTATTCAGCCTACCAGAGGTGAGCTTGTGATGTTAGAATGCTGGACTATTGGCGTTGTGGTCGTGAAGGGAGTGATCCCGCCTTCTGTCACTGGCCAAGAATAGGTTGGGGCTTGAGGAAATCAGGCTGCTGCAGAACTAAGCTTTTCAACCAAGCTTGTCCAAGACAATTTAAATGGGAAAGCTTGACGGGATAGGTCTCCACCCACTCCCCAAGATTTGGAGGGGGGACATGGAGGTTGGCTGAAATTCCAAAGGCACTATCGTCTATTGCGTGCGCCTCGTCACTCAAAAGTCGATCTGCATGTCCCTTAGGGACCGCTCCGAACCAGCTGAAGTTCACCCACCCCGCTAGTGTCTAGTTTCTCGCTTGAGCTCGTGTGGGAGCAGTTTGGGTGACTGCCGAAGCATTGCCTCGTGAACTATTGCTGCCCAAAGTGGTCAAGGGGACTTAAGCAACAGCACTCCAGGCCCTTGCCATTTCCCGTGGGTGGTGCCTGGGGATCAGTGTGAGTTCACGGTTGTGCCTACCTCTGCCGGAGGCTTTGCTACCTCGAAAGCATTAGGCTTGGGATCTTGCTGTTCAGAAGCACTTGGTTCCATGGATTGAACAGTCACAGGTCGATATTCGTGTTCCTCACCCTTTCGCGCGAGTTGTAGATGTTGATAATTGTAGGACGGAGTGAGGCTCCAGTTTTTGAGGCTGGAATGCGTGATGCCAGGTTCACCCTCTCCGGAAGTAATCACTGCTTGTCGTATCCAATCCAGCAGTCCATTTGGGGTATTATCAACCACGAGTTTGTAGCGTAGAGCTTCATGTCGCTGTATCCGCCTCAAACAAATCAACAGTACTGCTAGATACAGGGCCAAGCCGAGTAGGAAAACCGTCGCGATGACGAACATTATGATTGCAACCGCAGGAATCTTGGTTCTCGTCGCCAGACATCCTTGTTGCATGTCGGGAATTTCAGGAGGAGGATTATTGTATCCTGCTTGATAAGCAACGGACATTAGCATGATGGTGTCAAGGGTTGATGCTATTGCAATTCCTGGGTCGGCGGGCATAGGGACGTTGTCCGTGAAATATTCATAAATGTTCGCTCTGAAATTGTTGCAAAATATGCTCAATGTGGAAGTAGCCTGGATCTTCCCAAGAGCATAGGTAAGTGAAGGCGCATCTAGTTTGCAGAGAAATGGACGCATCAACTTTGTGTCCGATGCATTTGGTTGCATATCTATCGTCGCACGAAGATCCCATGGATAGCTGAGGGGACTGTGGCCGATTTCGTCCGGAGTAAGGCCACTGAGCACTTGGGACCAGTCGCCTACGGAGCTCGACAATCCTATCAGTTGAGTGTACCAGTTCTGACCGATATATCTTGTATTGCAGCCAGTGTAATTGCCATAGAGCAAGTTTCGGGACGCAAGATCTGTGAGAATGACATCTGGATCTTCTTGCACACCGTACTGCACATCTTGTCCTCCTGTTTCACATTTCCACCCTCCAACAATGTCCTCGGGATCTGCTCTGAAGTTGACATCACGGTTTGCCTTCTTGAAAATGCCTGTCAGGCCACCGTTTGATTGACTCATGAAGGTGGCGCTAGTAATAGTATCCCACAATGCCCCCAGATTCGATGGAGTCATGGGCCCCATAACTGTCTGGTTGGTCCCCGAGACCATGTAGTTGATGGTGGTATTGAACTGACATCTATCCGCGACGGTGACTGGTACCACAAAAGTACTGACCACGAGATCGGCTGCGATGAAAAAGACGCTCGCCAAAATCATAATGATGCCCAGGAAGCCGGCGGGACTATGTCGCATGGAGTATATGACATACGCTGCACTCGCTCCTCGAAGCCATCCTGTGGTCTGTGTTGCATCGACGGCATTCTGCTTCATCATTTGGAGTTGTGCTCTTCTTCGGCAGCATTGATCTCCAATGGCGGCGGCTAGGGGCAGTGTCACATTGAAGTAAACTCGAAGGACAAGCCGCACGTACGAACTTGATTCGTCGAGGAGAATCTGTGCCATAAGGAAGACTTCGATGAACACCAATGTAAGCTGACAATTTTAGGAGAGGTAGAGCGCATTGATCTGGTAGGTTCTTCTGAAGGGCGGGAACGGTAGATCATGAAATATAGTCCATGTGAATGAGTCTCCCTGAATAAACCTCAGGACGGAAAGGCCAAATTGACAATCAACACAGCCCACACCAAACGCCGAATGTTTTCTTGCAGCTGGCTCCGAATAAGGCTGGATGAATAGGCTGTTGGGTTGAATCGGCACAACCCTGACAAGGACGCGGCGGACGAGCCCAGGGAGGCCCGTCTAGAGTACAACTGAGTTGGGCCATTGCCACATTTTCGGGAGGCTTCTTGCTCGCCAGGCTGGGTAGATTAACCGATGCCTCTACGGAGTACTGCGACAACAACATAAATGAGTCAAGTGTCTGTCTTGACAGCGCTCGTATCCCAGTCCAGCGTGGCTTGAGGAGTGGAATTTAGTTCCTAGTAGTGCGAAGTCTGAAGCCCGCGTGATCCGGGTTATAATATTTCTGTGCACAAATGTTCTTGGTCGGACTCTGCCACTTCCCTTGGGTTTCTCGATTGAGGGATCTGGTCTGCCATCTGCCGAAGTATGTGGTAGCAAAGGGAGCGAGCGACCTAGTCACACCATTTTCAAAGTTCAGAGTCCATGATAAGGGGCAGACCTCAAGCTTAAGGTTTGGAACTCGATACTAAGTAGAGTAAGCATGCAATTCCCTCACGGGACGGAGACATGGTAAATAGCAAGAGTGCGTTGATCGGTTGCCTAACCGAATTGAGGGAGTAAGAATTCTTGAACGTTGCTTAAATATTATCAAATTTGTTAGATCAGCACCGTCGAGCAGGCGTGCAGCCATCACGCCCTGGGCTGGACAACTCCAAATAATCTCCGCGGGTTACTTTTCAACTGCCTACTGGCTGTGCCCAGAAGTTGCACAGGCCACCTAATGATAAAGGACTCTAATCCAAAACAGGCGATTGCCAAGTATCCCGATTTGCAAAATGCACTTGACCAACCCTGGACTACGTAGAGTTGCCAGCGTCGAAAAACTGCAACGGCGTTAATTAAATGGTGACTGACTAAAGGATATGCATGCAAAGGATCACTGTCTGCTTGCATATTCCATAATCAAGTTTACTTCGGGGAGTTGAGCTACTGTTAAAGTGGCAGGTTTCCAGAGCGCTTCACGGCCGTTGATTACCTAAAGTGCTTGCCCCAAGTTGCCGTTTTACGATATGACGTCACTTTAATCCCCTTGTGAAAGCAGCATCACAAAATGCAAACTTCTCCCCCTTTCCTCACTATTCAATGCAGCCGCATTTCTTCCCACCCATGCTTGCGTCGGGAATCCCGATCCCAGAGGGGATCTGGAGTCTAATGCATGTATTATTCATCCCTAGAGGACTAGGCGATGTTAAGATGAACGCAGATGTTACGAACACATCGCTTACACTGCATGGCGGATAGAGTGCCTGCTTTGTGACAATGACGATATTCGTGTTTCGTGTTCGATTATTCAGATCCGACATGGATAAAATGAACGCCATGGCACAGACATCGTGATGGAGCAAGCTACTTAAGACCTGCACGGGGATGCTTGAATTTGGAATCAGAGCAGAATTCGACTCAACTCAACCATCTGCACAGAGACATTGGACAGTAACATTCGGCACGCGCAAATAAGCAGCTTTAAGTGGCATTCGATAGCCTCAAACTTATACTATTTAATCAAAACACCGGAGAAAATGTCCAAACTACTTACCGTTGTCGGCGCCACAGGCACTCAGGGCCTCTCTCTCATCAATGCCGCTCTCAAGGACGGCAGTTATAAGATTAGAGGATTGACACGTAATCCTAACAGTCCCAAAGCTGTGGAACTGAGCAAACGCGGCGTCGAAGTTGTCAAGGCCGATATTAATGACGGCGAGTCTCTGGTGGAGGCTTTCAAGGTTTGCTCCACCCATATCAAACTATACTGTGAAACTCAGGTATGCTAACACTCGCCTTTTCCAATCTCAGGGTTCAAATGCCATCTTCGCAACGACAGATTTCTTTGAGCCGTTCAACAAGTACGGACCTGAGAAGGCCATTGAATATGAATACGTCCAGGGCGTCAACATGGCCAAAGCCGCGGCCAAGACTCCTACCCTGGAGCATTATATCTGGAGCACACTTCCCAACGGCGGCAAGCTGACAGGGGGGAAGCATATGATTCCTCATTTCGTGGCAAAGAACCGAATCGATGACTACATCAAGGCGGACAAAGACTTGTACGCCAGGACTTCATTCTTGTGGATTGCATGGTACGGGAACAATTTCCAGTATGCAGTTTTTACACCCACCTTTATGGTAAGTCGTGTTCAACAGTTGGTGTCTAGGAGGACAGGGATTGACTCGGATGTTGTTAGAAACTCCCAGGAACATACGTGCAGCTGTCTCCAGCCGCGTCAGATGTACCAATCAAAGCAATTGGAAATCCAATTGTCAATATCGGCATTTTCGCACTTGCAGTGTTGAAGAAGCCAGAGGTGACACTTCCAGGCCGCTACGTATTCGCGGCCAACGAGGAAAGCACCACCGGAAAACTCCTCCAGGACTGGTCTGAAGCGACGGGTAAGCCAGCACACTACGTGAAGACCGCGTCGCTGGAAGAGTATGCAAGAATCTTCCCTGGAGGCTGGGGTTACGAAATGGGTTCCATGATGGTGATGTGGGAGGAGCTTGGGGACAAGAGCTGGTCAGGTGAAGAGCCGTTGGTGACTATCGACGACCTCGGGTTGCGTGGACACCCCGAATTGACCACTGTCAAAGACGCCTATAAGGCCATGGATTGGAGTGCGCTGTTGTGATTCCAAAGGTCGACAACGCCCTGATTAATATTGACTGAGAGGGGAGTTGGGATTTAAAAGTGAAAATTGAAGGTGCAAAATTCGATGGCAAATGCGCACGCTGAGTGATCGATAGAAGGATCTTCAATGCCCATTCTGAGAATTCATTGCAGAGGCTCGTTGGCTCTTATTGTGATATTGAGACGGGAGAGTTTGAAATGAAGAATGAAAATCCAACTTTGCTGGTTGAGAGGGCTGTCCATTGTATTACATACGACTCGTAAATTCACGCGTCGATGCTTTACGCCTTAGGTAGGAAGCTCCGTAACTTGCAAGGCCCTAGGGAGCCCCCCCAAGCGGCTTTCAAAGCGAACCATATTGAAAAGATTGATGTGTCAGAGTGACAGCAGACGTTTTGCTATTACTTGTTGTGTCCAGGAAGTATTAATACGGGTACGGAGTATCATTCGTTTAGGCAGTAAGGCACGACGCGACTCAAGCTTTTCCCCAATAAAAAGCACGGAGTTCTAGGCCGCAACGGGGACGGCTTAAGCACTAATATCGCTTATTATCTGAGGTGACACCGTGTGTGGTGATTATATACCTGCTGACGCCCAGCTAGGAGCATCAAGCTTCTACCGGTTGCACATGCATGACTCTAAGCTCTTTGACTTGATAGCAATTCCTATTTCTTTAAAACCCAATGGCCGGATCGGCACCGTCATGGACTATTCACGAACATGTTATTCCAGCATCGCATCCTAGAGGATATTTGAGAGGCGTGCGCGATCCACAGACATCGAGACTTCGGCTGCACGTGAAGCAATACGTGCCTGATAGTGCGCGTTCTCTTGGGGGTGGTCAACATGCAATCACGTTGATTGTACAGCATGGGCAACCGCCGGGAGATAATAAAGAGGCATACGAACCATTCATTCAGGACTTGTTTTCCCAGTCCAACCTTCCACCAATTCGAGCGATCTGGGCACTTGATATCGCATCTGCGGGACAATCATTTCTTCTGAATCGCGATGACATAGGAGACGAGCCACATTGGTTCGATACTTCACGGGACATTCTACAGATGGTCAATTATTTCCAGAGTGAGATGAAACCACCCCTGGTGGGGTTTGGACAGAGTTGGGGAGGCGCGGTACTCGCGATGGCCGCTTCCTGGAGCCCTCGGCTCTTTCAGGGGCTGATATTGAGTGAGCCGATTCTGGAGAACGGTTACTTCCATATACAGGCAGCTCGAGACAATCCGGAGGTCTTGAAGGGGATGAAGGGAGCTGTGGCGGCCATCGGGATTGCTAAGCGAAAGCGATATTTCAACAGTCGCAAGGCATTGATTGGTTCGATGCAGAAGCTTCCAATGTGGAAGGAATATGACCCCCGAGTGCTGCGGCAGATTCTTAAGTATGACTATCGAGATCTGGACGATGGAAGGGTGGAATTGGTGACCCCACCATATCAGGCATTCCAATTTTTCCAGCGACCCTCGCCACCACTACCAGGATACCCCGAGGCAGAAGAATACAGTGAGAGGAGAGAGGACTCGAATTACCCAGACGGATGGTATCAAGAAATGTCATGGCATGCGAAGCAATCGCTGTCGAAGCTCCATTGCCCATTGCTGATCCTCTGGGAGAACTCGAAACGGCCGTTTGTCAGTGATGAAGGCTATAGAAAGCGAATCATGGAAGCAGCGTTGGCGAGAAAGAGTAGGGAGAAGAAGGTTCGGCAAGAATTTGTCGAAGGAGGGCATTCGCTGGCTTTATTTGTGCCGTTGCGCGTGGCTCAAACGACGTCGAGGTGGCTGGATGGAATTTGGGGGGAGTGGACAGTGGAGGAAGCACAGAGGCAAGGGCATGCACGGATTGATCCAGAGAATATTCCGGATGGGCAACAGCGGCTTTTGATGGCGAATCTTGCCAAATTGTAGTTGATACCAGGTAATTGGCAGTTGGTAGTGGCGGTGTTGGAAGGAATACATCCCTCATACCCTAATTACACCGTACCGAGGGAGGTGTTCGGAGTACCAGGTCCCCATTTTTGACGTTTCTCAGTACGAGTACGGGGTCCGGGGCGCGAACATGTCCGAACACGTCACCCAAAGGTCTGAGCCATTTCCTTCGAGAAGGGATCATGGTGAACGCATGGATTTGATTAGCTGCATGTGTGATGGGAATGCTTGATGATGACAGGATGCAGTGGCCATTGGCGATGCAGGTACCAGTATTTCCGTGGGTGCCTGTAGGCTGGAGGCTGGAGGCTTGTGGATGACGCGGGGATCTGACAGAGGCACACGCACCCAACACGAGCATCCAGCAGGCATCAGATGAGCCGAGTGGGCGCACCATGAAAACCCACGAAAAATGCGTGCAAATACAATCCGCATACGCCCCTCTTGCAGTACGAATTCAACAGACTTTGATGGTAACTGGGCGTACCTGACGAAGGAGTTACCACGTCGATACTTCCAGGCGTCCCCTAGACTCCCCAAACCGATAGGGATGGGTGTGAGTGGGTGCCCTCGGCCCACCTGGACCCCCAAAGTACCTTATTTCTTCCCTGCATTCTTTCGCCTTTTCCCTGCTTGCCTCTTTCCTCCCCATCGTAATTGTCTAGCCTGGTTTAGCTTTGTCTCTAACGGACTGGGAAATTTTATTGTTATCCACCTCTGCTTCGCTTTGGTGCACATCCTACCACGACTAAAACGTGCTATACCAGCTGCTAACCCGAATACCTCAACTCTCAGATCGTCAATTAATTCGACTCCTTTCACCACTACCTACTTTCTCTCTGGCCAGAACACCCTTTCTTTATCGATACCGCTTCCTCTCCTTTTCCTCTATTGTTTACGTTGTTTGCATCTTGAGCTTTTTCCCTGGAAGAAACCCATATTTGAGCTGTGTGTATCGGTATGTCCCGCTCCCGCTTCCCACCAGATCCTCCCCAGACCGCCACTTGTATTCACATTGAGGCCCGCCCCTTCCAAAAATTTCCCTGCACGTTTATCACCGATTAACTGACTTCTTCCCTGTCCAGCATACTGTACTCCGTACCACTAGTACCCAGTACCAGCACCTGTACGCGCCCGAGCATGGCAGTGTAGTTTGTCCTTGAGCCTTCGTCGATCCTCCCGCCCATCCTCCCCTACGACCTCCTGTATACAAAATTTCCAAAATGCGCGGGTCTCATCTACTCCCTAAACAACTTCGCTCTCTGGGCAAAAGCGACAGCTGGCTGAACCGAACCGTCACTTCTAATCTACTTGCTGTGTCGCATACTGCCTGTCAACACCCAATACACACGATCGTGGTCATCGCTTTGCTAGCTAGCACCTCGTATGTTGGCTTGCTGCAAGAGAGCTTGTTTGACAGTGGAGTCAAGTCTCTCCAGCACAATGGTCGAGTCGATGTTGATGCCCTCCTGAAAGGAAGTAGGACGTTGGAGTTGTCCAAAAGCACTGCCTGGAAATGGCAGTTCTCTGAGGACTCTACCGTCCCAGAATCATCCTTGGTATGTGGTCATGCGTACGGCTCACCAACACACATGCAATCTAACGCACACCTCTTTACTAGGGCTCCCACCATTATGCTCTCAGCACATTCATTTTCCCAGACTCTTCTACATCTCAGTTAACCCCAGATGCTCATGCGGTCCCTGTCCCGGCCAATGTCACCGCCACTAACATCCCGACTACCTCAAACCTGCTCTCGCCGATATCGCACGACACGTCTCTAGCCTTCTACACTCATTTCTCCGAGCTCGCCGACTTCCTTCGTGCCGTACAGACGCTGCCAGCACACCAGGCCTCCTCCGACGATCCGCAGTCGCTATGGATTATGAAAGCCGCTCGTCTCAAGGGAAATTGCTCACGTGGGGCATACCAGACCTGGCTCAGCGAAGGCTGGTCCTCATTCGTTGACCTTGTCAAGCATGCAGAAACCCTGGACATCATTATCATGTCCCTGGGCTATCTGTCCATGCACTTGACCTTCATTTCCCTCTTCCTCTCTATGAAACGCCTTGGTTCGAATGCATGGTTAGCTATCTCGGTCTTGCTTTCCAGCCTGTTTGCTTTTCTCTTTGGTCTGGTCACCACCACTAAGCTTGGAGTTCCCATTAATATGGTTCTGCTGTCGGAAGGTTTGCCTTTTTTGGTGGTGACCATTGGTTTCGAGAAGTCAATCATTTTGACCAAGGCTGTTTTGTCTGCTTCTTATGACACCAAGAGACGGCCCCAAGAGAACGGTTCAGCGAATGGTCACGCCATCGGCCCCGCCTCAAATCAGCCCCATTCCATCCAAGATGCCATCCAAATCGCTGTCAAGGATACAGGTTTTGAAATTGTCCGAGATTACGCCATTGAGATTGCCCTGCTTATCCTAGGTGCAGCTTCCGGCATTCAAGGTGGTCTCAGACAGTTCTGCTTTCTCGCCGCGTGGATTCTGGTTTTCGACTGTGCGCTTCTATTTACATTTTATACTACTATTTTGTGCATCAAACTTGAAATCAACCGGATCAAGCGACATGTCGCACTACGTAAAGCACTGGAAGAGGATGGAATCAGCAACCGTGTTGCAGAGAATGTGGCTGCCAACAATGACTGGCCCAGCGGTCAAGCCGATCATGCCGGAGGTTTTAACATTTTCGGCCAGAAGATCAAGGCCAGCAGTGTGCCTAAATTCAAGATATGGATGGTCACGTCGTTTGTCATTATCAACATTATCAACTTGTGCACGATCCCATTTCGCACCACACAAACCGGCAAAGCCCCAGGAGCCACAATACCAAGTGTTCTGACTCCCTCACCTATCGACCCTTTCAAGGTTGCTGAGAATGGGCTTGATGCAATCTATGTCACCGCAAAGAGCAAGAAGTTGGAGACCTTTGTCACCATTCTGTCACCCATTAAATACGAGCTTGAACACCCATCCCTGGATGCAGGCCTGGGAGATGAGCTTGGATTCTTCGACTACCAATATACGGATCAGCTATTCAACGTTGTTGGCGGCCGCGTCATTGAGGGTGTTCTCAAGAGCCTCGAAGACCCCGTGCTCAGTAAATGGGTTTTGATTGCACTAACACTGAGCCTCATTCTGAACGGCTATCTGTTCAATGCGGCAAGATGGAGCTTGAAAGAGCCGCAATCCACGGCACCCTCGCCCGGTGGGGCCAGCAAAGTGCCTCAGCTAGAGCTTCCCCAAACACCCAGGCAGAGACCTGCAAAGCCTGTTTTGCCAGAGGGCTCTACCAGGTCACGAGCAGATTGCGAGCAAATGCTGAAGGAGAGACAAGCTGCTTATCTCACAGACGAGGAACTGATTGACTTGTCCCTGCGAGGCAAAATTCCAGGATATGCCATTGAGAAGACTTTGGAGAATCCAGAGGTTATGTCACGCCTGGAGTCCTTTGTCCGTGCTGTTAAAGTCCGAAGGGCGGTCGTATCTCGAACTCCCGCCACGAAGAATTTGGCGTCCGGGTTGGAGACTTCCAAGACTCCATATAAAGATTACAACTACGAACTCGTGCACGGGGCTTGCTGTGAAAATGTCATTGGATACCTCCCACTCCCTCTGGGTGTTGCTGGCCCTCTTGTTATTGATGGGCAGCAGTACTTCCTACCCATGGCCACCACTGAAGGTGTACTCGTCGCCGGTGTCAGCCGTGGATGTAAGGCCATCAATGCAGGAGGCGGTGCTGTGACAGTGCTTACTGGCGACGGAATGACTCGTGGGCCTTGTGTGGGATTCCCCACACTGGCACGAGCAGGAGAAGCCAAGGTGTGGCTTGATTCAGAAGATGGACAACGCCAGATGAGAGATGCATTCAACTCTACAAGCCGTTTTGCGCGTCTCCAGTCGATGAAAACGGCATTGGCAGGCACATATCTCTATATTCGATTCAAGACTACCACTGGCGATGCCATGGGAATGAACATGATTTCCAAGGGTGTTGAGAAGGCCTTGTCTGTCATGTCGATGGACTGTGGTTTTGAGGACATGGTAACCATCACACTGTCAGGCAATTTCTGCACCGATAAAAAGCCGGCGGCAGTGAATTGGATTGATGGAAGAGGCAAAGCTGTTGTAGCCGAGGCCATCATTCCGGGCGATGTGGTCCGCAGTGTGCTCAAGACTGACGTTGACACACTTGTGGAGTTGAACATTGCGAAAAATTTGATTGGCAGTGCAATGGCGGGCAGCATTGGCGGGTTCAATGCCCATGCGTCCAACATTGTTACCGCCATGTATTTGGCCACAGGCCAGGATCCTGCTCAGAACGTGGAGAGCTCCAACTGCATCACCATCATGAAAAAGTAAGTTTATATTTTGTGCTTAGTAGCATCGCATGGCTAACATAACCCCTACAGTAACAATGGCAGCCTACAGATCAGCGTGTCGATGCCTTCGGTTGAGGTTGGCACAATTGGTGGGGGCACAATTCTTGAAGCACAGTCAGCTATGCTTGACTTGCTAGGTGTACGAGGTTCGCATCCGACCACACCTGGTAACAACGCTCGACAATTAGCGAGAATTGTGGCAGCAGGTGTGCTAGCAGGCGAATTGAGCCTATGCGGAGCTCTTGCTGCTGGACATTTGGTGAGAGCTCACATGGCGCTTAATCGTAGCGTTGTGCCAACTCGGTCAACAACGCCGGTCTCTGCTGCAGTCGAGCCCTTCAAGCGCGCACAAGGAGGATCCAATATCCGTGCGTCTTTAAAAATGACGAATGGGAATGGCCGATAAGTTGGAAGGGCACAGATGTTGTTATACATACAATGGGACTGTATATATGGGAAGTTAGCGTATGGCGTTTCAAGGCAACCAAATACCTAGGTGGGGATTTGAATCACTAGCCGCTCAGTCGGATGGTTGTCACACTCTTGGACGCCAAAAGCAGGCGCCAACTGCTTGGTCTGAACACAGAACATGAAGAACGTCGGTGATGCATTGCATTAGGTGGACGATGAAGCGCCAAAGCGAGATCACCACTGTTATAGCTAATGCTAGTTACCAGTAAGAAGTGGAAGTAATAGTTGTAGAAACAACAAAAGCCCCGAGGCTTCCAAAGAAACAAGATCAAGAAAAACGCGCTCCATAGTCCTTTGTACTCGCACATACGGGACGTCTAGGCTGAAGAACGTGCTTGCACGGAGGACAGAGTGATGGCTCGTTGTAAGAAGACCAAGCAGAGATGTGGAGAACAGCATCTGCATGAAAGTGGGAGAGGAATGGAGCTTAGCCGCGGCAGGCAGAAAGCCACCAGAACCTGTGGAAGCAATTCCACAAGTTATTATCGAATTAGCGGGAGAGATTGCCTTCAGATTGGGGGATGACGGGTGGATAAGCCAGTCAAAATGGAGGGGTTGACGCCCACCCACGCCCTGGCTAGACTCGAAGCGCTACCCATGGGGCTCTTCACCGCCCAAGAGGAAGCATGCGGATAAGGGATAAGGGGGAAGACGGGGGGGAAGGTTCAATGGATTGGATTGAGGGACCCCCCGGGGCTGAAGGTGATCATGTCGTGCATGAAGATTTACGAGTGATCGAGTGATCGCAAAAACCTTGGACTTGGTCTCTTGGTTGCTCTGGGCAGAAAAGAAGAATGTGAGGGAATGCAATCCGGCAGCAGGAATTAAAGGCCTTGATTGTTGTGAACTTGTGAAATTCGACCGCTCCTGGACAAAACAAAGGATGGGTTTCGTAGGCATGCACTTTACTCGTATCTCCCAAGGCTGTTGTTACTGGGTACCTAGTGTTTGCTTGGTAGGTTGCTAAGTAGTGGCTAGCCAGCACATTTAGCATTACGAGCACTCCGAACTTAGATGAGCTACATATCATCAAGTACTATTTACATTCCTACCAGTTATCTGAGTACTCGTAGAGGATGCAAGACGACACGTAGACATCGATGCTCGTATGTACCTGTGCCTACTAATCGTACTTACTGGGAGTGCCGCAAATAAATATCCGCGTCCAGGTGGTGAAATCAGTGCTTTGGACTTGAACTGGGACTTCATTAGTGGGCATTTCCACCCAAAGAAGCACCCACCTAGCGCACCCAAGATTCGAGTCAAGATATGCCACGGGCCACGGAGGACGGAGGAACTTAGGTAAGAAACGACATGGTGGCAGTTGGTGATGGGTGGCATTTAACCAAGATAGTTAGGGTGGCCTCTGGTGCCTAGGCGGGCCTTAGGTGGTTAGGTCCTCAACTAAGTCAGTCAAGCACCTTAGTTATAGCTGACCGCCTGGTTCGGGCGGTCCTTGACCTGCCATTCGTCTCGCTAGTGCCCGCCAGGCTCTTCACCTACTTCCACTCCTACAAACCCCCTTGCAAGGTGCAACTAACCAACCACTACGAGCACCACTGCTCCGTCCCTCGTTCGTCCTCTTACCACACACATTTCCTTCGTCGGTGTTCGTGTGTCCTTCTCCTCCTCGACATCCCTCTCTCTCTCGTACACCACTTGGACCAGTACTCCGTACATTCGTTTGATCAACCCCGATATACCGTCTGCTGGACAGTCTGGGCCTGTAACGTTTTGACCTCAAACCCCTCCCGCTCTTCCTACCCTCGTCAAAGGCTTGGTTCCAATCGTGCCTGCACATCCATCCGTCTCCCACCCTTGTCGCAGGACTTTCCGACACCTCCTGCTTCACATTTATTTTCTTTCACACCCTACTCGGTAACTGGTCAAACTGGATCCGATCTATCTGCTACGGTAACCCTACCCCGATCAGGCTGTATCCCGGGAGGGTTGCCTTCCGTTTATCAGTCTCCTCTTCCATCCTCCCTCGACTCGACTTCCATTCTCTGGACCGGCCACAGGTATGCAGGCCGCAACTCTACCGCCCTTAAGTCGAGGCGAACTGTCGCCCGTCTCGACTACTGGCAGTGAATGGTCCGGAGTCAATGCGTATAATCAGATTCCCAGAAACGACGCTCCTCTGAATGCCTATTCACTGCCCAAAGACGACTATGGTCCCAATAAAGCACTCCCAGCTCTTCGCTCACCTCCCATCAATGGTCCCCCCGGATTTGGCGGGCCTGGCCAGCTCGAACCCTTGGGCCAGCGTCGTCCTTCTGATTCAGGTTCGAGAGGCTCTTCTCGAGCTGCATCCATCGCGAACTCGCGCTCGAGCGATGGCACCATATCCGATCAACAGAGCAGGAAATACAAGAAGATGGAGATTGAACTGTTCCAACATTACACCGTCCTCAAGGGTTACTTAAGAGGTGCTTCTCAAGCCCCTCCGCGGCCGAATAAAGCCAGAGATAAGTTGCTGCGACTTTCGCCCGTCCAGTTTCACGAACTCAGCACCGACGTCTTTGATGAATTGCAAAGGAGACAGGCCAGTACTGTTCTTCCGGGAAGGGGCCCTCGCATTCAGAATGTCCCCAATTTCCTCCAGCCGCGACCGGATTTCCATGAAAAGCGCAATCAGGCCCGACAAAAGTTGTCATCCTTGCAGACACCACGCTTCAGAGATCTTTCCACGGACGTTTTCTGCGAGCTGGAAAGACGATTTCCCCAATTTGCTTCGCGACCCGACCCCGGGAATAGGCCGGGCAGCCGTTCACGATCGCGAGGCCCGGGCAGTATCTCATCGAATAATGGACTTCCCGCATTTCCTGCTCCGCAAAGGGCTCAAACCTTTGGCCCTTCTGGGTCCCAAGGATTCTCTCAGCGACAAGATTCCATTTCAAGCCTTCCACCATTTGAAAATCCGCCCCCTCCCTCTGAATTCGGCCGTCCAATGGCAAAACAATTTCAGAGCAATACCATTACTCCCAATAAGAGCACCATGGTTGAAGATGAGGATGACACACAAGCAACCGATTCTCGCTATGACCGCTCAAGCGATGCATTCGGACTGGAAAGCTCGCTTACGAGTCCCAGAAGCGACCGAGACACGTCAGCGACCTCCCAGAGCGGTGCCAGCTTAGCTTATAATTCGAAACTTGCCCAAGCAAACGTATCAGAGATGCAAGAGAAGATGCAAGACCTCGAATCAACTGTGGAATCCAAGGATCGACAAATCCGTCAATTGACCGCCGACAGCACAGAGTGGGAAGCCGCCAAACTGGACTTGGAGAAGAAATTGGAGGAGGCCCAGAATTTGAACAAGTCGATGCAACAAGAGATTGAGAGGTTTAAGGCTGAGCAACCCCACTATAGCGGCGAAAACGTGCTGTGGAAAACAAAATACCTCAAACTTGATCATGATCATGGTATTTTGCAAGAGCAACTCACCTTGCAACGAAACCTGACAGAAGAGGTCAGCCGGCAAGGCCAACTGTATCTTCAGGAAATGAGAGACATGGCGGAGTCCGGGACTGGCAGCTCTGAGCGTGAAGAGAAGCTTCAAGAACAAGTGCACAAGCTTGAAGAGGAAGTCAAGGAATGGAAAGGGCGATACGTCAAGACGAAGACGCAACTCCGGAGTGTCCGTGCAAGTTCAATTGGTCTGACGATCTCTCGGGCTGATGTTGCTCGACACGGAGCCGCTCTGCAAGACCAGGAGGGCTTGGTCAAGGACGTTCATGTCACTAAGTTCCAGATTGCCATCGACGAGCTACTTCGCATCGCCAGATCTGAGACACCTGATGCGGTACTTGATCACATGAAGGTTGTAGTACTGGCTGTCCGAGGTATCACATCCGATATCGATGCTGCACCAACCACGGATAAGGACGACGAGATTACGAAACGAAGGGTGAAGCTCAAGAGCAAAGTTTCAGCTACAGCCAACAATTTGATCACGGCTTCGAAGAATTTTGCTTCAGCGCAAGGACTGTCTCCCATCAGTCTCGTTGATGCAGCGGCCTCTCATCTAACGGCAGCTGTAGTGGATCTTCTGCATACTGTCAAGATTCGCCCGACACCTGCCGGAGAACTTGAAGATGATGATGAGCCTACTTTGGAACCGCTTCAGAGTAACGGATACTTCAACGTTGTCGAGTCGCTCAGAAGGCGGAGTGCAGTAGAGAGCGTGTACAGTGCGTTGAGTACCCCATCGGAGGCCAGAACAAACAGCAATCAAGCCAGTTCGGCTCTGTATCAACGTGGTGGATCGGCCTATATCAATAGTACTGGGTTGGGGATTAAATCTGGAGCTGGGTTTGGCACAAGCCAAGAGGAAGCCGACCTCGAGGACCTCAAGGTAAGACGTGTGCAGAGGCATTGTGAAGCTTCCACTAACATTCAATATAGATGTATCTCGAGGACCAGACAGATGGTTTGGTCCAGTCCATCACCTCGTTGGTCGATGCCATCCGCGGCGATGAACCCACGGACAAAATTCAAAGCCATATCGCGACGATCGCAAACACAATTGAGAATATTATTAACTCGGTAGAAAGAACTGGAGGCGAGCCGACCTCGTACAAGGGGTTGTTGGCTGAAAAGTCTGGACCAATTCTCAAATTGCTCCAAGAATGTCGCAACAATCTCCTCCAGACGAACTTGACAGAGGGTCGAGAATCAATCCAGAAACTCCCACCTATGGCATTCCAGATTGCGCGCGAGACTAAGGAACTTGTGTCACGTATCATGGCAATCGAGGCTGGTCGAGATGAAGATTTTAGCTGAAGTGTGGATCAGCATCAAACATCACCATACCCGTTTGAAGGCTGGAGGGCGGAGGGAGGTGGATGGATCTATCCGGCATAGACAACTTAAGTGAATATGTATTTTAATGTATCATCATCACCACCACCCGATGAATTAATGCCATACGATAACAATAGTTCAGGTGAAAGATAGACAAGGAAGTGAGATAGGATCCTCAACGTCCCCTTTCTTTCCGAGAACGAGTCATGACGCGGTTTACATGTGGAGGGACCCGACTCGGGGATCCGGACTTGGCAGGAGGTCTGGTAATTTTTTCTTATTTGACGTGATTGTTATGGGCTGCAGCTCCCAGCTCCATTCCCATCTCCAACTGACCCTGCCGAACCATTAAAGTCGAAGCATTCTTGTAACATACATTTTTGGATTCGTATCATATTGTATTTATTATCTGCAGGATTGGTGTCTCCCGGATCGGCTCAGCGGCAAAATCATTTTCCCAGTTCTTTTCACCATCTGACATCCATCCCCTTGTCCCTGCGGATTTGAGGCCTCGATAGCTTGACATTGTTGGGAAGACATTATTGTTTGGCAATTGTCAACTTTTTATAGTGAGTGCAACTCTCCATCTAATGGATTTGCCAAACACATAAGCACTCTACTGTACATGTGAACGGGATAATGGATGAAAGATGCTAACACATCCAAAATTGGGGACACAGTTACTGTCAAGGTCCCGTTGCTAGTCACGTGCAGCTGTCCTTGATCCAAGGTCCTTCTTGCCCTGCTTACGGAGTACTTCACGCCTGCAGTCAATCCCACTTGCCAAGAGCGTTTCACCCTGCGCAGTTGCCCCTCGTCCCCCCCTCACAGCCACTGCCGTTCGCTGCCCTTTGGCCCTTTGCTTCAAAAATGAACTCCCTGCCCCTCCGTGTCAACTCTTTCAAATCATTCCACACTCTCACCCCGCTACGTCTACCAACTTCTCTTCCTCGTCAATCTCTTTTCAACAACCATCCACTTCCATCCGCCAGATTCTTCTCCTCTTCTCCAGCAAGCATGGGTATCACCGCCTTCTTCGAGGTTGAGTACAGCGACCCTAAGCTCGAGAAATCTCAACCCGGCGCGAGTAAGTTCACACTATTGCAAACCGATCTTCTCCATGCTTCCTGTTCATCACTTCTCATCTATGACGAGCTCGCCGTTCGATTTGGACCTTTTACTGACGTTCCTCTTCTCACTAGCCAAGAAGGGCCGCATCAATTTCAACCTCTATGATGATGTAGTCCCCAAGACCACCGAAAACTTCCGCGCTCTCTGCACTGGCGAGAAGGGCTTTGGCTACAAGGGCAGCTCCTTCCATCGTATCATCCCATCCTTCATGCTTCAAGGTGGAGATTTCACCCGTGGTAATGTTAGTACACACTTTGAAACTTCACCATGAGAGAAGACAACGTCCCTTCACATCAAAATACTGATCGACTGCTTCATAGGGCACTGGCGGCAAATCCATCTACGGCGAGAAGTTTGCCGATGAGAACTTCAAGAAAGCACACAGCCGACCTGGTCTCCTCTCCATGGCCAATGCTGGTCCCAACACGTTCGTTGACCCTTCCCTGCAAAGACCCCGGTCACTTCGTTTCTCCCCTGGTCCCCTACTAACATACTCTTTTGCAGTAACGGATCTCAATTCTTCATCACCACTGTTGTCACCTCATGGCTCGATGGTAAGCACGTCGTCTTCGGCGAAGTCGCTGATGAGGACAGCATGAAGGTTGTCAAGGAGCTCGAGGCCCTAGGCAGTGGAAGTGGTCAAGTCAGCACACGATTCAAGCCCACCATTGTCGATTGCGGTGCCAACTAAAGAATTGATGCTTCCAGAATCAATTCTATAGGGAAGGGAAACGACAAAGCTGATACCGGTCTGCGGGCATCAAGAATTGAGAAGCATACTTGAACTACATTTGCATGTTCTCGGTCAAACCCAAACCCTCAAAAGTGCGTGTGATACAAAAGGACATCTACCTCCATCCACGTCCTCAACAGGTAGCTTTAAGACTACGTAGTGAGGACGTCCAAGGTTTACCGACATACTTCTAATAGTCGGTAAATGAAAAGTTGATTCTACCAACCTAGAGTACCTATCCAAAGGCAAAAAGATTGCTTCAAGTCTTAAGCTTCATGCGGTGTCCTGCTCTTTTTTCGTGCCTGCAGTGGGTGAATTCAATGGGATGTATTTTACCCCACCTTCCCGCAATCCCACCAGGAATAAACAAGTTTCAACAAAGTCCAGTAATTCCGTTCTGCCCCGCACTTCACATGCTCGGCTCCCTTCCTTCGCCTTTCCCAGTACACGTTTAAGCAGTCCGAGCAGCAGGCCATAGTAGTCCATGCCCCGCGAACTATGTACGGAGTACGAGTACGCCACAGAGTAAGCACAAGTGTCCAAAGAAGCCAACCGTCTTTAACCGACCATGGTGCTCCGTACTTGCAAGTTCACTGCCCATGGTAGGACGGATGCCGCAAAAGGGGAAACGATGCTTGTCAGATTCTAGCTTCGGACGAGGACATATCATGCTAGTGAGTTGGGCACCTACTTAGGTACAAGCACTACTATTATAGTGACATACATAAATCGCAGAATCCCGCAGGAGTCCATTGTCCTCTCCATCTCCTTGGGAGTTTCCTCGTCGTTGAACCCTAGTTGGCGGTATTATTTATGTCTGCACAAGCCGGGTACGACAGATAATTAGGTTGATGATTTGCGACCCCTTTGAGTCGAGCCTCCTCCCACCACCTGGATGGGGATCAAGGCTTTGGCTAGCGAGGTACTTAGGGTCTTTAACGGTCGGTAGTCACATGTCATGGATATATATATAAGTATGTTGTTAGACAAAGCTACGTACATGTAATTATAGAAAGGAGAGCGAGCGACCAGAGACATGGGTGAAAAAGTCTTGCCAGGGAAAAGTGTGGGGGGGGGGGAGGGGGATATTTTTCCTATCATTCGTGCTGCCCCCACTGCTGCCGTCACTGCTCCTTTCACCCATTGAATGAATTAAGGAA
>Ga0105239_10002262_pt1 | contig 24597 bp, 26 predicted proteins | sample KBSC44metaG_FD_92761 | JGI IMG/M metagenome (GOLD analysis project Ga0105239, IMG submission 92761) | Corn rhizosphere microbial communities from Kellogg Biological Station, Michigan, USA - KBS C4-4 metaG | ecosystem: Host-associated > Plants > Roots > Rhizosphere > Soil | place: Michigan, USA...
CCTGATCGCGCTCTCGCTCCACCGCCCGAACCCCGCCCTGCTCGCGGCCGTCGTCTTCGGCGCCTGCCTCGGCTTCCTGCGGCACAACTTCTACCCGGCGCGGATCTTCATGGGCGACTCGGGAGCGCTGCTGCTGGGCTTCGTGCTGGGGGCGCTTTCGGTCCAGGGCTTGCTCAAGACCGCGGCCGTCGCGACCCTGCTCTTCCCGCTGCTGGTGCTCGCGGTGCCGATCATCGACACCTCGTTCGTGGTGGCGAAGCGGCTCAAGTACGGGCGACCCGTCTACGGAGCCGACCGCTCGCACCTCCACCACCGCTTCATGAACATCGGCTTCTCGCAGCCGCGGGCGGCGCTGACGATGTGGGCCTGGTGCGGGATCCTCGCCGGCGCCGCGCTCGCGACCCGCTTCCTGCGGCCTCACGCGCACGGCGTCTGGCATACGGGCCCGACGATCGCGATGGCGGCGATCGGCATGCTCGCCCTCGCGGCCTCGATCTACATGGTCTACCTGCTCGAGATCGTGAAGCTCGCGAACCCGCGCATCCGCCGGCGCGAGCAGGAGGCTCAGGTCAGGAACGCCTCCAGGCGCTCGGCGTAGCCCGGCGCGCGCGGGATCGAATGCCCCGCGCCGGGAAGCACAGCCCGCTCCGCGCCCAGCTGCTCCTCGAGCACGTCGCAGACCGCGTCGAACGCCGCGTTGTGCGCGCCCGACAGGACGAGCTTCGGAAACGGGGCCGCCGCCAGCTCGTCGAGCGGGATCTCGGCCTCCCACGGCGGGCGCTCGACCATCGCCGCTCGCGCGCCCTGCTCGAGCTCCGGCGGCAGCGGGTCCGGCAGGCGGGCCGCGCTGCCCACGATCGCGAGAAAGCCGCGCAGGTAGTCGGCCGGCTCGTGCGGCCCGGCCGCGAAGAAGGTCTCGAGCTCTGCGATCAGCCGATCGACCTCCGCCTGTCCGCGCGCTACCCCGAACGCCGGCGGCTCGCTGACCGTCAGCGAGCGCACGGCCTCCGGAGCCCGGGCCGCCATCAACAGCGCGATGACTCCGCCGTACGAATGGCCCACCAGATGTGCCCCGTCGCCCAGTAGCGGCGCGAGCTCCTCGGCCTGCTCCTCGAAGTCGATCCGGTCGAGCAACGGCCCCGGCGGATAGCCGCCGCGGTTCGGGACGACGACCTCGAAGCGCCCGCGCAAGGGCTCGATGGCCGTGAACGTGGCCGGGCCGTTGCCGACGCTGCCGTGGACGAAGACGACCCGCACGGTCGCCGATTCTAGTCGTACAAAGTCCGCCGGAAACGCGTCAACCGAGCGGTTTTCGCCTGTTACAAGCTCGCGACTCCGTTTGGTATGCTCGCGCCGATGGAGCCCAGCGGCGTAGGCTCGACGGAGCCGCGCGAGAGCGGAGGCCGCGGCTTGGCCGCGGCCGGGAGCGGGACCAGTCCCCGTTCGAGCTTCGAGCCGGCCGGAGCCGGCGCATTGCTCGGAGGAGTGACGGCCGCAGGCGTCGGGGCCGGCGCGCTCGTCGGCTGGGCCGCAGGGTCAGTCGGGCTCGGGATCCTCGGCGGCGCCTTCATCGGAGTGCCTGCCGGCGTGGCTGCCGTCTACATCCGCTACCGGAACGCGCTTTGACGCGCGTCGGAGTCCTCGGAGCTCCCAGGCCCGCACCGTCCAGGGGCTGGGTGCCCGCCGCCGGCGGCGCACTCGTGATCGTGCTCGCGCTGCCGCTCTTCCTGGTCGCCGGCTGGGATCTCGCAGGCTGGGCGGTCGCGGCGCTGCTCTGGGCCGGCGTGCAGGCGTTCGGCCTGCTGCTGGGACGGCTGAGCCCTTCCGCCGCGCTCGGCTTCGGGATGATGCTGCGGATGCTCGGCGTCCTCGTCGTCCTCGTGGCCGTCGCCGCCTCCGATCAAGCGGTCGGCCTGGCCGCAGCGCTCGTCTACGGCGCGGCGTACTCCGCCGAGCTCGGGCTCTCGCTCGCTTCGTACTACGGGCAGGAGCCGACCGCATGAGGCGCGCGCTCGTCTCCCTGACCATGCTCGCCCTGGCGCTTCCGGCTCCGGCATTCGCCCGCGGAGATTTCGACCCGACCACGGAGTTCGAGCAGCACGAGTGGGTCTCGATCCACCTCGGCGGGCTGAACCTCTCGATCACCAAGGCGGTCGTGTACCTGATGATCAGCGCCGCGCTCACGATCCTGCTCGGCATGGTCCTGATGCGCGCGCGGCTCGCACTGCTGCCGGACCGTCGCCAGACCCTGGGCGAGGCGATCTACGAGGTGACGCAGACGGCGATCGCCGAGCAGGGGCTTCCGTCGAAGGCGATCGGCCGCTGGTTCCCGTACGTCGCGACCCTGGCGCTGTTCATCTGGGTGGTGAACGTGATCGGCTTCATCCCGCTGCCGCTGACCGGCGAGACCTGGCACGGCGTTCCGACCTGGGGGATCTACGCCGCGACCTCGTCACTCTCGGTGACGTTGGCGCTCGCCCTGCTCACGTTCGTCTTCACCCATTTCGAGGGGATCCGCTGGAACGGCCCAGTGCGTTACTTCAAGAGCTGGATCCCCGAGGCGCCGACGGCGCTGCTCTTCCTGATCGTGCCGCTCGAGATCCTCGGCCAGTTCATGCGGCTGATCTCGCTCAGCGTGCGTCTCTTCGCCAACATGCTCGCCGGCCACATCCTGATCCTGACCTTCATCGGCCTGATGTTCATCCTCGAGTCCGTCGTCCTGGCCGTCGTGACGGTCCCGGTGGCGACGGCGTTCTACCTCTTCGAGGTCCTCATCGTCGTCACGATCCAGGCGTTCATCTTCGCCGCCCTGTCCGCCATCTACATCGGCTCGGCGATCGAGCCGGAGCACTAGGAGGAACTCATGTCCACGCTTCTCGCTGCCACCTCGGGCGACGTGACCAAGGCAGGCAAGGCCATTGGTCTCGCGCTCGGCGTCGGCCTCGGCGCGCTCGGCGCCGGCATCGGCATCGGCAACATCTTCGCCTCGATGATCCAGTCCGTCGCCCGCCAGCCCGAGCTCCGCGGCGAGCTCCAGGGCATCCAGTGGCTGGGATTCGCGCTCACCGAGGCCGTCGTCTTCTACGGTCTGCTGGGCTCGATCCTCGCCTACGTGCTCGTCTGAGGTGACCTGATGCCGCTCGCGACGAACCCGCTGATCCAGGTCACACCCGGGCTGATGATCTGGACGATCGTCTGCTTCCTGATCACGCTCTTCGTGCTCAAGCGCTACGCGTTCGGCCCGATCCAGAAGGCGATCGACGAGCGGCGCGACCGGATCCGGCAGTCGCTGGAGGAAGCGGACAATGCCCGCGCCGAGGCGCACCAGCTGCTCGAGGAGCACCGGAAGCTGATCGCCGGCGCGAAGAACGACGCCGAGGAGATCCTGGCCGAGGCGCGCCGCGTCTCGGAGTCGAACGTCCGGCGCATGCGCGAAGAGACCGAGACCGACCGCCAGCGCCGGCTCGAGGACACGCGCAAGCAGATCGAGGCGGAGACTCGCCGCGCCCTCGAGCAGATCCGAGCCGAGGTCGCCGACCTCAGCCTGATCGCGGCCGAGAAGGTCACCCGCAAGTCACTCGACGACGCCGACCACCGGCGCCTGATCGACGAGGCGATCGGGGAGCTCGACTTCTCGGCGTTCGAAGGGAGTCAGAACTGAGCGTCGCCGATCGCGTCTACGCGCGCGCCCTCTTCGAGGCCGCCGTCGGGGCAGGCCGGCTCGAGCCCGTCCGCGAGCAGCTCCAGCAGCTGGCCGCCGCCGAGGTCGAGGTCCCCGAGCTGCGCGGGCTCCTGCGGAACCCGCAGCTCGACCCGCGCACGAAGCGGGCCGCGCTCGAGGACCTGCTCGCGGGAGGCGACGAGCTGCTGCGCAACTTCCTGCTGGTCCTGGTCGACAAGAACAGGGCCGGGCAGCTCGAGGAGATCGCGCGCGAGTTCGAGCGCCTCGCCGGCGAGCACGAGGGCGTCGTCCATGCCGAGCTGACGACCGCCGTCGAGCTCTCGGATGCCGATGCGAAGGAACTGCTGCAGCAGATCGAGCGCGCCTCCGGCCAGAAGATCATGGCGACGCGGAGCGTCGATTCGGACCTGATCGGCGGCATCGTCCTGCAGGTCGGGTCGCAGCGGCTCGACGCGAGCGTGCGCGGCCGCCTGGAACGCCTACGACGTGAGCTGGCTACGGCCTAGAGAAAAGGAGAACTGTTGAAGCTTCGTCCTGAAGAGATCACGTCGATCCTGAAGCAGCGGATCGAGCAGTACGACGTCGAGACCGACCTGACCGAGGTCGGGACCGTCCTGCAGGTCGGCGACGGGATCGCCCGCATCTACGGCCTCGAGAACGCCGTCGCTCTCGAGATGCTCGAGCTCGAGCACGGCGTCGTCGGCCTCGCGTTCAACCTCGAGGAGGACAACGTCGGCGCCGCGCTGTTCGGCGAGTGGGAGCACGTCAAGGAGGGCGAGCCCGTCCGGCGCACCGGCCGGGTGGCGAGCGTCCCCGTGGGCGACGCGCTGCTCGGCCGCGTGGTCGATCCGCTCGGGCGGCCGCTCGACGGCCTCGGGCCGATCAAGACCGACGAGACCCGTCCGCTCGAGTTCAAGGCTCCGGGCGTCGTCGACCGCCAGCCGGTGAAGGAACCGCTCCAGACCGGCATCAAGGCGATCGACTCGATGACGAACGTCGGCCGCGGCCAGCGCGAGCTGATCATCGGCGACCGCTCCACGGGCAAGACGGCGATCCTCGTCGACACGATCCTCAACCAGCACGACCAGGACGTCGTCTGCATCTACATCGCGATCGGCCAGAAGGCCTCCACGGTCGCGCAGGTCCACGAGCGCCTCAAGGAGGCCGGCGCGATGGAGTACACGATCATCGTCGCGGCCGGCGCAGCCGAGGCCGCGCCGATCAAGTGGATGGCGCCGTTCGCCGGCTGCGCGATGGGCGAGCACATCATGTTCAAGGGAGGGCATGCGCTCTGCATGTACGACGACCTCTCGAAGCACGCGGACGCCTACCGTCAGATGTCGCTGCTGCTCCGCCGCCCGCCCGGCCGCGAGGCCTTCCCGGGCGACGTCTTCTACCTCCACTCGCGCCTGCTCGAGCGCGCGGTGAAGCTCTCGGACGAGCTGGGCGCAGGGTCGCTGACGGCCCTGCCGGTGATCGAGACCCAGGCGGGTGACATCGCCGCCTACATCCCGACGAACGTGATCTCGATCACGGACGGCCAGATCTTCCTCGAGTCCGACCTCTTCTTCTCGGGCGTCAGGCCGGCGGTCGACGTCGGCCGCTCCGTCTCGCGCGTCGGCACGAGCGCGCAGACGAAGGCGATGAAGAAGGTCGGCGGGCGGCTGCGCCTCGACCTCTCGCAGTTCCGCGAGCTCGAGGCGTTCGCGCAGTTCGGCTCGGAGCTCGACGCCGCTACGCAGCACACGCTCTCCCGCGGCGAGCGGATGGTGGCGACGCTCAACCAGCCGCAGTACGACCCATGGCCGATGGAGGAGCAGGTGGTCGCCCTCTACGTCGGCGTCAACGGCTACCTCGACGAGATCCCGACGGCCCAGGTGCCGCACTTCCAGGAGGAGCTCCGCGAGTTCCTGCGCGCGGAGGAGACGATCCTCAAGGAGATCCGCGAGACCGGCGACCTCCCGGACGAGCTCGGCGAGCGCCTCAACGGCCAGATTGAGAAGTTCAAGCAGGGCTTCGCGGTCAAGGAAGAAGACTCGCTGGTCGCGTAGCGGATGGCGACGCTCCAAGACCTCAAGCGCCGGATCCGCTCGGTCCGGAACACGCGCAAGATCACGAAGGCGATGGAGCTTGTCGCCGCCGCCCGGCTGCGGCGGGCCGAAGAGCGGATCACGCAGATGCGCGACTTCGCCGACCGCATGCAGGAGCTCACCGCCGGGACCGCGCGGGCGGCCTCGTCGCTGCGGGGTCTGACGCTGCTGCAGCAGCGCGAGCCGAACCGCGTCGCGATCGTCGCGCTCACCGGCGACCGCGGGCTGGCCGGCGCGTTCAACGGCCAGATCCTCCGGCGCGCGTTCGCGCTCGAGCGGCGCCTGCGCGAGGAGGGACGCGAGATCCGCTGGCTGGCCGTCGGCCGCAAGGGCCGCTCGACGCTTCAGTTCCGGCGCTACGAGGTCGAGCAAGCGTGGACCGGCTTCACCGACCAGCCTTCCTACGGCGACGCGCAGGCGGTCGCGCACCGCCTGGCCGAGCTCTACTCGAACGAGGAGATCGACCAGGCGATCGTCGTCTACAACCACTACGTCTCGCCGCTCGTCCAGCGCGTCACCGAGCAGCAGGTGCTGCCGATCTCCGAGGAGGTGCTTTCGCGCGAGGAGGAAGAGGAGGAGGAGCACGAGCGGGCCCTGCTCGGCGACTTCATCTACGAGCCCGAGCCCGAGCAGATCCTCGAGCGGCTCTTGCCGGTCTACCTCGAGACCGAGATCTACCGCGCGCTGCTCGAGTCGGCCGCGTCCGAGCATGGCGCCCGCATGACCGCGATGCGCAATGCATCGAAGAACGCGGCCGAGCTGATCGACAGCCTCACCCTGGACCTCAACCGCGCGCGACAGGCCGAGATCACCCAGGAGATCCTCGAGGTCGTCGCCGGCGCCGACGCTCTGACTCAGTGAATACACGCGCAAACTTTCCGCGGTAGCCAGTCGTCTATAGTTCTGCGAGCCCCATGTCGCCTCCGGAAAAAGAGATCGTCGTCTCCGGCGCCGCCGGCCTGGGGGCTGCCGTCGCAGCGGAAACCACCGGCGAGCTTGGCGACATCGAAGCGGTTCGCGCGCGCGGCTACTGGGAGCTCGTCTGGAGCCGTTTCAAGCGCGACAAGGTGGCCCTCGCGAGCGGGGTCTTCATAATCCTCCTGATCGCGGTGGCCTTCGGCGGCGCGCCGCTCGCGAGCAAGTGGCTCGGCCATGGCCCGAACGACCTCTTCATCGAGCCTCCGGCCGTTTCCGCCGACCTTCAGCCCGCCGGCCCGTGGACTCACTTCAGCTACACGGACGAAAACGGGCACCGGCAGCACAGCATCCTCATCCTCGGCGCGGCGAGCACGCTGGGTCAGGACGAGTTCCTGCGCATGCTCTACGGCGCCCAGGTCTCGCTCGAGGTCGCCCTCCTGTCCACCTTCGGGGTGATGGTCATCGGGGTGTTGATGGGGTCGATTGCGGGCTACTTCAGAGGCTGGATAGACACGATCATCTCCCGTGTCACCGAGATCACCATGGCGTTCCCCGTGCTCTTGTTCGTGATCGCGCTGGCCGCGACGGTCGGTCCGCGCCTGGACAAGATCACGTTCGGCGTATTCGGCGAAGGGGTCGTGACCCTGACCTTCATCTTCTGCCTGTTCGGCTGGTTCTATCCGGCGAGGATCATGCGGGCCCAGGTCCTCTCGATCCGCGAGAAGGAGTACATCGAGGCCGCCCGGATGATCGGGGCGAGCGACGGGCGGATCATCCGCTCGCATGTGCTCCCGCACCTCGTCGCGCCGATCATCGTCTTCTCGAGCCTGATCGTGGCGAGCTACATCCTCGCCGAGGCGGGCCTGTCGTTCCTCGGGCTGGGGATCCACCCGCCGCAGTCGAGCTGGGGCAACCTGCTCGCGGAAGGGCCGAACTACTACCTCGCCCAACCCTGGCTGATGCTCTGGCCGGGCCTCGCGGTGCTCTTGACGACGCTCGCGTTCAACCTGCTCGGCGACGGACTTCGCGACGCGTTCGATCCCCGCGCCGTCAAGGCCTAGCGACCCGCCCAAAACAAGGGCGATACCCGGCTACATCCGGGCAAAACACGCGACTAACCAATTCTTAACCTGCACGTCTTATGTGGTACGGCGGGCAGGAACCCGTCTGGGCCGGCGGCGTTCGCCGGTTCGAAAGTTCACGGAAAGGAGTGACATGCGCAGACGGCTTTGGTTCTCGGTTGCGATGCTCGCGGCCGGAGCAAGCCTTCTGGTCGCGGCCAGTTTTGCCAGCGCTTCGGGCGCGTCGCCTTCGATTCACAAGGGCGGTACCCTGAAGATCGGCACGACCGGCAACCTGGACTCGGTTGACCCGGCGATCGCCTACGGGACGACGTCGTGGTGGTTCGAGTTCTCGACCAGGGCGAACCTGTACACCTATCCTGACCGGGCGGGTGCCGCCGGCGGCAAGCTCATCCCTGAGGTTGCCAAGGGCTTCACCGTGTCCAAGAACGGTCGCGTGTACACGTTCCACCTCAAGAGCGGCTATCGGTTCAGCGACGGTGCCAAGGTGACGGCGAAGAGCTTCGCCTACGCCATCAAGCGCGCCACGAACAAGACGCTGAACTCGCCGGCCGGTCCCTTCATCAAGGACAAGAGCGCCGTAAACATCGTGGGTGTCAAGGCCAGCGGCCTGACGCTCAAGATCACCCTCAAGCGGGCGGATCCGAACCTGATCACGGTCATGGCGATGCCGTTCTTCCAGGCAGCCTCGTCGAAGCTCCCGCTGACCAAAGAGGTCATCAACGTCAAGAGCAAGAGTGACCTCCCGACTGCAGGCCCGTACGCGTGGTCGTTCAACGACCCGAGCAACCAGGCGAACATCGTTCGCAACACGTTCTACCACGGGCCCCGCAAGCACAACATCGCTGGTGCTCAGCTCAACATGAGCCTCAACACCACGACGTGCTACAACCAGACCAAGGCTGACCAGCTCGACATCGGTTGCGTCCCGCCTGCGGAGATTCCGAACGTCGCCAAGCAGTACGGCGTCAGCCGGAAGCACGCAGTCGGTTCGGGCCGGTTCTGGGTCCAGCCGGCCGTCTGCACCTTCTACCAGGCGATGAACATGGCCCGGCCACTGTTCAAGAGCAGCCTGAAGAAGCGCCAGGCGGTTGCCTACGCTGTCGACCGGAAGGACTACATCAACCAGCGCGGTCTCTACGGAGGCGCCGCCTGGAGTCACATGCTTCCGCCGAACATGCGTGGCTCGTCGCACAGCCAGCCATACCCGCTGCACCGCAACCTCGCCAAGGCTAAGTCGCTTGGCGGCGGTGGCGGCGCTGACCTGAACTACTTCTACCAGTCGGCCGGTTCGGTCGGGCCCAAGCAGTACCAGGTTGCCCGCCGTGACCTCTCCGACCTGGGCTACAAGGTTCAGGGCAAGGGCTTCGCAGGCTTCGACATCTACCAGGCTGCAGGTACCAGGGGCTCGTCCCACGACATCGTCGGCCAGGTCGGCTGGTGTCAGGACTACCCCGATCCGTACGACTTCATCAACGTGCTTCTCGACGGCACCAAGATTCAGGCCGAGGAGAACGTCAACATCGCGTACTTCAACTCCAAGAAGTACAACACGCTGATGCAGAAGGCCGCCCGCCTCACCGGGGCGAAGCGGTACAAGACGTACGGCGCACTCGACATCGCCATCTCGAAGAACGCAGTTCCGTGGGCCTCGATGGGAGACTCGACGAACCAGTTCTTCTACTCGAGCAAGGTTGCGCCTTCGACGATGGTGTACCAGAGCGTCTACCAGTACCCGTCGCTCAACGTCCTCGCCTTCAAGTAAGGGGACGAGCTAGGAAACAAGGAAGCACCAAGACGAGGCGCCGGCTCCGGCCGGCGCCTCGTTGCTTTTCGTACCACGGTTGTGAGGTAAGGTTCCGCGTCTAGCGGCGGGCGGAGAGCAGAGGACAAACAGTGTTCAGATATCTCGTCAGACGATTGCTGTGGGCGATGCTTCTGTTCCTCGTCGTCACGTTCGTCACCTTTGTGATCTTCTTCATGGCGCCGGTCGCGCCCCAGAGGCTCGTGTGCGGAGGTGCGCAGGCGAAGCCGGAGTGCATGCGGGCGGCGACGAAGAAGCTCGGCCTCGACCACCCTGTCTACTACCAGTACGGCCTCTTCCTGAAGCGGCTCGTGATCGAGCGCAACCTCGGGACCTCGTTCATCACCAAACAGCCGGTCAACCACATCATCGGCCGAGCAGCGCGCGTGACCGCCTCGCTCGTGTTCGGCGGCGCCGTCCTCTGGCTGATGATCGGCCTGTTCGTCGGAATCCTCTCCGCGCTCCGGCCACGATCGCTCTTAGACAGGGCCGGCATGGTCTTCGTCCTGATCGGCGTGTCCGCGCACCCGGTCTGGATCGGCCTGATCTTCTCCTACTTCTTCGGCTACAAGCTGCGTAACTTCCCGATCCACACGCCGATTGCCGGGTATGCGCCGATCCTGAACCCGGCGCCCGGGCAGGAGGGCGGCGTGGTGCAGTGGGCCTACCACCTGATCCTTCCCTGGATGACGTTCGCGATCTTGTTCGCGGCGCTCTACGCGCGCATGATTCGTGCGAACGTGATGGAGACGCTCAACGAGGACTTCGTCCGCACGGCCCGCGCGAAAGGCGCGCCCGAAGCGCGGGTCATGCGCTCGCACGTGCTGCGCAACGCGCTTCTGCCCGTGGTGACGATGCTCGGCATGGACATCGGGCTGGCGCTGGGCGGCGCGATCTTCACCGAGCAGATCTTCACGTTACCCGGGCTCGGCCGCACCGCCATCCTCGCCATTCAGAGCTACGATCTGACGGTCGTCCAGGGCGTGGTCATCTTCGCGACCCTGTCGATCATCATCTTCAATCTCATAGTCGACCTTCTCTACGCCTGGATCGATCCACGGATCCGGCTGACCTAGGCCGTTGGCACTTCTCGAAGTCAAGGATCTCCACACCTCCTTCCGGACCGACGACGGGATGGTCCGCGCGGTGGAAGGCGTCTCGTTCTCGGTCGAGAAGGGGCAGACCCTCGGCATCGTCGGCGAGTCGGGCTGCGGCAAGAGCGTCACGTGCCTGACGGTCATGGGGCTGAACCCCAAGCGCAACACGATCTCGACCGGTGAGGCGCTCTGGAAGGGCAAGAACCTGCTGACTGCGAGGGCGCGGGCTCTGCGCGAGATCCGGGGAAACGAGATCTCGATGATCTTCCAGGACCCGATGACGTCGTTGAACCCGGTGCACTCGATCGGGAAGCAGCTCATCGAGGCGGTCCAGCTCCACCGCGACCTCTCGACCCGGCAGGCGCGGGCACGCGCGCTGGAGCTGCTGAAGGCGGTCGGCATCCCGAAGGCCGAGACGCGGCTCGACGACTACCCGCACCAGTTCTCCGGGGGTATGCGTCAGCGCGTGATGATCGCGATGGCGCTGATCAACGACCCTGACCTGCTGATCGCGGACGAGCCGACGACGGCGCTCGACGTGACGACGCAGGCGCAGATCCTCACGCTGATGAAGCGGCTCCAGGAGGAGTTCGGCAGCGCGATCCTGATCATCACGCACGACCTTGGCGTGGTCGCGGAAACGGCCGACGACGTGCTCGTCATGTACGCGGCGAACGTCGTCGAGCAGGCGCCCGTGGAGGAGCTCTTCAACCGGCCGCAGCACCCCTACACCTGGGGGCTGATGGGCTCGCTGCCGAGGCTCGAGGTCGACATGGAGCGGCTGACTCAGATTCCCGGCCAGCCGCCGTCGTTGCTGCGCCCGCCGGCGGGCTGCCGTTTCCACCCGCGCTGCCCGCACGTGATGGAGATCTGCAAGACGACCGTGCCCGAGCTCGCGGAGAGCCCCAGCGGCCCGGAGCACCTCCAGAGGTGCCACCTCGACCAGGAGACAAAGGATCGCGAAGCGGCGAAGATTCTGGAGATGACGATGGCGGAGACCGGTTAAGTGTCCACGAACGAGCAGGCCGCGGCGACGACGACGAACGAGCGCCCGGAGATGAGCCCCGACGACCTGCTGGTCGTGAACGACGTGAAGAAGTACTTCCCGATCACGCGGGGGATCATCTTCCAGAAGCAGATCGCGGCCGTGCAGGCGGTGGACGGCGTGAGCTTCAACGTCAAACGCGGCGAGACGCTCGGCATCGTCGGCGAGTCCGGCTGCGGCAAGTCGACGCTCGCGCGCTGCCTCGTCCGCCTGCTCGACGTCACCGACGGCGAGATCCACTTCGACGGCCGCGACATCACGAGGCTCTCGCGCCTCGCGATGCGCCCGATGCGGCGCGAGATGACGATGATCTTCCAGGATCCGTACGCGTCGCTGAACCCCCGTAAGCGGGTCGGCTTCATCATCGGCGAGCCCCTCGAGGTGCACGGCCTCGGCACCGCCGCCGAGATCAAGAGGCGCGTCCAGGAGCTGCTCGAGGTCGTCGGCCTCAACCCGGAGCACTACAACCGCTTCCCGCACGAGTTCTCGGGCGGACAGCGTCAGCGCATCGGCGTCGCCCGTGCGCTGGCGGTGAACCCGAAGCTGATCGTGTGCGACGAGCCGGTCTCGGCGCTCGACGTCTCCGTCCAGGCTCAGATCCTGAACCTGCTCAAGGACCTCCAGGACGACTTCGGGCTCACGTACATCTTCATCGCGCACGACCTGAACGTCGTTCGCCACATCTCCGACCGCGTGCTCGTGATGTACCTCGGCAAGGTCGTCGAGGTGGCCTCTCGCGACGTGCTCTACAGCGAGCCGAAGCACCCCTACACGGGCGCGCTCCTCTCGGCGGTTCCGATCCCGAACCCGGAGAAGGGACGAAACAGGAAACCGATCGTGCTCGAGGGAGACGTCCCGAGCCCGGTCAACCCGCCGAGTGCCTGCCGGTTCCACCCGCGCTGCCCGCGCTTCGTCGAGGGGCACTGCGACGTGGAGGAGCCGCAGCTCTACCCGTTCGGCAACGAGCAGGTGGCGGCCTGCCACTATCCGCTCGAGCGCTGGCCGATGGGGCCCGACGAGATGCGGCGCCGTGGGTCGGCGCGCTCGCCCGAGCAAGCGCTCCAGACCTAGTCGGCAGTGCTCCTCGCGGCGCTTCGTCGTCTCGCCGCGCTCGTCGTCCTGGGCTCCGCGGTCACGGCGATCGTCTCCCTGCCCGTGGGTCTCCTGCTCGGCGCGTCGCCGGTCCGGTCCCTGACGATCGGGTTCTACCTGGCCGGCTGCTTCCTGATGGTCATCGGCTTCTTCGCCGGCAACCGCGGCCCCGCGCGGGTCAAGTCCGAGTCCCCCGGCCCGGCGCTGCTTCCCTTTACGTTCAGCGGGCGCAGGCTGCGCTGGGCGACGCAGGGCGAGCAGCACGAAACCATCAACAATTCTGCGATTTTCGTCACCCTCGGTCTGATCCTCGTCTTGATCGGACTCCTGATCGACCCGAATCACGTGCTTTTCTGAGCGCTTTTCTGCGCCTAACTTCTGGACACCGGGGGCGTCAGAGCTATCGTGAGGAACATGCACGGTCACTGCGAGCGTGCCCGCCAGTGGGCTTCCGCCGACGTCGACGGCGAACTGTCGACGTTCGAGCGCGCGCTGCTACAGGATCACCTCGGGCGCTGCAGCTCGTGTCGGGAGTTCAGCCGGGATGTGGGCGGCATGACGAGCGCGCTTCGGGCCGCTCCACTCCAGCAGTTCGACGGGGTCGTGCTCGGCCGCATTCGCCGCCAGGTCCGGCTGCGTCTCGCGCCGGCGGCCGCCGCGATGGCGATCGTCGCAGTCGGCCTCGGGAGCCTCGTCGCCTCGACGCAGTTCAGCCGCGCGCCGGGTATCCGCCCGACCGAGGTCACCCCGGCCGTGATCATTCCGAGCGACTTCGCGCTCAACAGCCGCCGCAGCGATCGGCTCAAGGCGGCGCCGCGGACGCGCATGCTGCTGGCCCTGCCGGGACGCCCCGGGCCCGTCCTCCCGTAGCGCTCCTGTAACGACGAGGCCCGCGCGGGTACTGTTCTCGCGGTGTATGCCTCGCTGATCAGCTCGTACGTCTGAAGCCTCGACCACGAGGCCCGTGTGGCCGCGATCGAGGCCGACAGGCGTGCGCTCCGTTCTCCGGAGAGGACTGGTGCCCGCTTCGCTAGACTGCCGTCGCTTGGCGGCAGGCTGAAGCGCCGGCTGCGCAGCGCACCAGACACACCTCTCCAGGAGACACATGCCTGACCAGACAAAAGGCCAGCAAAACGTCGGCAAGATCATCGAGATCAAGGGCGTCGTCGTCGACGCCGTCTTTCCCGACGAGCTCCCGGAGATCAACAACGCGCTCCGGATCACGGTGCCCGAGACCGACGGACGGGCCGAGATCGACCTGATCGCGGAGGTGCAGCAGCACCTCGGCGACGACCGCGTCCGCGCGGTGGCGATGGACTCGACCGACGGCGTCCCCCGCGGGGTCGACGTCGTCGACACGGGCGCGCCGATCACCGTCCCGGTAGGCGACCAGACGCTCGGGCGAATCTGGAACGTGGTCGGCGACCCGGTCGACAAGGGGGAGGCAGCCTCGGGCGAGCGCTGGCCGATCCACCGCGAGCCGCCGGCGTTCGTCGACCTCTCGCCCGAGATCGAGATCTTCGAGACCGGCATCAAGGTGATCGACCTGATCGCGCCGTTCATCCGCGGCGGCAAGGTCGGCCTCTTCGGGGGCGCCGGCGTCGGCAAGACCGTCCTGATCCAGGAGCTGATCCACAACGTCGCCAGGGAGCACGGCGGCGTGTCCGTCTTCTCCGGTGTCGGCGAGCGCACGCGCGAGGGCAACGACCTCTGGCTCGAGATGCAGGAGAGCGGGGTCATCGACAAGGTCGCGCTCTGCTACGGCCAGATGAACGAGCCGCCCGGAGCCCGACTGCGCGTCGGTCTCTCGGGGCTGACGATGGCCGAGTACTTCCGCGATCAGGGCCAGGACGTGCTGCTCTTCATCGACAACATCTTCCGGTTCGTCCAGGCCGGCTCCGAGGTCTCCGCGCTGCTCGGCCGCATGCCGAGCGCGGTCGGCTACCAGCCGACGCTCGCGACCGAGATGGGCCAGCTGCAGGAGCGAATCACCTCGACCCAGACCGGCTCGGTCACGTCGATCCAGGCGATCTTCGTCCCGGCAGACGACTACACGGACCCGGCGCCCGCGAACACGTTCGCTCACCTCGACTCGTCGGTCGTGCTCGAGCGGTCGATCGTGGAGATGGGGATCTACCCGGCGATGGACCCGCTCGCGTCGTTCTCGCGCGCGCTCCAGCCGGGGATCGTCTCCGACGAGCACTACCAGACGACGACGCGCGTCCAGGAGATCCTGCAGCGCTACAAGGACCTGCAGGACATCATCGCGATCCTCGGGATCGACGAGCTCTCGGACGAGGACAAGCTGACCGTCAACCGGGCGCGGCGCATCCAGCGCTTCCTCTCGCAGCCGAACTTCGTCGCCGAGCAGTTCACCGGGACGCCGGGCGAGTACGTCCGGCTCGAGGACACGATCAAGGGCTTCCAGGAGATCATCGAGGGCAAGCACGACGACCTTCCGGAGCAGGCGTTCTACATGGTCGGCACGATCGAGCAGGCGGTGCAGAAGGCTCGGCAGCTCGCGGGCGAGGAGCCCGACGAGGCCGAGGAGCCCGAGGCGTCGGTCGAGGAAGAGCCCGAACCAGCGGCCGAGCCTGCCGCCGTCTAGTTGGCGACGTTCAGCGTGTCACTGGTGACGCCCGAAGGCTCTGCCTTCGAGGGCGACGTCGAGATGCTGGTCGTCCCGGGCGCGGACGGCGAGATCGGCGTCCTCGCGCGGCACGCTCCGCTCGTCGCGCTCCTCAATGCCGGCTCGACGCGCATCTACCGCGACCGCTCGAGCGGTGACGTGCTCGAGTTCGCGACCGGCCCGGGCTTCTTCAAGGTCGAGCAGGACCGCGCGCTGGCGCTCGTCGACGACGCCGTCGAGGCGCGCGAGATCGACGATGCCCGGGCCCAGACGCAGCTCGAGGAGGCGCGCGCCGAGCTCGAGCGGATCGAGAGCGGCGAGTCCGACGCCGACCGCTGGCAGCTCGAGCAGCGCGTCAAGCACGCAGAGAACCAGCTGACGGTGTCCGGTCGTGGCTGAGCTGCAGGCCTTCGCGCCCGGGCTCTACCCGCGCTCCGAGGCGCTCGTCCAGGCGACGCGCGACCTCGACCGTGGGCGGACGACCGTGGAAGCGGTCGACGAGCAGGTCGAGCGCGACCTCGCTGAGCTCGTCTCCGTCCAGAAGCAGGCCGGGCTCGATCTGCTCTCGGACGGGATGCTGCGCTGGCAGGACCACTTCCGCCCGCTGCTCGAGGCGGCGGACGGCCTCGCGACCGGGGCGCTGACGCGTTTCCTCGACACGAACACCTTCTACCGCGCGCCGAAAGCGGAGGGCCGGCCGCGCCTCGGTGAGCCGCTCGGCGACCGTTACGTCGCGCCGCTCCCGGGGCCGCGCCTCGTCACCTTCCCCTCGCCGTTCGCGCTCTCTCACGGCACCGGCCTGACGCCGAAAGAGGTCGCGGACAGCGTCCTCCGGCCCGCGCTCGAGGGCGTCGAGGCTGAGCTCGTCGTCCTGGCGGAGCCGTTCCTCGCGCGCGAGGAGAGCCCGGACCTCGACACGCTCGCGGAGGCGCTCGGAGGGCTCGGCGACGATCTCGCGCTCTGGCTCGAGTTCGGCGACGCGGGCCCGCTGCTCGGTCGCGGCCTGGCCGACCTGCCCGTCAGCGCGATCGGCATCGATTTCTACGCGACCAATCTCGACGACGTCCCAGGAAGCTTCGACAAGCTCCTGCTCGCCGGAGTACTGGACGCGCGCAGCTCGCTGCCAGAACAGCCGCGCGAGCTGGCCGAGTTTGCCGCGCGCCTGGCCGAGAAGGCCGAGCGCGTCGCCCTCGTCCCGAACGGCGACCTGCAGTACGTCTCCGAGCCGATCGCGCGCGAGAAGCTCGCGAGGCTCGGCAAGGCGAAGACCGCGACCACGGAGGCCGCCGCATGAACGACAACGACAAGTTCCTGACCCACGAGGTCGGCTCCCTCGCGAAGCCGGTCTGGCTCGTCAAGACCGCCCAGGGCCGCGAGCTCGACGCGAGCGACATCGAGCACGCCCGCAGCTGGGGCGAGAAGGTGGGCGTCGAGGGCCACGAGGAGCTCGTCGAGCTGCTCGAACGCGGAAGCGCCGATCCAGACGAGGTCGCGCGCTGGTCGAGCCGCTATTGCGTGCGCCTGCAGGAGTCGGCGGGCATCGATGTGATCTGGGACGGCGAGCAGCTGCGCAGCGAGATGTATGCCTGGGCGATTGCGCACTCCAACGGCTTCGAGCCGCGCGGCACCGTGCGGAGCTTCGACAACAAGTACTACTCGAAGTCGGCGGCGGTCGGCCCGGTCAGCGTGCGCGAGCCGTACCACAACGAGGAGTTCTCGTTCCTGCAGTCGGTGGCGAAGGCGCGGCTGAAGATCCCGATCACCGGCGCCTACACGCTCGCCGTCTGGTCGTACGACGAGCACCACACGCCGAAGGAGGGCCGGCTCGGCGCAGGCTACGGCCGCCGCCGAGAGATCGAGGCGCGCCGCGAGCTGACGCTCGACATCGCGCGCAACCTGATCCGCCCGAACCTCGAGGCTCTGATCGAGCTCGGCGCGGACTGGATCCAGATCGACGAGCCCGGCGCATCGACCGAGGCCGACGAGCTCGACCTCTTCGTGGAGAGCTTCAACGTCAGCGTGGAGGGGCTCGACTGCTTCTTCTCTACGCACCTCTGCTTCTCGGACTACGACCTCTTCTTCCCACCCATCGAGGGCATGAGCGGCTGCCGCCAGTACTGCGTCGGCTTTGCCAACTACGACAGCCGCGAGCTCGGCACCTCTGCGGCCGACCGGCCGGGCTACGAGGTGATCACGAAGTTCCGTGACCTGCCGTACGAGCCGATTCTCGGCCTGGGCGTCCTCGACATCCACACCGACTTCATCGAGCCGCCCGAGCTCGTCCGCGACCGGATCCTGTATGCGGTCGAGGTCTTCGGGGACCCGGGGCGGATTCACGTCTGCCCCGACTGCGGCCTGCGAACGCGCAGCTGGGAGGTCGCGTACGAGAAGCTCCGCTCGCTGGTGGAGGGCGCGCGGCTGGCCCAGGAGGCGCTGACAGGCGCACCTGTATAGCCCGGCCGACGGCTGGGCTATCCTGACTGAGGCGGACGCGGCGACGGGCGTTCCCGCTTTCTCCGTATGAGGACGACGCTCAAGAGAGGAATCGGCCGCGGCGCCAACGGCAACGGCAGGGCGGTCCTGCCGCCGGGGTCGCTCTCGCCGGTCACCCTCTACCGCCAGGCTCCGCCGCCGAAGCCGGGCTTCGCGAAGGTCGTCGGGCGCTTCTTCCTCTTCCTCGCGCTCGTCCTCGTAGTGCTCGTCTCCGGCCTCGTCGGCGGCTTCTACCTCTGGGCACAGGAAAGGGCGTCGGCATTCGGGTGCCAGACGGTCGGCTGCAAGCGCACCGCGCAGCGGCTCGATGAGATCAATGACCCGAGTCAGCCGGCAATCGCGCTGGTCATCGGCTACGACCATCGCGCCGGTGACGGAGGAGACCCGTCGCGGTCGGACACGCTGATGCTGATCCGCGCCGACCCGACGACGAAGACGGTTTCGCTGCTCTCGCTCCCGCGCGATCTCGACGTCCCGATCTACTGCCCGTCCCGCACGGCGACGGGCCGCAACGGGCCGGCCGTCGTCTACGACCACGGCCGGATCAACAGCGCCTACGCGTTCTGCGGGCCGACGGGCTCCCTCGAGACCATTCGCCACCTGACGGGCCTGCCCATCAACTACCTGATCAACGTCAACTTCCTGGGCTTCATCGCGGTCGTGAACAGGCTCGGCGGTGTCTGGATGGACGTCGACCGCCGCTACTACAACCGCAACGTGGGCACCCTCGAGACCGCCTACTCGAACATCAACCTCCAGCCGGGCTATCAGCTCCTGAACGGCAAGCAGGCGCTCTCGTTCGTGCGCTTCCGGCACACGGACTCCGACCTCTTTCGGCTCGCCCGGCAGCAGGAGTTCGTGAGCGCATTGCGGCAGCAGGCCTCGCACTCGCTCGGAGCCCGCAGCGTGATCAGCCTCGTCAACAAGATCACCGACCACCACTACGTCGAGGTCGGGATCGGCGGTGGGCGCCACGTCGACCTCGGCCTGCTCGACAGTTACGCCCGTTTCGCGCACTCATTGCCGCCGGGTCACGTCTTCCAGAACAGGATCCAGGGCCTGACCGGCACCAACGAGCTGTTCGCGCCTCAGTCGAGCATCGACGCGGCGGTCCAGGGCTTCCTCAACCCGGACGTGCAGTCGGCCGCCCAGCAGACGGCCGTCGCGCTCGGGCGCAAGCTGCACAAGAAGTTCACGCTGCCGCCTTCGAAGGTGTCGCTCACCGTCCTCAACGGCAACGGCGTGGCCGGGTCGGCCGCCAACGCGAGCTACTTGCTTGCTCAGAAGGACTACAAGATCCTGCTCCCGCCGAGCAACCAGCCGGCCAACGCGCCGAACTGGAACTACTTCCACTCGAAGGCGTACTTCGACCCGAGCCGGGGGGCATGCAAGGGAGCCGCCCAGGGCGTGGCCAAGCTCGTCGGCAGCACCGACGTCGGGGCCCTTCCCGCGAAGCTCGCGCAGTCTGCGAACGGCGCTTGCGTCGTGCTCGTCGTCGGCTCGACCTTCCACAACCGCCTCGCACCGTCGTTCGTGCAGCAGGCGCCGACCCGTCATCCGCCCTTCATCCGACACGACCCCGGCGCGACGCGCTCGAGCCTCGCGGGCGTCAAGCGCCGCGTGCCCTTCCGCCTGCAGCTGCCGACGGTGCTCGAGCGCAACTCGAGCCTCGATTCCGGCTACGGGGAGACGCCGCTCCGGGTGTACTCGCTCGGCGGGCGCCCGTCGGTCCGGCTGACGTACCGCACCGGCGCGAACGAGTACTGGGGCATCCAGGAGACCGACTGGAACGACGCGCCGATCTTCGCCGACCGCAGCCTCAGCCAGACCGTCGGCGGGCGGCACTACGACCTTTACTACAACGCCTCCCACCTGCACATGGTGGTGCTGCGGAGCGGCGGCGCGAGCTACTGGGTCGTGAACACGCTGCTGGACTCGCTCTCGAACGAGACGATGCTCTCGATCGCGCGCGGGCTCAGGCCGATGAGCCGCTAGGCTGCCGCCCGTGAAAATCGGCATCTTCGGCGCCGGCTGGGTCGGCCTCGTCACGGGCGCGTGCTTCGCGGATCTCGGCCACGACGTGGTGATCCGCGACATCGTCTCCGAGCGGATCGAGTCGCTGCAGGCCGGCCGCGTCCCCTTCCACGAGCCTGGGGTCGAGGAGCTGCTCGCACGAAACGAAGAGCGCCTGACCTTCACGACCGAGGTCTCCGACCTCGCCGGGTGCGCGGCGCTGTTCGTCTGTGTCGGCACGCCGCCGACCTACACCGGCGACGCCGACCTGACCGCCGTCTGGCACGTCGTCGACGAGCTGCCGGTCCCCGACGAGCGGACGTTGCTCGTGATGAAGAGCACCGTGCCGGTCGGGACCGGCGAGAAGGTCCGGGCGGCGCTCGAGTCGCGCGGTCTCTCGCACGTCGGCTACGTGTCGAACCCAGAGTTCCTCGCAGAGGGCAACGCGGTCAAGGACTTCATGGAGCCCGACCGCGTCGTCGTCGGTTCTTTCACGCAGGCCGACGGCGAGCTCGTGGTCTCGCTATACGAGCCGCTCGGCGCGCCGATCGTCCGCACCGATGTGGCCTCGGCGGAGATGATCAAGCTCGCGGCGAACGCGTTCCTGATGACTCGGATCAGCTTCATCAACGAGATCGCGAACGTCTGCGAGGCGACCGGCGCGGACGTGGTCAAGGTCGCGGAGGGGATCGGGCTCGACCACCGGCTCGGGCCGCACTTCCTGCGCGCCGGGATCGGCTGGGGCGGTTCCTGTTTCCCGAAGGACGGCGTCGCGCTCAAGCAGCTCGCGTCGAACTCGGGATACCACTTCCAGCTGCTCAGCGCCGTGATCGAGGTCAACGAGCTGCAGAAGCGGCGCGTGGTCGGGAAGCTGGAGAAGCACCTGGGGAAGCTCCGCGGGAAGACGATCGCGCTGCTCGGCCTCGCCTTCAAGCCGAACACGGACGACCTTCGCGAGGCGCCGTCGCTCGTCCTCGCGTCGCGTCTGCTCGCGGAGGGCGCGGAGGTGCGCACCTGGGATCCGATCGCGGATGCGCGCCACCTGCTGCAGGGCGTCACGTTCTGCGACAGCGTCCTCGATGCGGTCAGCGGCGCCGATGCCGCGGTGATCGTGACGGAGTGGGACGAGCTGCGCGACCTCGGTTCCGAGGAGGTTCGCGACGCGATGCGGCGGCCGGTGATCGTGGACGGGCGCAACCTGCTCGATCCCGAGGCGGCCCGGGCCGCGGGCTTCGTCTACGAGGGCATCGGGCGGGCCGCGTCAGCGCTTTCGGCGCTGCCCGAGACCGAGGAACCAGAGCGCGAGCTCAGGCAGTAGTGGAAGCGATCATCCTGGCCGGCGGCAAGGCCGAGCGTCTGGGCGACGCCGCGCGTGGCGGCCCGAAGGCGCTGGTCGAGGTCGCGGGCAAGCCGCTGGTGGCGTACCAGGTCGAGCAGCTTGCCGCGGCCGGTGTCGACCGCGTTCTGATCAGCTGTGCGCAGGGCCAGGAGGACGCCTTCCACGAGGCGCTCGGCGAGATCGGGCCGAAGATCGTCCCCGTCGGTGAGCCCGAGCCGCTCGGCCGCGGCGGCGGCATCCGCTTCGCCGCGGAGCAGCGGCGAGAGGAAGGCAACGTCTACGCGCTCAACGGCGACGAGCTCGTCGACGTCGACCTCCTACGCCTGCTCGAGCAGCACGCCAAGGGCGAGGCCCTCGCGACGATCACCGTCGTCCCGCTCCGATCGCCGTTCGGCGTCGTCGAGCTGGAGGAGGACACCGTGAGCGGCTTCCGTGAGGCTCCGCAGCTCGATCACTGGGTCAGCTGCGGGATCTACGTGCTCGGCGACGAGGCGCTCTCGCGCTTCCCGGAGCGCGGCGACCACGAGACGTCGACCTTCCCCGAGCTCGCAGGCGAGCGCCGCCTCGGCGCGTATCGCCACGAGGGGATCTGGCTGACCGTGAACACGCCGAAGGACCTCCGCTTGGCCGAGGAGCACCTCGCCGCGAACCCCGACTGGCCGAACGCCTGACCCGATGGCGTTGACAGTGGTAGGTTCGCCATCGTGGCGGGCCACGACCACTTGACGTCTCCCAACCTCCGCGGCCACGAGCGGTTCACGACCGAGCCGAAGAAGGTCGACAAGCCCTGGGGCCACGAGCTGATCTTCGCGGTCACCGAGCGCTACGCGGGCAAGCTTCTCCACGTCAAGGCAGGCGAGTCGCTCAGCCTTCAGTTCCACAACGTGAAGGACGAGGCCTGGTACGTCCTCGAAGGGAGGGCGGAGGTCGAGCTCGGCGCGCCCGGTGAGAGTGTGCTCGCGAAAGAGGTCGTCGGTCCGGGGGCTGCTTTCCGCTTCACGCCGGGGACCGTGCACCGCGTGAAAGCCGTTGAGGACACGACGATTCTCGAGGTCTCCACGCCGGAGCTCGACGACGTGGTGCGACTCGAGGACAGCTACGGGCGAACCGGCACCAGCGAACCCTGACACAGGTGTGTTAGGGTTTCCCGCGTGAATAACGCGACGGTCGGAGAGGCGGCTGCCCAGACAGGCTGGTCGCCGCGGATGCTGCGCTATTTGGAGCGTTCCGGGCTGGTCGTCCCGCGCCGAACGGGCTCGGGATATCGGTCATACGGGCTGCTCGAGCTGAACCAGCTCCGCTCGCTCAAGCAGCTGCGGCGCCGCTTCGGCGTCGAGCTGCGGGAGCTCGCCTTCGCCGCGAGGCTTCGGTACGAGCCGGAGCTGCGGGCGGCGGTCGACAGCTGGCTCGCCGGCAGCGAGCTGACCGCGCTCGATTGGGAGCAGCGAAAGCACGAGCGGCTGCTGGCCGCCTAACACCATCTGGGAGGAATCGAATGGCGACGACGAGACGGCACGACGTCAAGGACCTGGCGCTGGCGGAAGAGGGCCTGCGCCGCATCGAGTGGGCGGACCGGCAGATGCCGGTGCTCGCCGCGATCCGCGATCGCTTCGAGCGCGAGCAGCCGCTGGCCGGATACCGCGTCTCGGCGTGCTTGCACGTGACGAGCGAGACCGCCAACCTGATGCGCGCCCTCAAGGCGGGGGGTGCCGACGTCGTGCTCTGCGCGTCGAACCCGCTCTCCACGCAGGACGACGTCGCCGCGGCGCTCGTCGAGCATTACGACGTCGCGGTCTTCGCGATCAAGGGCGAGGACAACGACACGTACTACGAGCACATCGAGGCCGCAGTCGACCACAAGCCGCAGCTGACGATGGACGACGGCGCCGACGTGATCGGCGTCCTGCACTCGCACCGCCGCGAGCAGCTCGGCGACATCATCGGCGGGACCGAGGAGACGACCACGGGCGTGATCCGGCTGCGCGCGCTCGAGCGCGACGGCGCCCTCGGCTTCCCGGTGGTCGCGGTCAATGACGCCAAGACGAAGCACTTCTTCGACAACCGCTATGGCACCGGCCAGTCGACCATCGACGGGATCATCCGCGCGACCAACATCCTGCTCGCGGGGCGGAAGTTCGTCGTTGCCGGGTACGGCTGGTGCGGCCGCGGCGTCGCGATGCGGGCGAAGGGCCACGGGGCCCACGTGATCGTCACGGAGGTCGACCCGCTGCGCGCGCTCGAGGCCGCGATGGACGGCTACGAGGTGCTGCCGATGGAGCGGGCAGCCGAGATCGGCGACATCTTCGTCACCGCGACCGGCGACAAGTCGGTGATCACCGGTGCGCACATGGAGCGCATGAAGGACGGGGCCGTGCTCGCGAACACCGGGCACTTCAACGTCGAGATCGACATCCCCGCGCTGCGGGCGCTCGCTGTCGAGACCCGGACGCTGCGCCAGTTCGTCGACGAGTTCCAGCTCTCCGACGGCCGGCGGATCTACCTCGTCGCCGACGGCCGGCTCGTCAACCTCGCGGCTGCCGAGGGGCATCCGGCGCAGGTGATGGACATGTCCTTCGCCAACCAGGCGCTCTCGGCCGAGTACATGGTCGCGAACGCGGCGAGCCTCGAGCGGAGCGTCTACCCGGTGCCCGAGGAGATCGACAAGGAGATCGCGCGCCTGAAGCTCGCGACCATGGGCATCGCGATCGACGAGCTGACGGAGGAGCAGGCGAAGTACCTCGCCTCCTGGGACGAGGGGACGTAACAGCTAGTCCCGTCCGGTCCGTGCTGGCTCCGGAACGCATCCTCAGGCTCGAGCCCGACCGGGTCGTGCTCCTCGACCAGCGGCGGCTGCCTGACGAGGAGGTCGAGCTCGTCTGCCGCTCGGCCGCCGAGGTCGCGGAGGCGATTCGGACGTTGGCGGTCCGCGGCGCTCCGGCGATCGGGATCGCAGCCGCCTATGGCTATGCGCTCGCCGCGGCGCGCGGGGAGGACCTCGACGACGCGTTCGCGGTTCTCGAGGGCGCGCGGCCGACGGCCGCGAACCTCTCGTGGGCGCTGCGGGAGGTGCGGGCCGCGCCGGATCCGGCCGTTCGCGCCTCCGAGCTGCACGACGTGGAGGTCGAGCGCTGCCGGCAGATGAGCGTCCACGCTGCCGGCCTGCTCGTCACGGGGAGCCGCGCGCTCACGCACTGCAACACGGGCGCGCTCGCGACCGGCGGGCAGGGCACGGCACTCGGCGCGCTTCATGAAGCCTGGGTGCAGGGTCTTGTCGAGCACGTCTTCGTCGACGAGACGCGGCCGTTGCTCCAGG
>Ga0105239_10002263_pt1 | contig 24592 bp, 32 predicted proteins | sample KBSC44metaG_FD_92761 | JGI IMG/M metagenome (GOLD analysis project Ga0105239, IMG submission 92761) | Corn rhizosphere microbial communities from Kellogg Biological Station, Michigan, USA - KBS C4-4 metaG | ecosystem: Host-associated > Plants > Roots > Rhizosphere > Soil | place: Michigan, USA...
ACACCCTTTGAGTCTTGCCGTGGACCAGGCATTGGCCCAAATACGATTGGTTGCCGCCAGTACACTTTTGGAGTCTTGCTCCACAGGTACTCTCGCAGTATCTGAGTAGAGTGGTCGACCTCATCGTGCCCGAAGTTAGTGAAGGTGAATTTCACCATGTCGACCCTCTCCGTCCGCTCATCGTCGTCCTGGCCCACGATCCTGCTGAAGTGCTGAATCATGTGCGCTCGGTCGTACCGTGCCTGATTGTACAGCTTGAGCCTCTCGGGGACTTCATCTCGTCTCGTCCCCAGTGGCAGCATAACCGCCAGACTGGCGCCATCCTCAATCGCCATACCTGCGCCCTGTCCCTGATGTGGTGTGAACGGGTGTGCTGCATCTCCGATCAACGCCAGTCTACCCTCCACGAAGCTTGGCAGCTTCTCCATATCCAGCAGATTCCACACCTTCAGCGTCGACGGGTCGGCCATGCGCAGAAGAGCCTTGACGCTGTCGTCGAAGCTGTCGAATACTTTCAACATGCTCTCGACGGACGTTTCATTATTCCAGTCCCCGCTGGCATTCGTCTCCTTGGACGGATGGATGCACACAAAATTCAACTCCTCATTGTCGTTCGTCGGGTACATGACAACCCTTCTGTCGCTACTGAACCACACGCTGAGCTCTCCTGGGCCCCCGACACATTTGCTGGCAACCGGATGCTCCATCGCCCCTTTTGCTGGGATGATGAATCTGAAAGCCGACTTCCCCGAATCGAATGCCTTCGTGTCCTCCCCGCCGGGAATATAGCGCCGGGCAATCGAGTGCACGCCGTCCGCCCCCACAATCAAATCAGCGCTAAAAGTCTCGCCACTCGCCGTCACGACTGTGGCGTTCGCAGCATCGAATTTCTCGACTTTCGTCGCCAACACCAGTTTCGCAGGCACTCCTTCGCCTTCCTCGGAAACGGCGAGCTTCTTCAGGGCGTCATGTAACCTCACGCGGTGAGCCAGCAGCCAAGGGTGCTGGAAGAGGTGTGCCGCGTGGGGCAGCGTCCTGACATGCTCGCCGGTGTGCTTCCACTCGTTGAACTTGAGGCTCGGGTTGGCCCCGAAGCTTTCGGCGTAGATGCCATTGCGGCGAAGCAGCCCATTCGAGTTGGGCGCGAGATGCACCGCCGCGCCGAGTTCTTGGTTAAAGCTCGACCGCTCGAGGATCGTTACCCGATGCCCTGCACGCCTCAGCGAGATCGCCGTGAAGAGTCCCCCAATGCCTGCTCCGCTGATTATGATGTTCAATGGTCCGCCCTCCTGAGGCGAGTCATGGCTGGTCAGACCACTGCCGTTGCTGATAGCACCGTTTGTGCCTGCGGCCTGGTTGAGGCTGCTGTTTGCCATCTCTAAAGCTATAATAATGTAGAGCTCACCGCTAATGGGACGACTGAATCAAGATAGGCTCATGGAGCTCTAAGGAATAAGGTCAACCTCGTCGTCTGTAAAGCCTACACTCAAGATCAATGCATGTGACTTGATATACAACGTCGTCCACCATCGGGACCCCGTTGGGATACCTGCGGGAAGTGTGGGGGACTTCACTCCTCAAAACTCGGAGTCGGAACCATGACAACCCGACAATGCTTCCTTCTTCATTCTGATACTTGTCAATACGGGTACATTTTCCTCTTGGGTAAGCTTCGGCAGAAGAAGCTTGGACTCACAAAGGAGTAGTAACCGGAGGCAACTACCGCGAGACTATCCATTATTGGAAGAGCGTGTGGAGGCTGGGAAAAGGGACGAGGTTCCAGTAATTATTACGAAGTTATTGATACATTCGTCCCTATTATGTGTCTCTAACGAGAACTAATTAACTATGCTAGCCTTTTGGAACGCCGGCCATTTCCTTGCATCAGCTCATGTGCAGCTTTGCCCAAATCGCGCATGAGCTGGCTCAAGTTTTCAACTAGGGGCATGGAAGTTCCGTCTCCCTCGACCCCCGTCCTCCGTTGCAGCAATTCAATGCACACGTCCATAACCGCTTTCGCATTGCTTAGAGGTATTGCCTCTCCTGCTTCGCGATGATTTTGCGGGTTGAAACCTTCAATGACAGGTTTGCCACGGTTGAAGGCAATGAACCTCTGGACTGCAGGGCAGTCAGGTCCATCTAACCATACGATTTCACTGTCCTCGGGTGCTGAATTTGATCCCGACACCTGCTGAACGTCGACATGGGGCCTTTGTTGGTGAGAGGATGCGTCCAGCAGCACTGCATATGTCCAAAAGGTCATGCCCGCATGATATACACATACAGCATTGAAATCTTGTATCATCTTCGACGAGCATCTGCTAGCCGCTCCAAGGACTTGACCAGCATACCAGACGGCTTTCCGGGCATCTTTCGTGACAACCCACTGGCGCAAGGCTGGTAGGACTCGACGTGCCTCCTCTTCCCCTTCTTTGCCGGCAAATAGCTGTACTTGCTCAAAGGAGACATGCAGGCTCAACACCACACGTTCTAGTACAAGTGCCATTTGAGGTCGAAATTGAGCGCCCCAATCCGAGAAAATGAGGCGCAACTGTTCGAGAAGTTGAGATATACTGTTATCCCATGGGTTGGGCGCCATAAAATTTTCACTCGGATTTTGGTAAGTTGACTGGCCACGAACCAGCGAGTTCAACTGCAAATGGTTCCAAACTGCTCCCCAAACGCTGTGTACGATAACCGTGGCTGATAGGGTAATATCCAAGCTACGGTACTTCCGTAATTCACTGACTTGAGAGACGCCTTGTGCAATAGAGATGCTTTTTTCTTGTAAGGAATCATCAAGCTGGACATATACATCTCTCCATTGGCATGCACTTCGTGCTGTCCATAATTTTCGAGATGAAGGTAATTCCAGGGTCATTTCAGAAGCACAGAGGAGTGGCGGGACTTGCTGAGCCATGGACGTCTGTGCGTCTTGTATCAAGAGGTGAGCAGCCAGGCTATCAAAAATTAGATTCACTACTTTGGTGAGGATTCCAGGAGGCACATACCGTTTATAAGACTCTCGTTGAACCCATTCCCTCCATTTGAGTTCTAGGGCTTCATCTGTGTCGTCAAATGTTGGTGGTGTGAAGTTGCCCTTCATTCGAGAAAAGCGGCCAGCACGCCGCAGCATCGTGATCGGTGGCAGAGCAAAGCTCTCGGCAATTTCCATTTTCCTTTTGTCACCACTCCAGAAGCCGATGTGTATGCCAAGAACAAGTCCTTGTATCATCGACAGATCGCGAGTATATTGATTGTTGCTTTCAAACTATGTGAGGTTAGTCATCTGCCAGCCTTGCTCATCCTGATTGGATTCACACCTTTATTGCAAACGCCGCTCTAGCAGATTCCTGAAGTGCATATCCCAATCGTCGAATTGGCATGACAGAGCTAAGCACAGCCCCAGCCGCAATAATAACCATAAGCAATTCCAGATTTGCGTCAATAACTAAAGATGGGACGTGAATCCAGGAGTCGATTGCTGTAAACTGGACGCCTAGGCTAAAGTGCATGAGGCGATCCAGTAAGTCTGCACTCGGGAAAGCTGTAACTACAAGCTGGTGCACGGCTTGATCACAAGTACCAAGGATCAGAGCTAGCAGTCTGTCACGGAGGGACTGTTCGATGTGTTGATCGGGAAGTAGTGTTTCTGCAAGATTCCTTGTCTCTGGGCTATCCAGATTGATGGATGGTAAGGATAAATCGAGTTGATCTGCACCACCATGGTCCTTTTTTGTAGGTACCCATCGCCATATGGACCGTGAAAAGGCTGCATTTCTCGCTCCAAAGCTGTCTCCAAAAATAGGGGTTTTGGTTCCGGACGGTGGGGCAGGCAGATTGAATGAGGCGTTGTTGATGCTCTGGAGAGGGTCGCCGTAGTTGCCTTCCAGCATCGCCTCGAAGTCGGCCATATCAGCCCAGGATGTACCAAAGTCCAAGTAGTCTCGCTGCAAACGATTTTGATTAGCCGCATCGCCAGCCGCCTGCTCTTCACTATCAATGGGAGCCAATGGGAGCATTATATCGTTCAGGAAGTCTGCTAGAGCGGACTCAGCGAACATATCGGCGATCATTGGATCAGGAGAAAATGGTCGTAGTGGCGGCTCATGCGAATGAAGCAAGTCCGTCGCTTGGCCTATATTGCCGGATCTCATGTATGGTTCGGTCACTGAGGAAGCTGGATCAGTAGCCTGTCCCTCGAATGAAAGCATGGGTGAGTGTTCAGAGGTCAGGCCTATCCTAGAGATGCCACCTGATTGAGTGTGGTCGTCAGTACTCATCATTCGCGGCCGCGCCGAGCCCCTTTCTGTCGTTTGGCCTTCACGATGTTAGCAGGAAGTATCCCGATTGGTCATCAAGACATACTCGGTGTAGACACAGATACATGGTCATGGTAAGTCTGCGGGGCAGTGGGCGTGGTGCGAGTGTAGACACAGTCGATGCCTTTCTGCCTACAACGTGCACAGGGCTTCTCATCTTCGCATTTGAGTTTAGCAGCTGCGCACGCTCGACATGCCTGCCCTGTACGGGGACGTGGTAGATGGCTGGTCTTCTGCCTCTTAGCGACAGTTGGGTCATGACTTGTTTGATGTCGCTTGAGAGCATCACTAGGAGGAACGTCAACACTGAGTTTCCCATGCTAGACACCGTGATGGAAGACACCTACACACGGGCAAATGCTTTATTGCAGGTAGGACAAGCGAAAGGCTTTGTCTGAGAGTCTAGAGCCAGTCAGCGCCCGGATGATGGCATACAAAAGAAAGCATATTTGGTGATTGGGTCATAGGGAGCTCTGAGGCCTCGAGGTTCGGTTTTCCAACAAGCACGCGCCAGCTTAGATGCAGGCCACCCCATTGGACAGGAGCCACATCTGACAAGGCATTGGGAGGCTCGAGATGCATGAATCTAGATAGAATATGGACCTACGGGAACGAAGGTGCCGCTCCAAGTGATCGATCCTTGAGTATGATCTCCCACAGATGGTACAGGTTGGGGGCCCAGATGGAGAATGTGGCTCGGAATTCGAAGCGTCCAGCGAGGGCTGGTCCCTCATGGCGTGATGTCGTGCGCAAACGGGACGGCCATCAAAATCATCGATATGTTGCTCCCGAGGGAAGTAGGGGGTGCGTACGGAGGAGAGAGGAGGTCGGTTCTAAGGAGGGGGAAATAGGTCGAAATCCACAGGTGTTCGGAAATGGGGTCATGATAAGCGTCCCCCACAGTCCCGGGCTGCCATATCCCCCACTTTCGGCTCCACGTTTTGTACACGAACCCCGCCACCAACTTTGCAATGATCCCTGTCATGTAATGGAGTACGGCTCCCCCTCCGACTGTCAAGGATTCGTTCGGAATTTATCTGAGGTGCGGCAGATGCCTCGCGGACTGTATCAAACAAAGGCTAAGGAGACAGAAGTCTTCTCAGCATTGTACAATGAGAGACTCTAACTGCTAGATCTCCAGGATTGGCACCGCTAAGCTGCGCCTTTGAGAATATCATAGACAAACCAAGGTCTCGCCTCCAACTTGCCAACCTGAAGGCTATATTCAGGCATTCAAGGCACGGTCTCTCAAGTTGTCTCAACGTCGACAGACGACAGGATGGCCACCAAGAATAGCAATGGCCCAGCATTGACGCCGGTGCATTGGTTCTCCCATGGGTCAACAATGATGCTAGGCGAGGAGAGCGAATCGGCAACATACTGGAAGAAAGCAGGAGACGAGGCTCTTGCAAATGGCATCAAAGGCGTCATCATGATGGGCGCGCACTGGGCCGCCCTAAACGACAAGATAATGGTAGCCACGAATCCCAAACCCAACAAGTCACCTGTCGCATATGTTCATGCTTCCAAATATGCCGACTACAAGTTGAACCCGGACTTGCCGACTTCAAAGCGATGCCTGGACATGTTACTAGATGCAGGATTCGATGCCGAAGAGGACACCAAATTTGACTGGATTCACGACACCTATCTGGTTCTCATCCGAATGTTCCCCAACGGCTGTCCTCCAACGACGCTGATCTCTATGAACGCTAGATACGATCCTCACTTCCATGTCAGAGTGGGTGCTACACTACGTCCACTTCGTAAGGAGGGCTACTTGCTCATCGGCTCCGGGGGAGCAGTTCACAATCTTTACCGCAATGTATGGGCCCCGATGCTTAATTATCGCAACAATTTTGCTCAGGAAACTCCACCTGAAGCGTGGGCATTGGAATTTCGCCAGTCAGTAGAAGACGTGCTCAGCCAGTCTTCAGGACCTAAGCTCCGAAGAGGATTAACGAGGTTGATGAAACATCCGCAGTATCGAGAAGCACATGCAACTGACGATCATTATATGCCTGGGCTGTTTGCAGCCGGGGCAGCCGGTGACCCAGAGGATGAAGGTGTTTATGGGAGATTGTGCGCTGAGACTTGGGAATTGACCAATATGTGCAACTCACAATTCACAATTGGTACTTATGTGAAGTCTACAGCTTGAGAGCGCTTGAACTTTCCAGAACTTGTAAATGCCAGGCGCCTCCATAGGCGTTGTTTTATGTACAGAGAATAATTCTGATTAGACACCATATTGTTTCCTCCATGTATGAGAACTAAATCTACTAGTTCAACCGCAATTCCATGAGTGAACAGATCACATTGTGGCGATCAAATCGGTGACCTTATCCAAACCTCCACCTTCTTGCCAATGGAATGCCCTGTTTTACCAAGATAGTCACCGCACTCACAATTGTCACAAGGGCGAGGGACGCTCCCACAAGCAGACCTTGCTCAAAATGTCCAATGGCATGACCAGCCGGCTGATTTATCTGCACCTTGATTGCCTGGGCTTGCTTGCGCAATTTGGAGGCCTCAACTTCATTGTTGCTCTCAATTATCACAGACAGACGTTCTTCTCGCTTTCCAAACTGAATGTATTGCGGCTTCGCCGAGGAGAACATCTCCTTCCTATATGGCTTCCCAAGTTGTGTCGCGAATCCAATAGGTGTGAGTGGCGCAACGATCAGCTCCACAGGGATCTCATTGACGCAGGTCAGGTTGCTGTGCACGAATTGAGAAACATATTTGGCCACTTCTGAGTTTCCAAATACGTGCAAAGCAGCAAGCGGTGCATCGTTAGATGTTCTATTGGCTAAATCCATCGCATCGTCGAGACTCGTGACCGGATGAATGATGAGAAGTGGCTCATTAACATACTTTCTCAGTAAAGACGAGGACCTGTCGTTGACTCGCACTACGACGCCTCGTGAGCCCGACAGGATAGTTTCTGCACCCGCCTTATCCAGTTCATTAGCAGAGGCTCGAATGGCGCGAGATTTGGCGGCCAAAGAGCCATCGAGCGTTCCATTTCCTTCGATTTGCGAAGTAAAATACTTGCTGGTGTTCTCTGCAATAGCACTGCAAAACTCCTTGATCCTGAATTCGTTGACGAGAACGAGATGCGGTGCTACGGGTGATTTCCCTTCGAAGGCAAATCGAGCCCGAATGACCGCTTTAGCAGATTTTTGCATATCAGCATAGCGATCTACAATAGCGATGGACCGAGTACTTGGGACAGCAAGAACTTCATATGAAGGAGCGATGCTGTTCTCTGGCGATGCATGTAACCGGATGGTCTTTGGAAGTGACTTGGCTGGGTCGATGGCCTGTTCGGAAATGGCGAAGGTATCTTGGTCAAGAGCACTGGAGAATGTCCTTCTCAGGACTTCAGATGTCGCTGAAAGTGTCTTCGGTAACTAGAAATGGGTAAGCAGGAGCGAGCAAACGATGTCGGAGGTACAGACCTTCAACACAACACAGTTTCCAGCTGCAATTGCAGTTGCCACTGCCGTGACACACGAGTAAACAAGATTGTAGCTTGCAGGTTCAATGTAGACAATTCCATACGCACACCTATTATCAGGAGTGTTTTCGGAATTCGCTAGCCTGTACTCCGCCGCTAATGCTTTGTCGAAGTCACTTTCAGAAAATGAATTCACGATGCTCTCAAGAGCAAGCGTGTACTGAATCTCGATTTCTGAAGCGGTTTGGCTGCCATCTCTCTTTATCGCAGCCCGGATGTCAGGACCGTCTCTCACGAAGCTTTCGTGTAGTTTGCTTAATTGTCGTTGAATGAAACGCTGACTTTGTGCTTGACCCTCCACCGCAGCAGCGTGCACACGATCCAGTGAATCTGCCATGTCTGCAAAATTATGTTTGCTCCAAAAAAGGGCCTGATTCTCGAGGTGGGGACGAGTAGTTTCTCTCTTGGACCGACAGCAAGTACGCAATGCTTTGAAGGATAATCGTTTCTAAATTAGCATTATAACTCGGCGAAGCCACGGTCCGTGGTATTTGGTATGTACGATCAAGGTTCCGGTCTCGAACCTATGCAATTGGCAATTCAGAAGGACAGTGGTGGTACTCAATCTCCATCCGATCCGGACGTCAATTCTGTTCCCGAGGGGGAATCAGGCCTTCCGGATAGGCTTGGGTCTAGATCGCTTGTGCTAAGAGCAACGGATGTGGGGCCGAATGTGCTCTCAGCCTTGTTTTAACGGCATCACAAAAGTTCTTACCACCAGCCTTCATTACCGTCGTCGACACCAATACTGATATTTTATCCAAAATGTCAGTAACCAGAACCGCGAATCCTGTATCAGCGACAGTGCTGCAAGCACTCACTGACTACGATCTTCACCACAGCGGCGCTCCAGAAAACCCGGCCACGCCAAATCCTCCAAACCGACAAACATCCCCACCTACCGAAACACCTGAAAATTGGGATACAGAGCATCGACGAGTACCTCCATACAGGCCAATCGACAGGAGTCTTTTGGGCCCTGAGAGGCCTGATGGGGTGAATCCTATCGAGACAACCTTCATTTACTTGATGTTACACGGGGTTGGAGTGGTTTCGGTGAGATCTTGACACCTCGAAATCCAGTAAAGTATTTGCTTACATCTCTGAAGTCTGTGGGTAGCATATGGCGAGCTACAGGAGGGAAAATCAATAATAAGATATTCCGGTATAAAGTGGGAGGAGAGTGGTGACGGCACGGGGAGTTGCAAGGGTCGGGAGGTTGTAGGACAAGCCACTGAACAGTATTAAATTCAACTTTCGCTTTGATGCCAATTCACTTGGTCTGTTTCCCTGTGCCAGGGATCGTACTTCCAGGGACCAGAAGTAATAGTGCTTGATAGTCTTGAATAATGTAGTGACTAACCCCCAGAAGGCTTAACATCTTGCATGCCACCATAATCCTCCCCTAGCTGGCGGCCATCGATCAAAATGGGCTTTGCCTCCTGCAGCACATACATCATTCTTGCCCATTGATCATTGCTGGCATTCCTCCATTCATGATTGGTGCCTCTCTGGATTGCGACATCGCCTCTGTTCATCCTTCTGACCTCTCCCGAATCAAGGACAAGGTCGATAACCCCTTCAAGCACAACACCAAAGTCGAGGCTCACAGTGCGGTGCATCTCCGATACATGACCGGGAGGGACGTCCACATATCTCAAGACAGAGCCGCCAGGAATCATGATGCCTGGTGGATTTTGTTGGTGGGCTTTGTAATTCTCGATGTCCACTCCATTTCCCAGCTCAACCGGTGTTTGAGTGGTGGTATATCCGAGTCCAAATCTGACGGTATTGTGGCGATCATTCCATGGGAGAACTTCTTCAATGTCCTTGTTAAAGATCGCCTTGCCTTCCTTATTATGGTCCGTCACAAATCGATGGATTATAGGAAGCCCATTCTTGTCTAATGCGGCCATGGCTTCAACGGAAAAAACTCCCGAGCTGTTTCAATGGCAAAGAGATTCGAATTAAGAATCTAGGATTGAAACTTTTGAATTTGTATTGCGAAATTATTGATTTTTCCCTCATGATACTATATCAGTGAGTGCATCACATCTTCATCACCTATGCGTGCCAAAGAGTTCAGGCCATCCCGAGGTAGTTCCCGAGGCATCGGGACCACAATCTTGTGAGATTGCCGACCCAGTCCATTCACGTACCAGCGACCGGATCGGAACTAGACCCAGTGTTCAATGACCAGGCATACTAATAACTGGTTGATTTATCCAAACACGCCTCATGTATGCGAATTGCTTCACCAACCAGAAATTTTGAACAAGAAACTGGTAAAGATGCCGAACCAAATCAGAGACCTCTGTACCGTCGACGACAGCAGCTTCCCATATATATTTGAAAAGAATGTTACGATACCATTAAAAAGCAGTTCTGGTATAGTGAGAGCGAATGTGTATCGGCCAAAGGACTCAAGCCAGAAACCAGTTCCCGTGTTGGTAACTTATGGGCCCTACGGGAAAGACATCTACTATGGCGACTTCCACGAAAGCTCCTTTTCCGAAGTCAATCCGGAGCAGAAATCAGCCCATTCGGCGTGGGAAGTACCTGATCCGGGATACTGGACGTCTCAAGGCTATGCTTGTTTGCGCGTCGATGAACGAGGGCTTGGCCAGTCTCCGGGGCTCCTTGACACCATGTCTAAATCGACATGCGAGGCATTCTTCGACGCTATCGAGTGGGCAGCGGAACAACCATGGTCATCTGGTAAAGTTGGCTTGCTTGGAATATCGTACTACGCTGGAAGTCAATGGAGAGTTGCGGCTCTACAGCCCAAGGGCTTGAGTGCCATCATTCCTTGGGAGGGCATGTCAGACTACTACCGAGACCGGTGCCGGCACGGTGGGATACTGTCCAACTCATTCATCGAATTTTGGTGGAATCGTCAAGTGGTCACCAACCAATATGGGAGACCAGGTCGAAAGAACCGAAAATGGGGTGAGGACACGATCGAGGGCGACCTCGATGAACAGGAATTGCTCGCCAACCGAAATGACCAGAATATCGACAATGCAGTAAATTTCTTCCGGGACCACGAGTATTATGCTTCCAAGGAGTACAATCTGGAGGATATTAAAGTACCGCTCTTATCAGTTGCCAATTGGGGTGGGATCTTGCTCCATCTCCGAGGCAACGTTGTCGGGTACATGAAAGCAGGATCGCAATTGAAATATCTCCGATTTATAACTGGGCGGCATGACTTACCATTCTACTACTCTGAAGAGATCGAATTGCAAAAGAGCTTCTTAGATGCGTTCCTAAAGGGAGACGACCAAAAAGGGTGGTCAACAGGTAAAATGCCAGCGGTGGATGTCGTGCTTCGGAAGGGCGACGTAGGGTTCAACAATGCTGAAGCAGAGCGAGCATACTCAAGACGAACAGAGTCCGAATGGCCGATAGCGAGAACTAAATACACACCTTACTACCTCACACCGGACAAGATTCTGACGACAGACAAGCCCACAGTCGTATATCCGACCAAACTATCATATAAAGCACTTGGGACAATGAAAAACCCAGAAGTCATCCAGTTCTCAACGCCACCAGTGGAAGAGACAGTGGAGATCACCGGCCACATTGTTGCACGGCTCAACGTGTCAATGAATGCTTTCATTGGAGGAACGTTACCAAAAGACATCGATCTCTTCTTGACATTGAGACACCTGACAGAAAATGGCGAAGTGTTCTACACCGGTACCGCAGGTGACCCTGTCCCTCTATGCAAGGGATGGTTGCGAACCAGTCTCCGCAAAATCAACACTTCACATCCCCATCACCATGACTACCTCCCCCATAGAGACTATTTCAGTACGGATGTCCTCCCTGTCCTGCCTGGGGAGGTATATCCAGTTGACGTTGAAATGTGGCCCACTAACGTTGTCTTGGAGAAAGGGAGTCGCTTGGTGTTCGAGGTTTCTTCTGGTGATACCCAGGGCAGTGGTATCTTTTTGCATAATGGTGAGAAAGACAGGTGAGTCAACAGAAGCTCTCCGTTAGAAACTTTTACTGATGAGTGAGAACAGGACCTCTGAACGATTTTCCGGAATGAACCACATCAACTTCGGGCCGCAATATGAAAATTATGTCATTTTACCAATCATTCCCCCGACAAGCTCCGAGTAAGGGACGGAGTGAAGCATAGTTTCATACTCATGACAGACCGGGCATAGTTGAGAGATGAATTAACTGGACAAAAGGGCGCTGAACGCGCCATAAAACCATGATGGAGTCGTAGAGATAATTCTAGCTTGCTCCCACATAAGGGGAGAGGAGAGCCAAAACTTAGAATACGATAACTAGTTAGTTATCAAAGGTTATCCTTTTATAGCGGCTCACCACAAGCATTGGTTGCGTATCCTGCGAGCCGATTGCTTCTCGAACAAGCATCAGAAACTACGGGAAGGCAAGGATCAGGAGGGTTGAGTTTTAGGAACACGAGTTAGAAGCCTTGGTATGCAGCAGCCAGGGAGAATTCGGTCCAGAACGGAGTTAAGCAATATTTTTGTTACACGGATTCGCTTGAGCAGTTATTATAACCTAGTAGCATACTTGGACAGGCCACCTTTTAGGTAGTTAAGGGTAAGTTTCAATATAACGCAATCGTGTGGCAGAGCGAGGCTGCGCGAGCGTGAGTTAATGCCGTTAAGTCCGTGTTGGATCAACATGCTGTACTCGATTGTGTAGCCTTGTCCATGTAAGTGCCCAGTGATTAATGTCATCTTATAAAAGGAAATGTTCGCTTGATATCACGACTGTCCGTGCTCGAGCTCTAATTAGCTGTTGTAAGGAGTCAGATCTCTTCGATACCTCGCTGCAAAACCCAACACAATGGCGCAATCACACGCGCTGACAGGACTCAGCCCACGCGAAGCAGTCGCCGATGCGCTCCAGCGTTGCGCCCTTGGATTCGACAACAATGACCGGGACATGGTCGCATCGGCAATGGTAAAGGACGAAGACACGAGTCTAGCCATTGGACCGAGAATCATCCAAGGCTGGAGCGCGATAAACGAGAACCTCGCTGTAATCTTCCGCCTGGTCACCACACACTACATCACCAATATCCGTGTTGAGCTCAAGGACGGAGCGGACACCGCATCCCTGAGCGCGCATGCACAAGCATTTCATATTCGTCCAGACGATGCGCTCAAAAAGGAGGATACGGCATACACCTCTGGGTCATTGTATTTCATTGATCTTGTGAAGGATAGCACTGATGGCTTGTGGAAGATCAAGAAATGGGAGATCAAACTCCTGTGGACGACTGGTGATAGAGAGGTTCTCAATGTATGATTTTCGACCTTGACCTGTGGGCTGCAATAGCTCGGGTTCGGGCAAACAAATTGAGGCTATGGATCACGGATTCCTTGAGAAACTGTGTCGTGTTCAATGCATGCTTGGTAGTGCCTGAGGCTGGCCGCTGGCAGGTCTCTTTCCCATCTGCTTATGGGGCAATGTCACCCTTGCATGGCTGGCACAATCTCTAGCACATCTCCCATGCTGCTGTTGTAGCCTCATCTCATTCGACTCCAGACGACCCTGTGGCTAGTTCGGATCTCAAAGGGCAGGTAATGGATCAACCACAAGCATTCCCGTAGAAATCTCTTGAGAAAGAGCGCAGTCATATTTTCACTCCAAGCAAGATACATGGAAAATGGAAATGAGTGGATAATACTTGAGATGCTAGACTTTAATGATGAACATTCACATATTTCTTGCTGCGTAAACCTCGGGATACCACTTACCGAGAAAAGGTTTGTTAGTGGACTTCCCAAATTCCAACTACATGCCTTGAGCAGATGAGTAATTCGTGGCCGTAGGGTCGCTCCATCATTGTAGCCAATCTCCATCATCTAGATGCAAGGATATCGGTACCTAAGCATCCTTCTCAACTCTGGAGCTTAGCAGTATCCGGGGACCGGGAATTTGAGAAGCCGGGGGGGGCATGCAGAGCTCCGATGCGGGGATGAATGCTAAGAACGTGGGCCCGAGAGCACCTAAACTCTATACCAAACGATTCAGGTTGGCCTTTGCGTCGCCTCATAAATGAAAAGGTACATATATATTCAGGGGGTGGACCACTGGACCACTGGACCTTGAATCTGGAACCTTCAGTGTACCCATCAACAAACCGTCGCTTTCCTCGGGAACACCCAAGTCTCCCACTATTTTCTCAAGTATTGCAATCAAAAGAGATGGCGCACACTGAAGCAAATGGCACTATTCTGCTTGATATCAAGTCAGTGGGCTATCTCGCCATTCTGGCAGCATGCCTTGTCGTGATTCCAACTCTTGGACGTGTAAGTACATAACATCCCGACCCTTATTGGCCATCGCCACGTTTCCCAAGTTGCTGCTGATACGACCGATGTTGGGAATAGTGGGTGTATTCACGTGCCAGGAATCCATTGAATGTGATTCCTGGTCCCTTGATCGCTAGATGGGTCAACTGGCGTTTGAAACTCGCGATCATAAGTGGTCGGCGGATGTATTATGTTCATCATCTCCATCAGCAGTATGGATCGTACGTCCGCATCTCGCCAACAGAGGTTGCTGTTTCAGATCCCGAAGGCTTCATTCAAATCCACAAAGTGGCTTCAGGATTCACCAAATCCATTTGGTATACGGACATTGTGCAGCCTGAGCGGCCGACTCTGTTCACTATGGTCGATGCGAAAGCCCATGCTGCACGCAGAAGGTTGATGGCAAGGGCCTTCAGCAAAACATACCTCAGACATAACTGGGAGGGAATCGTCAGAGATAAAATCCGTCTGGCTGTAACAAAGATGGAGGGTGAGTCGAGTGGAATGGGAAAGATGGATGCGCTCAAATGGTGGACGTTGATGACCACAGATGTGGCGACTCATCTAATGTTTGGCGAGTCCTTCCATATGATTGAGGAAGGCAAGGTAAGTGCCAATTCTAGTCATTAGCTGCAGACAAACTGAATCATGAACTGATGACTGGGATCCTAAGAAAGATGAATATATAAGAGTACTCGAGATGGCGCTTCAGGGGGGTGGGATCGGAGCCGAATTACCTCTTGTTCGGGCGATTGGGCAATATCTGCCATTCGAACCTTTCAGAACCCTTTTCGGAGGAGGCCATTACCTGAAAGATAAGGCACAGATAGCCGTGAAGAACGCATACGCTCCTGGAAATGAGAAGAATCTTTTTGCTCATATGATCCATGAAGCAGAAAAGGGGGTGAACCTGGATGAAACCGATGTCGAATTGGAGGCAGCTGGACTGATTGTTGCTGGCTCTGATACAACTGCAGTGTCGCTCACTTATCTTGTCTGGTGTGTTTTGTCGCGGCCAGAACTTACCACATTGTTGTGTGCAGAGCTAAAACAGCTGCCCGAAGAGTATTGTGATCGTGACTTGGAAGACCTCCCAGTACTCAATGCAGTCATTGAAGAAACACTTCGTTTGTATGGCGCGGCTCCTGGAGGCATGCCTCGACAAAAGCTCAATGGACCGGAATACCTGGGCGGTCATTTGATCCCTGCTGGGACAACGGTCACAACCCAGGCTTACTCACTCCATCGTGACTCCCGGATCTTTCCAGATCCTTCAGTGTGAGTTCCAACTTCCCTGTGCCCTGAAAGTTCCGGACCGACTGACGTTCAAAATCGTACAGGTTTGACCACACAAGATGGCTTCCCACTGAGGACGGAGCAGGAAGCCATAATTTGCCCGCGCCAGCGCTCGCGAAATCGATCTTCTCCCCGTTCGGGGCAGGGGCTCGCTCATGTCTTGGGATGCACCTTGCTTGGATGGAGTTGCGTCTGGGGACTGCAGAGTTCTTTCTCCGATTCCCGAATGCAAAGTTAGCGCCGTCTACCACACCGGAAAGCATGGAGATGGAAAACTTCTTCCTGATTGCACCCAAATCACACAGGTGCGAGGTTGTGTGTTGATACTCCGAAATAGTAATTGTTGCCGATAAGGAGGAATTTGTACCTGTCCAATTCCTTACTACCATCTTATGATAAATCACACCGTCATGTAGAGGGGGGGCATGGACACATCACATCTTAATGTCAGGGAGAACGCTTGTCACTGTTGCTCAGATGAAGTTCAATGCTGGACAGGTAATCTGACCGCAGCGGTCAGAGGCATTGCAGTCCGCCGTATTAATACTATGGTGGAGTATTAAGTCCTATTACGCCAATGCCAAGAATTGGGCCAATGCCCCAAACATGTGGAAACTTCGAGTATCTTGTTGATGTCAATCGGATGCCTGCAGCCTTTTCTATTCCTCAAGGCCATATACTTCTCTAGACTCACAAAATGGTAGGAGGATTACGACATCATTATTGGACAAAGCTAATGCCATGCAGTCTCTCTCCGACTCCAAAAAGCGTCTTGCTCTCTCTATAATAGACTTCTTGTCCTCATCGCTCAAGGACGGAACTCTGACCGCCGACGATGCAGACAATATCGAGATCGCCAGCAACTGCATTGCTGAGGCTTTCAAGGTCGATGCATCAGACAAGGCCGCCGTATCGGAAGCTGTAGGCTCACAGAATCTACTCAGCATATTCTCCGTGTACGAGAAACTCAAGGGCAAAGCTGGCCCCGCGGCGGGGGATGCGAGCGCGGCGCCCAAAGCAGCACCCGAACCCACGGCGATAAATCCTGAGGCTGAGAAACTCAAGAGCGCGGGAAATGCTGCTATGCAACAGAAGGACTACAAGACTGCCATCGCGAAATACAGCGAAGCCATTACATTCTCACCGACCAACCCAATCTACTTGTCGAACCGGGCGGCGGCGTACTCTGCTAGCGGTGATCATGCAGCAGCTGTTCAGGATGCCGAGTTGGCAGTGGCAGCAGATCCAAAATACACCAAAGCGTGGTCAAGATTGGGGTTGGCAAGATTTGCCATGGGTGACGCAAGAGGCAGCGTGGAGGCATACCAGAAAGGTATTGACTTCGAGGGTAGCGGCGGTAGTGAAGCTATGAAGAAAGGACTGGAGACAGCAAAGAAGGAACTTGCCCGAATGGAAGCTGAGGAAGACAATATCCCTGAAGACGATGTTGACGATGCGCCAGGCAATACCCGTGGTGGGGGTGTCCCTGATCTCGCCGGTCTAGCAAGTATGCTCGGAGGTGGTGGAGGCCGGGGTTCAGGGGGTTTCGATTTTGCCAGCATCATGAACAACCCAATGTTTGCATCGATGGCACAGAATATCATGCGAAATCCCGATGCATTGAGTGGATTGATGAATAACCCAACCGTTCAAGGCATCCTAAACAACCGCAGAGAAGGGGGTGGTGTTCCAGATATGAGCCAGATCCAACAAATGATGCAAGATCCCGCGATCGCCGGACTGTGAGTATTTCTTTACCTGTTCCTTGAAGCTATTCTAACCATCGCAGGGCCCAACAATTCATGGGCAGTGGTGGAGCCCCTGGCGGAGGTGCTGGTGACGGTGCTGGTAGAGGAGCAGGTCAATAAGCATGAAGGCTTGTTTCTACGTCTCTCCCTCTTTCTACTGTTTATAGGCGATACGAAGACACGATAAAATATGAAGACTTCCTGTTTTTTCTAAACACGGTTTCCCTGGAGCGAAACCGACATTCCTTAGGTGCCATTGCAAGCCCAGTTCGGGTGCCCGTGCTACACTTCCCGCAACTCAAACCCAGGTTCTCGTCATTATAGTTAGCACTAATGCTGATAAGGGAGCCGTTGGCCTCGGGCGTCCTTGAGGAGGGCTCTGACATCACATTACAGGACCTGCAACACTGGAGGCCTCCCCTCTCGCGCTATTTGACCAGTAGGATGGTCCAAGAAATCAATGAATTGCAGCTTATGCAAAGAATTTTCAACGGTGCTGAAGATCATTGTCTAGAGTCCATCCGTACCCAATTGGCTCTTCTGAGGAAAGATGGCTGGTTCCACTGCGTTAGTTACTGAGGCCGTCTCTCGCTCGCTTGTCTGCACAAATTCCGCCATTGACCACAAGAAGCAGTGACACATTTCCAAGCTATATCATCCAGCTCTCCTCCAAGCTTTCCGAAGAAGATGTAGGCAGGCTGACTGAGAGGAAGAAGTAGTCCTAGGGGAGCACATTGTTTGAAATCATTACTACTAGATCCTACTCCTCCCCTCCTGTTCTTGAGGATCTCGAAGAGAGCGGGGCTCACGGCGGGGTGCTGATCCCTCTGCCAGTTCCATAATACGCCCGAGGGGCCTGGGACCACCCCTCGGCTTCCGAAGATGATCCGTTTTGCTGGCCGAAGGTTTCGTATAAAATCTTGGAAATAAGCGGAAAGTAGTGTAAAATGCCAAACACCAAGAAAAAGGATGACGACGGGAAGGAATACCACCTCCACAACCGCCACCACCATCACGCTTCCCAAGACTCTCTTTGGCGCTCTCGCGTTGTAGTGGTACACGCAGTCAGCCCGCCAGCCAGCCAGGCAAACTGGGTAAGCTTTTTGCCCTCCCCTTCAGCTCGGAAATGTCAGATGTTGTTGTGAGTGGTGAGATAGCTTCCTACTTAGCTACCCACCCGCCTGCTTTTCATACATTCGATCTACAGTTTGCTACACATCTCAGAGGTTTTCTTTTTCTTATATTCTGGTTCCTTTGAGCTCTATCCACGCCTACCATTCCTTTGCTAGAGGTGTGTGCTATTTGGCCACCTCAGATGATGGCCCACTAATATCAACCTCTCGTTGGCTTTCCTCGCTCGCCTCCTCCTCCCACTCGCCCTTCCAGCACTTGATAGATCACGACCCAGACATCCTAGAGCTCTAACCCAATAGACTCCCTTCCTATCCCGGTCCTTTCCCTCGCCCTGGAGCTTCGTACCATGTCAATACTACTGCGGGAGTTATGGCCCACAGTTATCTTATGTGCCAGCCTTCTTACGGGACAAGGCTATGCTTAGTACGCTCACCCATCCCTCCATCCATATCATTTCGAGCCACATTCCATCATCACCCTCCAGGCCGGCTACTAACCCACGCACCTTTCCTTCCCACAGTGACTCAGGCTACTGGGCACCGACACCAACCTCGTACTGGACGACGTGGGTGCCGTCAACAACCTACACAACATGGACGACCTACGCCGGCGTAACCGTGACGATAACATCGATCATCCCATGCCCCGTAACCTCTACGGTCATCTACTACGACTGCTGCGACCAGTGCGACCATAACTGCTACAACCCGCCGCCGGTCACCTACATCGGGACCACGACCGTCACCTCCTACACCACTACCACGCCCTACCCCGTCCAGACCATCACGAGCAACGGCCTCGTCATCGTCGTCATGGACACTACCCCGTACCCCCAGCCCAGCGTCGTCTACCAGACCGTCGTCAACGGCAACGACGCCCAGGACTCCGCCAATGGTCTGAATCTTTGGTCTGTTTGCATGCCCTTGGCGGTAATTGCTAGTATTATGCTTTTCTTATGATGGCGCGAGCCCGCAAAGAGGAATGCCCTGGGGCGTGGCTGTTTGTTTTATGCCCATGTTTGCCGATGGCGGGGCGATTTTCCATGTATTTAGCTATGATTTCGGGCGGTAGTTTGGGGATCACTGGCTTGGTTCATGTGCACGACGTTACGAGTTAATGATTATTGCATGCTATACTTGGTGGCTATCAAATAGTAATGGGACTAATGGATGATGAAATGCTGACATTCATAATGTGCATAATGCAGGAAAACCTGGGGAAGTGGAGCATTCACTTGCACATCCAACCACAACTTATGTATATAAGTGGCCCCTTACATACTATCCTTGTGTGTTGTGGCAGTCGATCGAACAGGATGTAGATCTACTCGTATGAAGGCCTCTTCTCCCAAGAATATAACATATCCAAAGAATCCCGCCCCGCAGCAAGGAGAACAAATCTATCAGTCACAGCTCCAGGATAGAGATAAAGCTATCTCCAGCCCCGAGCTGATTGGCGGATATGCCTAGGTGAGAAAAGGCTTGGTGCGACAAGCTTTAGGGGCAGGGCTGCTCGCCTGTCCCAATGGTGGAATGCATGTGGCAGTTTGACGTGTAGACCAGATTGCGCTGGTTTCGCTAATTGGGCCATGACACTGCTCGATTACGTTGGCCTGGCCAGACCTAGCGGGCATTTCGTGCGACAATCAGGAATTCGCGAGGCGTGATTTGCTTTTTCTCGTCGTTGGTTTGTCGTTCTTCCGGCGATGATATTATTACCTCTAGAGATTTGATTTTATCTTCTGCATTCGTATCCAGAAAAAGCATCCGTGCCGAGATACACGCCCAGAGCATGGCCAGTGCAGGGTCGCGATGGCAGCTACGAGCAGTTCCAGCAACATCCCGCAGATAACGTTCCGAGAGCCGTTCAGCATGAGTGCGAACGGTGGTGCACGGCGCCGTACACAGACTGAGCTCGAGAGACAACCGTTACTGTCTCCGTCTGATCTGCGCGGACGGGGTGAAGAGGGTGATGACCATGAAGGAGGTGGCGACGCGGATGATTACCCCGACAGTGATGGATTGTATCCGCCGAACTGCACGTGGACTAGCGATCAGCCTACGCCGCCGAAGGGAGCTGATCCTTACGAGATTGCGAGGTGTAATGTCTACGAGAATATTCATCGGTTGGTTCTTGCTCCCATTCAGCCTGCCTGCCTTGGGTTGTCTAGGTGGCTGACGCGGAGGGTACAGGATTCGTAGAGACATCATCAATACGATAGGTGAGTGGCTGCTTGGAAGAATGAATTGCAGATGATTTTCGCTAAGATTTGCAAAGATGATCCGTATTCCTTGGAGCAACTCAAGGCGCCGAGGATGAACATTACAGTTGTGCGCCCGTTCGTCAATTCGTTATATGAGAGGAAGGATCTTTCAGTCGGCAAGTACTGCCAGTCAAGGAGTAATCATGGCCGCTGACCGCCTCTAGTGTACTGCCTTCTGGTTAACCGAGTACAATTCATCCGCGAACAATCATACGCCGCTCATCACCAAACAGTCAACTTGACCCGGGCGCTTCTCTGTGAAATGATCGCCGAGAAGATCCTGCGGAAATACAACGAGGACAACCCCGGCCCGCGAGGCCTTCTCAAATTGGCCAACATTCTCGTGGCCGGCTTCGAGCCTTTCCAAGGCGCCCCCGAAGAAGTCTGCGAGAACAATCTCCACGCCATGCAGTGGGTCGCTTCTCAAAACGGCAGAAGTGGAAAGGCCGACCGAACGTTGACTGCGCTCGAAGTCGCGATCGTCAGTTCGAGTAAGAGTTTCCTCGCGAGCAGTGCTTGCCAGAAAGTGGTCGATGCTATTTATCGAGGGAAGTTGGTGTATACGCCGACGAGCTTTATCGATATTATCCCTGATCGCTGGAAAAGGCGTCCCATATCGCTGTACGATCCACGGAGAGGGCCGCTTCTCAACCAGTATCGCTTGATTGTGCCGAGGACGCGGAATCTTATTGAGGTTGTTCAATTCGTGATCCTCCTTGGGTTGTATGTCGCCGTCATGGTTGGACGAGAGTCTCGAATGACAACGGCATATCATCCCGTTGAAGCTGTGTTCGACATCTACGCCATTGGCTGGGTAAGCACAATTCCTCAAACTAATTGATGGGAAGTTGATCTCATAGGTGCTCGATCAATTCGCCTCCATTCTCGAACATGGATGGGGTGTGTATTCTCAAAACCTATGGTCATTTCTGGATGCCATGTTTGCAACGCTCTTCATGATATACTTGGTGCTACGCTTGCATGCCATGGGGATGTCGAATGAGGAAGAATCCACCTTTTGGGCTCGCACTTCACTCGACATTCTCAGCTGTGCGGCGCCAGTTTTAATACCTCGCCTGGCCTTCAATATCATGTCTGAGAATGTGTTATTTGTATCGCTCCGGGCGATGATATCGGATTTTATAACACTGTCAGTACTAGCTGTTTGGTGTTTTGCTGGATTCTTGTTGAGTTTGAAATGGTTGCATAACGGTGTTCATCAGGTACGCTTTCCAGCCATCCCATGATTGCTCAACGCAGCTTCTTAATGAATTAGTCGATCACAATATCCAAGTGGATGGTCTGGATTTGGTTTGGCTTGGACGGGACTGGTATTGACGAGTCCCCGGATTTCCACTGGCTCCTTGGACCGGTTTTGATGGTCCTATTTGCGTTCTTGGGGAACACCCTGTTTCTGACCATCTTAGTGTCGATGTTATCGAACACTTTTAGCGCCATTGTCGCTAATGCGGTACAGGAGATACAATTCCGTCGAGCGGTACTTACATTTGAAGGTGTCAAATCGGATGCCATCTTCTCGTACATGCCTCCGTTCAACATTTTGGCATTGATAATCTTGCTTCCACTGAAGTGGATCATATCAGAAAGAATGTTCCACAAGATCCATGTTGCAGCAGTAAGAACTCTGAACTTACCAACTCTACTATTGATCGCTTGGTACGAGAGGAGGACTTTGTGGATCACCGATAAACGCAGGAAATACGGGGGCAAAAGAATTGATTGGAAGAGTGTCAATGGGCCGAGTATTACTCATGCTCAGTATTGGGCAATATCAAGGTTCAGCGTCCATGGCGATCTTCATGCAGTTTTCGAAGTTGATCCTCCTCAGTCGGTGTTGGACAGGATTTCTGAGAATGATGATTTCGAACCCGGCGACCCGCTCGGGGACATCGCCAGAGACAGACTGTATACACATTTCGGCCATTCGTCACGGCAGAATAGTGTGGCTGTCGAGGAGCCTCGCAGAAAGTCTCCAAAGGCTGCAGTAAAGAAGAAAGAAGAACAAACAGATGAGGCCCTGAGAAAAGAGTTCGCAGATTCGAGTGATGAGGAGGAGGCGGATCACCCACCAGGCTATCGAAAACCTAGACGCGGAGAACGGATGGATTCCATGGTTGATCTTAGTGATACAGGCCGTGATCAAAGATTGCTAGAAGCTACGGCGAGATTGCATAAGATGGAGGAAGCGATGGCAAGAATGGAAACAATGATTATGCAATTGCTTGGAGATGATGCAAGGTCTGAATCAAGCAAGGAAGGGCATAAATCGGAACAAGCAGGTGCTGCGATTGAGACGAGTACCAACTGAGGAGCACATTGTTCCACAAGGACTTGCCGTAGAAGAGGTGCGTACACAGATAGATGCTCTGATAGATAATTACTCGAGATGTTGAGTGTCGATGCTGGTGTGCGTGCCTGTGGGGGATCAGGCTGGAGCCTTGCCAGGAAATGGTGGTTGCCCCGAACAACCACCATTTGTTTTTGGTAATGGTTTGCCAACTTCACGTCACCGCACCACAGCGCAGTTCACATCAACCAAAATCTCATAACGACTGCACTTCAACAATTCCCAGTCACATCAAGTAATAACCCATTTGAGCAGCAATGGCAACTGCAGCGCCTCCCATGTCTTTCTCGGCAAGCACGTCGTCATTCCGCGCTTCGCAATCGCAAAACGCGCCGATGTCCTACTCCGACAATCCCCTGACACAACTGCCTACCGTGGACTTCAATTTTGAAGATCTGCGCAAGCGTATGGCCGAGTTCACCGTCAAATTTGATACATTTATCGAGCAACGACGAAAGAGAGTGTTGCAGGAGAGGAACGAGTTTCGAGCGCGGTTGGGGGAAATCAGCGGTAAGAGGCGACAGTATTGTGCACAAAATGCAAAAGACTAACAATCGACAGAGGAACAACGATCATGCAGCACCCAAATCACGACACTACAGTCAACCCTCTCAACCCACGACCACGTAATGTCCCGAGAGCAAGCAGAAAAGAGCGAAATGCACGGACAAATCTCGAAGCTGGAATCACACCAGGCAAACCAATCCGCACAGCGCGACCGACTAAAAAGCGCCATCGGCCAAACACAGCGGCAGATTGAGATTAAGCTGCAGGCGCAACGGGAATACTCACAGAAAATCGATGGACAAAGTCGATTGAATGGGCCTGAGCTGAATTTCTGGGAGACCTACCTGGGTTGTCGGATCGAGGGCAGCGGTGACGAGAATAAAGTCCGAGTTACATTTGTGTTCCCACCGGCCAAGGGCGGGAAGAGTAATGAGGAGAGAGAGACGATGTTTGAATTACAGATCCCCGATTCAGGGAGCGCGAGGTATGAGGTGGTTTACATGAAGCCGAGGCTAGAAGCCGAGAAGGTCGAGAAGGTCGTGGACCGATTGAATTCCACAAGGGAGATTGGAAGCCTGCTGAAGGGTATGAGAGGACTGTTTGCGGAAGTATTGAAATGATTGTTTGCTGTAGCAGCCTAAAATGATACCCATGGTGGAGTATAGGGAGCCAGAGGAATGGTTTCAGAATTCGTGTTGATCTTCATCTTACGTGGTACTCCTCGTGAAGTCTCTCATACTGGAAGCCGTCACATAAGAACCCCGTGAGACACGAGGGCAAGGAACCATAATACCACCTGATAAGTTACAATGAACATACATACTTTACTTTTACCTTCCGCCTATTCTCCCTAGGTAGGTGGTTGCCTTTGATAGGTTAAATGCTAGCCGTCGAACACTGGCAATTTGCAAAATAGGGCTTGATTATCCCAGAAGCCTTGCACAAACAGCTTGTCACTGGCTAATAATCGCCGGAATCGGGTGAGTCAACAGACTATTATTAGGTGTCGATTCATCCATCAATCCTATCCATCCATAGTCTGGTTGATGAATGAATGCCCGTAACTTGTAACTAGTTCCTGCCTTCATAAGCTATGTTCTCCTGCTGCTTAAATACT